>NFZD01004552.1_pt1 | contig 13578 bp, 24 predicted proteins | sample 1095381 | NCBI WGS metagenome assembly NFZD01 (sample SAMN03609891, study PRJNA323583) | gut metagenome | isolation source: feces | host: Rattus norvegicus | place: Denmark: Riget | collected 2013 | reverse complement strand
AATATCACGTCGCTCCTTGGCTGAATGGCGAAACAAAAGAAGAATTCATTAGAAAATCTGAATCGATGACTGATGAAGAACTCGAACGTTTCGATCTTGATTATGAAAACTGTCACAACAGATGTATCTACAATCCGTTATATCAAATTTTCGTTCATCATAACGACAGTTGGGATAAAGGAAAATATTCTCTTATTGTCAGAGCAATTAATCCATTTGAACCGAGCGCTGACGAATTTAAAAATCACGAAAGTGATTATGATGAATATAAAAAGAAGAAAATCACAGAAGGTCTAATAAAAACAGTTCCAGCAAAGATAGTCTACAAACATTTAACAAAAAACTATAATTTAGATGATATATATTCTCCAAATTGGTTACATAATATAATGTATGCTGGATGTGGATGTGTCGCTGACATAGTGGAATATTTTCCTTTATCTCCAAAAATGATAGGCGTCCTTCCAGGATTAGACTATAACATAGAAACCATATTCGTAAAAATTCCGGATATAGAACGCAACAAAGAAATGCTCATAAAAGCAATGTCATTTTACGGTTATAGTCTAAGCGAAGAAAATGACGCAGTAAATGTCAATCAAAAAGCAGACGCTCTCTGGAAAGTTCTAACATTTATTCCAGACTTTCAAGAGTATATTACTGAGAGAATTATTAAAGAAAATGATTATCTATTTCACATTTCTCCAGCGAGATTCAAAGAGAAAATATTAAAACGTGGGCTGTGTCCACAATCAAAAAACTCAAAGTATAATTATCCGCCAAGAATATATATGTCTCAACATATGAGATTTGCAAATCAAACTGGAATGACTCATGTGTTTACAAAGAAAACGGGAGAAGAATTGGCATTGGCGTTACATAGTGTTAAACCAGATAACGAAAAGAAGTGGACAGAATATATTATATATAGAATAGACGTATCGAAATTGAAAGAAAATATTCGATTCTCATATGACGATGATTTCTTTCCATTGGGAATATTTACAGCAGATAACATCAATCCAGAAGCACTTGAAATTTGGGACGAAATCGACATTAACAATTTAAATGATTCGCATAAGTTATGAAGAAACCAATCAAACAATACTGTGTCTTTCCTGAGCACATCGAAGCGTGTCACTTCACCAAAGAAGAATACGAGAATCTTTGGTGGGACGTCGACGAATATCCTAACCGTGATAACGAGGATAGTTTAGAAGACAACTACTACAATTTCGAATGTCTCTATGACACAAACGACCCAGGACTTATAAGCGGATATACTACAGAGATGTATCTGCTAGAGATATACGACGAGAAGGTTTCAGAACTATATCCAAACGTCAAGCGTCTGCTTGAGACGAATCCTCCAGAATACGACACAGAACTTTACGGGAAGCGTCACTTGACCGAAGACGTAATCAAAGAAGCACTAAAAGGACTAAAAGAAATACAACAATGACTACAGAGCAAATTGTAAAAGCAATCGAGAAAGCGACTAACGGAACGTTTATGTCTGATTGTCATACATCTACGCTGATGGGTGGCGGACCAGACGAATACGACGAAGAAGGCAGACTTGTCTCAGTCGATCCTAACTACAAGGACGGCTCAATCAATATCTGCGGGACGACTTACAAAATAACTAAGGTCGGATGGGACGTCTACATCTGGAAGCCCGAATATCCGAACGCTAGTTACACCTGGTGTTGGAAAGACGACCGAGACGAATATCTGCTGACCCATTTCAGTACGAAACCAGATTACGTCCAGGCGTATGAAGACAAGAAAGCAGCGAAGTGGGAACAATATCAGAAAGACTTCATCGAGAAAGGGGAACTTGTCTGTTACCTGAAGTGTGAGCCGGAGGGAGGAACGAACTACGAACTTCGGGCATACGACAAGAGAATGGCTTTCGTCGCTTTCAACAGCATCAAGTACGGAAATTCTGACAGAACTTGGGAAGGAACGAAATTCATTGATATTATGCCTGCACATCAAATCGTTTTCTTGCTGCGTCACTTACACGACAACTTGGGAATCGACGTTCCGAAAGAGTACGATAATTCTATCGTATGGTGGGACAAAGACGATAAACTATAAATTATTCACATATAACTATGAAGAGGTATTTCGTTGCATACAGAGATAAAGACGGTTCGAGTTTCCACGGTCTTCCATGGATTGTTCCGAACGAATTGGGGTTCGGCGATTTGGAAAGTGCTAAACTCGAAGAGACACTGATGAATAATAAAGGTTATCAAGATGTCGCTGCATTTGAAGCAGACGTCAACGACCAGCCGGAAGAGTTCACTTGGAATTATGTAACACAGCATAAAGTATGAGCCACGAGAAATTATCAATACGTCTCAAAGATATTGAACTGACGCAGTCTGAGTACATCGATTTGATTGAAGCGCTAAACTTGCGTGTCAATCATTTCGAAGAGTCGAAAGAATGTGCTGCGAACAAGAATACGAGAGCGTTCTTTCAGCAATGTCAGGACATCACGATCTCAGTGAAAGAGAAAATCGCAAAAAGTGTAGAGAAACTTGATGTCTTTACGTTCAAGCCAGGAGACGTCATATCCAAGTTCGATGATGACAGTCGTCCAGTCATTGTCGACGATATTGTCGACTGTGCAAGATTCTCTGATGATATGAACGGTCAGACTGAGTCGATGTACGTCGTTACTGAACATGGTATGGGTATAACTTCAGAAGATCCTCGCAACTACCATCTGCTGACTCTAGAAAAGAGACAAGAACTTCTCGACAGACTTGAAAAGAATGGAGTAGTCTATAAAGACGGGAAGTTTATAGCCAAGTCTCTTGAACAAAACGAAGAAAGCGAAGTATAATTGTTATGAGTAACATTAAAGAAACATTACGAAAAATCGGCATCGGAAAGAACGGTGCTCTGTTCTATCATTATTTCAAGAAAGATGATAGCAATATGTGGATGTATTGGGTCAAGCATAACGGATTCGGACGTCCGAGACTGAAAGTGAAACACGTCGACCACGATGTGTTTTATTACTTCAGATTCACTTGCGGCAAGTTCCAGTGGTACTGGGCGAAACGTCCAGACGAATTAAAACGAAAGATGAGAGCATAAATTTATGAGTGCAAGAAATCAAGGAATCCAGACACCCAAGAAGACGAAGACTGTCTGCGACAAGTGTGGAGCGATGTTTGAGTTCGACGACTCTGAATGCAGTTACAGAGAGTGGGGAATTCAAGTCGTATGTCTGTGCTGCGGAAAGTAGACGTACGTCTGGTGAAATCGAAATTAATAAAAGACAACATATGGAAGGTAAGATTGTTTTAGCAGTAACTGATAGTAGAGCGAATTATCTTGTCATCGATGGTTCAATCAGTGTGAATGACTTTGTCAATAAAGTCAAAGATGTGCTGTATGAGTATCGCTATGTCGATGACATCTACAGAGATATGGTGACAATGGACGTCGTCCGTGCGAACTTGGGGCGTCTGTATACTAAAGAAGATAGTACAAACGAAGAAGACATTTTCACTTACGTTGCTATTATCAGATGCATAGAAAGAAAATTCGAACTTCATAAACTAGCGACTCCGAAGAAATTGAAAGAGTTCGGAGAAATCATTTTGCTCAAGTTCGATGTGCTTGCTCCCGACGAGTGCGACGATTTAATGAACAACACGATTGAGTCATTTGATATTTCTCCTGAGCCGTTCATTGATGAACACGACGGGTGGATGCCGATGACATCAAGACGTCCAGAGGATTTCAAGCATCTCATCGAAGACATTCCGTACAGTCCGAATGACTACGATCCTCTGATTAAGATGACGAAGAAAGTTCTTGTATATGACTCAAGATATGACAAGTACTATCTTGACGCCAGGAGAAAGTTTCAGAGAAGTCGGAGTTGGATCTGGCATCAACTTGAGGGATATGAAGAAATCGACAAGGACATCTACTGGAGAGAGATTCCGTATTTTGAATAATTGACTAACAAAGAGTATGGAAGGCAAAGATCATTTTTTTCAAATTAGCGGAATGTTCCGTGCAAAATATTCAGATGACAAGAGAGACGCAGTTCGTCTTAAGATTAAGTGTGCTCTTGAGAAAGCGTTCGAAGAATTGGAATTCGATGGGACGCTGTCAGAGCATTCTCAGTTCGCAGGTCCGAGTTGGTCATTCTCGTTTGAAGAATTGAAAGAAAATCCATATATTACAGGTCGCAGAGAAAAACTATGACAGCATATACTTATTTTCCGAAACGAGTTAAAGTCCTAGAAGTCTACGATAACTGGCAATGGGGATGGATTGAAAGAAGAATCGTCGGTCATAAGTGGATCGTCGGAAAGTACTACATTGCTGAACACTCAAAGACGTATCCATTAAAGAAAGGCGATTGTTTTATCATCAAAGAAAAATATGACAAATACGGACGTTGACTATGACTAACGAAGAGAAGAAACTAACAGAACATCTAGACAACTTGTACGATGTAAGCGTCGTTGGAACACAATTTTTTGACGATATGATGGAGATTTATGTAACAGCGAAAGAAAGACGCTGCATCGATAGAATAAAATGTGAGTTTACACTTGAGAATAATTATCTTTAAATTATGAAGGCAGCGAAAGCAGATAAGCAAGAAATTGAGAAAGTCCAGAAATTCTACTCTCTTGTAGAGTCATTATGGGACGGTCGTTGGAATAGTGATGAAGATTGGCGCGATTGGCCGGACGATAACAAAGACAAACAAGAAATGCTGAAGATAGAGAAAGAACTCATCGACACTGAAGGTGCTCTCGTCGGAGGTCAAGCAGACAATCGTCTCATCCTTTACGAATTCTTCAAGAGACGTTTTATGGAGGTCGATTATTGTGGTTCTATCGGGCGTGTGCTGATGAATGCTGATGTTCTTGTCAACCAGGTATGTGACGAGAACCTCGATTATCTTGATTTCAACCCAGAGATTAAGAAAGCGCTTGAGTACTACGATGAAACGCATCCGGAAGAAGCAGAAGAAGAAAACGATGATAAAGGAAACGACGCTGACAATTGAAGAGATTGAGAATATCCTGGTTGGACGTCCAGACTCTCCTTTCTACATTAGGAAGAACATTGTAATTCCGAATGTAGACTGGGGTTATCTGAACCACGAAGCAGACTTGCTTGTCTTATCGAAGAACAAGCATCTGACTGAGATTGAAATTAAGAGGACGTGGTCAGACTTTATGGCTGATTTCAAAAAGAAGCACACTCATGTCGACCCGAAAATATATCATTTCTATTATGCAGTTCCGAAGAGCATCGGAGAGAGGTGCTTCAGATTTCTTTATGACGCTGAATGGGACAACAAACGATACTGCTTGAGGGGACACGACTCAGCATATACAGAACATAGCATCTCGAATCATTGCGGACTTATCATCTATAGCGACAATCCGAAAGACCCAGACTTCTACTGCAAACCATATTCGATTGCTATGTACGCTTATAGGATGAACGATGAAATCTATTATCTAGATGAGAAAGAAGAACTAAAACTTCTGCGTCTTTTGGGTATGCGTGTCTGGAACTTGAAGAAGAAAGTAGCGAAATTCCAAGAGAAAGAACGAAAGACAGAAACAAAGAAAACGCTGAAGAAAGACGACCAAGAACTTGTCATCATTGATAAATAAAGAAAATCTTCAATTTATCATATAAAGATGACAAGAAGTGACTTTCAATAGTGGATACATGATGAAATAACATTAAGTGGGCAGATCAACGTCAATATAAGCCTCCAAGAAATCGATCGTCTGATTACTAAAGAATCAAAAATGGTCTATTAGTTATATCCTGTAGCGATGGAGCAATCATATACGATTATTCCTGTGAGTGTATTCTATTGTCCCGAATTCCGCAAGACTCGTGTTCTTCAGTTCCCGGACTGTGTAATGGGAATATCACGCTTCCAGGAAATGAAGCGTCGCTACGGACTCTTCGGAATCAACGACCCGGACTTCACATATAATAAAGTGTTTATGGCTGATATGTGGATGGGCGTTCAGATGTCCGGTGAGATAATCGCAGACAGAACAATCAATATGTCTTTCTTCGACTAGTTGCAGAACTTCCAGGTTGTTGATATGCACTTCAAGTGGAATGAAGCAAGTCATAATATGGAAGTGCTCGGACACGATCCATACTACAATGTGTTCTGTGGACTCTATGTCAAAACTCCAGAATATCGCCTGTTCGACGATCCTTGGGTACAGCAATGGATTGCTGCTCATTGTAAATTACGTGTTGCACGTATGCTCGGAACATTCACAACAAATCTCATCGGTGGTGTGCAAGTGAACACAGCATTATACACAGAAGAAGCAAACAAAGAGATTGAAGAATGCAAGGAACAGTGGAAGACACAGAGAGAAGCAAATCAGTTCTTCAAGACATCTCCGGGAACATAATCATAATAAAGACAGAACACAAACACAAAATAAGAGGACGCTAGAAATCAGCGTCCTTTCTTTATGTAGTCACTAAACTTCTTGATATTGTCAGCCAACTTTTCGTAGTATTCATCGTGTGCGCAATGTGCTATCTGGCTTCCTCGCATATAGTATTCGATGTTCATCGGGTCTTCTACATATAGATTATTCGGATACTGACGGAACTCCGGTGTCAGAATGCTGAATCTGAACGTTAGTCCGTTCTTCTCCATAATCCAGTCGTACATTTTCTTATGTGGGTTGTCTGTATTACAAACTGGCATACCGACAGACTCATCGAACACAACGAATACTGTCGTCTGATATTTCAGAATTACATTCATCTGCTGAATCTGATGTTTGTTGAAATTCGTAAACGCTTTTTCAAGATGTTTCTTTACATTCATAAATGTGTTCTTATTCGCTTTCTTGATAGCGTTGACTTTGATGTAAATCCCGTTGCCGGATATTTGCGGTTTGGGTTCGAGAAGCGAGAATCCACGTATTTCCCAATCATATAAGTCATCTGTAGCAAGATTGATAATCATCTGACGTATGCAGTCTGGAATCTCAGTTCCGTTGATTGCTTCGTACTTCTGTCCGTCTTCCATCGAATCTTCCGGCGCACGCTTGTACATATCGGCTTTGCTGATTCTGCGAGCAATGTTCCAGACATCAGAATAACGCATATCAAACAGACTCTTGAGATTATTGCGGATAAACCCGTTCTGCACTGACTGGGGTTGTCTGCTGATTATATCATGACTCTTCTGTTCCGTAAAGTCAAATAGATAGACAGTCGCACGTTCGACAGTCACGACTTGTGCTAAGTAGTAAAAGAGCGTATCAAACACTTTCTGGAATTGTCTGAAGTTCTTGACAATGTCATTAAACTTAAAATCGTCTGGGTCGAACTTGACAGAGACATTCAGCACTATGCTCTGTTCCCGTACGGGTTTGTCGCATTTGCTGTTCAAGAGATCGTCTGTGCGCTACTTCCAGGAATGAGGACCAGTCTTATCATTGAAGTCTACTCCGGCGAATTCGTCCATATCAAAATTCTTCTGATTGGGAGAGTTCTTGAATGTATATAAGAGTTGATCGACAGAAAAGAGTTCGACAGTCAACTTACAATTGTCGATGAAATGTGCATTCTCGAACATCTGTTCAGCCTTGTACATCAAAGACTCGAAAGGAATCTTGTGCATATTCTTGATATAGCATATTTCATCCCATATCTTGAATCCGTATGCAAATGACAGAGAGAAGAGATATGTCTGTTCACCGACGACTTTCTGTGCAGTGTTAGTCTCAACTGGCGCTTCAATATCATCAAGCAAGTCTTCGTTCAGACCACATTGACGTATGTACTGAGTCAAGCGAGCACGATTTCTCTCACGACGAATGCTGTTGCGTTCGTCGTTCATCACTTCGCAGAGCGTCTGCTGAATGCTTTCATTAATGTCTATGTCTATCATACTTATTTGCTTAATTCTGATGCATGTTTTTGTGCGTAGCGTCCGTATAGCCCGGCTTCCATATCACTTGTATAATTGACACGAGATGACAAAGCGTCCAGGAACTGTTTGCTCATATTTCCGAAAGACTTGCGCTTCGGACGTCCGAACCTGTCGAAATCAGCGTCGTGAAAACTGACTTTGAAATCAACGCCACGACTCGGTCCTCCGGCACGGCTGATAAAGTTATCGTATTTCTTGGATCCGTCCGGCCAGTTAAGAGTAGGCTTGAAATCTTTCTTACCCATAGAGCAGCGAATCTCAACTGTCACCGAAGAGCGCTTCCCAACCATCCTGTTCAAGTCTCGATCAGAGAGTTTATAGATAATGTTGTGCTTTATCCAATCGCACATCTACTTGACGCCGGCATATTCTGAGTCATAGTCTTTAGGGCGCAGAATAATGTACGTCTTGAGTGTATGACATTCATAATCAGTCTGGTCGTCATAGCCTACAAACTAATATATGTAGTTTTCCTGAGCAGCCTCATCGAAACGTAGTTTGTGCATACGGATGAGAATTGGATTCAGTTGATAAGGCAGATTGATGACTTTCCCGTTTCCATTCTTCACCCATTCTTTGTTAGCCAGGAAAGCATAGAGTTTCTCTATTGTCGATGTAGTCCATCCCTCAGGACCAAGTCCGCTCGGACCTCCAAGACTGAACTCTGGATTTGTAGAATATAAGTCAGGATTAGTATTGTTGATATAGATAAAGTATCCGCCAGTCGTATAGTTGTTTCCAGCATAAGGCGGAACCAATGCGCTGCCGACACGGATGAAATTCATCATATTGTTCATCAGACGCATAGACTGCTTATTGAACAATCGCTCAGATGTATCGGCATCAAAAGGATTATAAGTGAAGTCGCAGAAGAAATCGACGTTCATCCCGGAATTGTAGAGCACATTGGAATCAACGACTTTCTGACAGGCATCACGAATGGTTTTCTGCATATCTCTCCACGTATAGTCATCGAGACTGCCGAGTTCTATCCTATCAAGCATAGTCTGGTTAAATGCAACGGCTTGAGTGACAGCGACTGTGAGTTTCATATCAGACGTATTGCTTCCGAGAATGTCGAAGTTCTTGACGCTCTCTTCTATGAAACACAGCCCAGACTTGAAATTGATGTCATCAAACCCATATGCACCATACTCAACGTTCTTAGTCTCAACAGTGATTCTGATGAACACACGGAATGTATTCACATTATCAATAGCAGCCTGCTACACAAGTTCCTTGCTCGCAGACTTCTGTTCATCGGGCGAGTAATCGTCTAAGAAGTCCTCGTTGAGATAGCGTTGATTGTTATATATAAGTTCTTGAATCTACTTGAAATTCATTTCTCTATTGATGACAAAACATAATTTTATTATTTATCGCCAAACTTTTTGTACCAGTCGGGGTCGTATTCGCTGTCAGATGTTTTCTCTTCGTGTAGTTCTCCCCATTTGTCAAGTAGTCCGGAACTTATAGCATCGTGATATTCTGAGATGTTCTTATATTCGTCTTTCAATGAATCTGGAATTCTAGTCGATGCTGAGTCAATACTCATATACTCAAGACACTGCGCTGGACTTATGCGACCATGCTCCGCATCAAGATGGTGCTTAGAACACAAAGCGGCACCGTTCGAGAGATAGTATCCCCCGTCAGCCCACAGTTTCCTGTCCATAATATGATGAGCGTCTACAGCATCGCAGTCGCATCCAGGAACGCAACACTTTCCATTTGTCTTAGCGAACACTTGGCGCTTAAACTCATCTCTTGTCAATAAATCGTCCATATTTCTTTAATGCAGTTTCAATGTTACCTATTTCGATTTTCAGATTCTCGAATTCGGGTTTGATTTCCTTAAGACGTTCTTCGAGTCTTTTCTTTAAGTACTCTTCGGCTTCTGAATATGTATTGTACAAAGTAGACTTCCAAAACATAGAGTAGTTGATAGTCTTCTTTTCTGCTCTTGTCAAACCTTTAGGGTCAACATCTCCATCATAAGCCATAACAGTAGATATAGTAATGTCTACATAATGGTCATAGTCAACTTCTTTTATATGAGGGTCTAGCCACTGACGTCCAGCATCTATATCAGCGAAATACTTCTTCATCTCTCTCTCTCTTCTTTATCTTTGGATCAAATAACCTTGCTCTTCAAAACTCTTCAGTAATTGCTCAATTCTGTAATCCCACAATCTATAGTTGTTGTCATATATGCTGTCAATCAAATGAAGTTCAGTGTTAATGACTTCTCTGTTAGACTCAATCTCTGATTGTAATATATTGATGTCTCTATGTTGATTGAATATAGTAACTACGCAAAGAACTAACAAGAACATCAACATCACAATAACTATGTCTCTCCTATCGACAGTCATAACTTCATCATTTAAACAACATTCCAACTTACATACGGCGCCTCGAAATACTCAGGCAACTGAATCTTCGCAATCATCTCGTCAATAGTACTCTGAGGGACGACGTCCTCACGAGCGTGATTCCTGCGAATCTGCTCATCGACAGTCGTCTCAAGATAGTCGATGAAAACACGAGCCTTATATGTTTCAAACAAATCAATCAACTGACGTCGCTGTTGCTGAGTCAGATTCGTAGCATTCCAGATGAACGACTGACGCTTTCGCAAGAATTCTTTAGCACGCTCCTTCGCTGTCTGAATAACAATTCCGTTCGTGTCTCCGGGCTTCAGTTTCAGTTCCTTTCGAATATCATCGAGAGAAATCATCGGCAGACCATCAAAGAATCCGCCTTTTATGTACGTGTCCTTACCCGTCCCCGGAAGTCCGGCGACCAACAGTACATTTCCCCACGATTCGTCATATAGATGAGACTGCTTGCAATTGCCAGTCTTGAAGTTCAGGAACTGATGTGCATCATAAGCAGAGCAATCAAACACTGGAGACTGATGCAGTATCTTCTCTTCATCAGCCATATCTCTAAAGCACTCGACTGCTGCTAACGCATCGTCCTGATCCTGACATATACGTCCGGCCATATCTGCCTTCGATAGACGATAGAGCAAGTCCATCGTAAACTCTTTAGCGCCCAACAGACTGATAGACGCAGCACGATACATCTTTGCTAAAGCGAACTCATCTTCAAGAACGTGAGGAGGAAAACCGTGATAGCGAACCAGAGCAACGATACTCTCCCGGAAACCGATTGACTCTATAGTTCCCGAAAGTCCGAACTTCTTCCATAAAATCTCACGAGTCATCTTAGCACCCACTTGAGAATGATTAGGACACGTAACGTCCTCTCCGTTCACTTGTGTAGTGCGAATCTTCCCGATGTCATGCATCAACGCAGCAATCTTCAATGCAGATACTTGCGCCGCAGAAAGTCCACGAATGTCAACCAAGTCGTAGACCATCAGCGTATGAGCAAGCACGTCACCCTCACTATGGAACTTCTTGTCCTGTGGTGTCTGCTGCATCAACTCTCGCAATCCATCGAGACAATGTTCTTCTATGTTAGCGTAAGCAATCATCTTTTATTCGGTCTTTAAATCCGTGCTGTCAATCTTCTTCAGCATATTATAAGCAACATCAACAGCACTCTCTGCAATTTGCTTGTGCAACGTCCGGTCTATCACTTTTGAGATGATAGAACCGTCAGCAGACAGCATTCCGTTGACTACTTGTCCGGACAGTAAAATCAGTTCTTCTCTTGTCATTGCTGTTGTGTCTCAGTTTCATAAATCAGTTTCGCACGCTTCCAGTTCTTCGTCCAGAAGACATCAGTCTGAACGTGATGAGGACGCACCCACTTGCATACGTGATGAGGGAATGCTTCTTCGCCATCTTCTTCAAACGGGAAACTCTCGACTGTACGCATCACAATGCCCTCACGAGTCGGACCGTATACAGAAGGCTCAGCAACATGTTTCAATATCAAGTCAGTAATCTGCTTCTCTGACTCAGCAATTCCTCGCCATAAAACGGGAACAGTAGGAACGTCGAGAATCTTAGCCATCTCTTCTACCTCGTCCCAAGAATACCAGCGCTCGCCGTCGTTCATTGCATACATATGCCAATAACTTGGAAGTTTAGTATATTCAATAGAATGTATGCCGTAGAGATTCTCTCCGTAAATCATTTCAGTTTCTCCTATAAGAGAGCGCACCCTCCAGTACAACCCGTCCGGTTGCCAAAGATTGCGAGCCCATTCTTTACGAGTCGGAGCACCGTGCGATCGAGCATAGACGTCCTGTACATTCATCGCGGTTGCCTCGCCGTCAAGTTTCTCTGAAATCATAATCTCTTTGCCCTCATAGTCCTTAAACCAGTCGGCTCCGAGTTTCTTATCGTCACTCGTCGTTCCTGGTGAGAAAGGCAAGTGATATGTTCTGGGATATTTCTTATTCAGTTCCATAATATATAATGTATTTGTTCTTTTAATTTTACCGCAAAGATACGAAGAAGTTTCCGATTGTGCAAATAGATGAGAAAGATAATGAAGAAATTTTGGAATCTTTAACACTTGAGATGAAATTATTAGTGAGCGAGTAGACGAAAACGAAAATATATAGTACAATATATAAATGATGAATTGAATAATTTATGATTTTAAAACTTATATTTACAAGCGATGAGAAATACGAAGTCGACGACTTTGGAAAAATATTCAGATCCATCAGCGAACGTCCGTTAATCGGAGAAACTATCGTCACAAGAGACGGAACGAAATTCGTCGTAGATGATGTAGAACTGAGTCCATATGACGGAGAACCACAGGAATATGTCGGACATACGCTATGTACATACTATCTAAAGAGAAAAGAAACGACTGTCGATAGTAGCGTCGGGATGAAAGATAAGAGAGAGTTCAAGGAAATCTCAAATACAACGGGTCAGCGTCCAAAGATACTCTTCACGTTTCCCGGCATCGGCGCAAAGTACTTTGAGAAGAATAATCTGAAGAAAGTAATCATAGGCTATGCTAATCCACCGTCTGATGCCGGCTACACATATTGTAAATATCCAGATTGTTGGATCAGCAGAATCAAAGAGATGCTATATTATAATAATGTAGATTATATATATGCGCCTATACACACTTCATTGAGAGAAGCAATCAAAGAAGATAAAGAACTTGATGATATAGAGAAGTGGATTATATACCCAGACAAATCTCTTAAACTTAAATATATTGAAAGGTATAGAGAACGTGGAGACGACCAGGCTTATGTAACTCATATGGCAGAAATTTGGGACGAAGCAATAGAAAGCATCGAGAACGAAGATAAGAGTAAGTTCAATTTGTATAAGTTGAGAAGTGGTGAAACAATGAGTGACTTTATCAAAATATATAATGAGGAACTAAATGGAAAACAAGCGAACGAAATTGAAGCAGAAAAGAACAAGAAGTGTGAAAATTGATTCAAAAACGTTAAAAAGTGTTTAGTTTGAGAAGATTTTCAGATAAATATTTTGATGATTCGAAAAAAGTTCGTACTTTTGCATCGATTTTCGCAAACTAAATGATAAATAGTCTGTATAATCATTAAACTAAATGACGTTTTGAACGTCAAAATAGTAAATTGAATTTTAACATTAGAAAACTTAGAT
>NFZD01010852.1_pt1 | contig 13617 bp, 16 predicted proteins | sample 1095381 | NCBI WGS metagenome assembly NFZD01 (sample SAMN03609891, study PRJNA323583) | gut metagenome | isolation source: feces | host: Rattus norvegicus | place: Denmark: Riget | collected 2013 | reverse complement strand
ATCGCAATCAATATTATAAATATCGCTATCTGTCATAAAAAAATGACTATTATTTTTAATGATGAATGAAGATATATTATTATCATTCATTATAGATTTAAGATGAAGATTATGCTTAATGTAATCGCTCTCATTTAAATAATAAATATCACTGTCTATAACCGTTTTTATTTTAAATTTTTCTTCTAGTTTTAAATAGACAGTGTTTACATATTTGTAATTCTCATTATTGCACGGATGAATCCCCAAACATACATCATCAAAAATATTATAATATATATTTAACATATATTCTATAGTATTAATATCATTATATGCCTCTGCCATGACTACAGGGTTTATACTACACGGAAATAACGCTATCAAATCATTTCCACCAATACTATAAACATCCTGCATGTCAATATAAGAATTTTTGCTGAGTTTTATTTTATTATGTATCTTTATTAAGCGTTGATAGCCATCATAATTTTTGGCAAGCAACACGACACGATATTTATTACCATAGAGATTTATATTTACTGTATTAATTATCTCAATTTCAATTCCTATTATTGGCGTTATACCTTCTTTAATGCATTTTGAATAAAACTCAATTGATGCGGACATGGAAGAATAATCTGTCAGTGTTAAATGTGTAAGACCAACATCTACAGCTTTTTCTATATATTCATCTATATTTAGAACACTACGCTTTAAACTGCCGTTAGCACTATGAGCACGTAAAGGTATTATCATATCGTATCACCTGCCAATATTATATTTTTATTTAATAACTTTTGTTTTGTGCCAACTCAAGATTTCGCAACAAAACACTTTGCTTTTCTTTTGAAAGCTCTCTAAAAGGTCGATTTACTGGTAAATCAAGCTCAGATCTTGGACAATAATATCTATTTTCTTTTAATTCCTCAAGATCATCTAGTCTATTAACAACCATTCTTAAAGTATCTATAGCTTTTTTATGGTCGTCGCAAAATTTTTTTACGATTGAAAGTGCTGATTTTAGGTTCTTATAATCTCTCCTTTCCATTAACGTATACTTAAACATTCTTGTTAATAACCATGTCTGATAACAGTTTTCATAACACAATTCAATATTGTGTTCAAAGTCAACTCTCTTTTTATCGGCTTCGCAATATTTATTATATACATAATCCATTTTACCGGGTATACTGTCAACGAACTCTAGAAAGCTCTGAATTGATTTTCTTGGATCAAGAATACCTGCAACATTTTTATCTCTTTCTGTGAAATATCCAACATGAAGTCTATTATCGTCTTCATATTTTTCAAGCACACCAAGAAACTGAGCAGCTTTATTAAGCTCTTTAACATTAACAGTGGTATCTTTTCCTGTCTGGTGTATAGGTTCTTGCTTCACTTTTTTAGACAGCTCTTCTATGGTTGTATATATATTCTGGGCTTTTTCTTCGATAGCTTGCTCTTCTAATAAATCATTTTTTTCATCTTCCTCTCTTTTAATATCATCTAAAATACTGAGGATTCTATCGCCTTTTCTTGATGTTCTCATTACAAAACCAAGTCTTTTGCTACCTCTCCCTTTTTTATTTTTTCTCCCCAAATAAAACACCACACTTTCATAATAATTCTTCTAATTCTTCTAATTCTTCTGGACTAATGAGTTTGGTGCCAAGCTTTCTTGCCTTTACAGCTTTAGAGCTAGTGCTGTTAATATCAGCAATTACAAGATAATTAGTATTCTTGCTTACTGAACCAGCTACGATACCACCTTTTGATGTAATCATTGTCTCATATTCATTACGTTTCTTAGGCATTTTACCTGTTAAAACAAATATCTTGCCAGAAATGTTACTGTTAGAAGACTCTGTATTCGGCGGCAATTCATAGTCAGTTGGCTCAATATAACTCCATAGATTGTTTACGGATGTCCAGAAGTCCTCAGAAAGTACAATCTTCGCAGTTTCTTTTCCGATGCCATCAAGGCTGTTCAGCTTATCATGAATAAAAGTATATTCATCCTTAGAACGCATAGTGGGAGACAACGCATCATACATACTTTGTAATGAGCCATATTCCCTTGCGAGAATCTTACCTGCATCTTCACCAATGCTATCTATACAACATGCCTTAATAAATCGGGGTATAGATACTTTATTAGGTATTGCTACATCTTGAATTGACTTATAAAGATTATTTGCTGATTTCTCAGAAAAACCATCCAGTTTTAAGATATCTTCTTTCTTAAGATAGAAGATTATATTCTGCCCTTCACTCTCTAGAAGATCTGTGTAATTGTCATGAAAATAATTCACAATTTTTCGTGCTGTTTGAATAGACAAGCCATCAATATTTAAAACTTTTTTGCTTCCCATAAAAGCGATCTTCTGGGAAATCTTTTCATTACACAGTTCATTCTGACATTGCAATACTGGGCCATTTTTTATCAATGACTGGCCACATGAAGGACACTTATCAGGTATTACAATGTCCTTATTTCCACCACCATTATTGATGACAATCTTCGGAATTATTTCCCTGGCTTTAATTACACCTATCTTATCGCCAATCTTCAAGCCAAGACGCTTGATTTCATCAGGATTAGACAAAGATGCCTTAGACACTGTTGAGCCAAGAATATGAATTGGATCGAACTCTGCAATAGGAGTTAATGCTCCGGTCTTGCCTAACTGCCAAGATACATTTCTAAGTATAGAATATACAGCGCTCTGACAGCTCTTTATTGCAAATGCATTCTTTGGATGGTGATCTGTACTGCCAAATTTCTTAAGGCTGCCATCTTCATTTGACTTTACGACCATGCCGTCAATAGGATATGTATTATTTTCAACAATTTCATTTCTACGGTTTGATATATATTTAACAATAGTGTCTAAATCATCGTCACTATTAAATACATAAAAGCTCGTAGACTCAAATGGAGTATTTGCCGTTATATAATTCAATTTCTCTGATTCACTTACATCTAGGCCAATAACATCATAACAGATATAGCTTATCAAGTTTAGATAATGGCTAACTTCTTTTCTGGCCGGATTTAAGATACCTGCCGCGGCATTCCTCGGATTTGCTTTGGGCTCCTCCCCATTCTTAATTAAATCAGCATTCATTTTCTTGAAGTTCTCTTGAGTCATGAATGCTTCACCACGAATAGCATATTTTATATTGCTACCTGTAAGTTTTTCATCCTTGAACCATTTTAGAATATCTCCTTCGCTTCCAGAGCCTCTTGTCACGAAGAAATATGATCCGTCTTCTTTTGGGTACGCTACAACAGTAAGACCATCATACTTAGGCTCAATTACTACACTGCCCAGTCTCTTGATTTCGGACTTAAGCTTTGTAATCTCATCTTCATCTACCTTGGCCAGAGATGTTACTTCAATAGGATGTTTAAACTTGCGTGATGTAATGCTGTTACCAGGGACATAATTCAAATCATCTGAACCATATTTTTCTATATAGTCAGTTCTAAGCACATCATATTCCTGGTCAGTCATTGTTGGATTATTAAGATTATAATATGCATTATCAGCTGATTTAATAATTTCTAACTGATCTTCTCTTGTCATAATTACCCCTCTTTTCTTGATAAAAATATATCTTCTGTACAACCATCAAACATATATTCTTTCCACCATCCATTGCAGCCTTCAATTTGATAATCAGAACCATTCACAAATGAAATTTTGATTTTTTCCTAGGAAGTCAAACATTCCTGTATCTTATAAAATCAAATAGATATCCAAATATTTATTTGGAGTATAGACCGTCCCATTTCTGATTATATCCCAATGCTTGTCTAAATAACTCTTGGATTTTATTTTAACAATATCTCCAACTGAATAATTTTTTCTTTTTACCACGACTATACTTCTCTTAATTTGATTTTTATATTGCACTAATGATATACTATTGTTACTAGCAAAGTGAAATATCTTTGCAAGCGAGCCAAAATGGAAGTAGCGATGGAAAGGTCAATGCGCTAAACTTAAGATCCCGCTAGAAGCCAAAAGTATCTTACTCTAGGTCGGGAAAGGAAGTGATACGTATACCTAGTTGGACAGATGTCGGCATAGGCGTGTTCCTTATAGCGATTGCTGTAGCGATAATCATTACATCTATATGTGTGATTCCAGCTATTGGCAGAAGCATAGACCGCGTCTCTGATCCGAATACAGTTAATTGTGGAGTGCAATACAACACTAAGAGTGGTGACCTCGGTGTTGGCTTCACAACAATACACCTAACCAACGCAAAAGACCATCCTGCTGAGGCAACAGCGGATGGTCCAGAAGTAGATCGTTAACACCGATTTATTATATAGGCTTTTCTGCGGCGACCATCATTATGTGGCTCGCTCTTTTTATATCTAAAGATATTATACTTTGATATTACTGTAGAGTCAAACTTTATTTTTGAATGTACAACATTAATGGCTCAGTTTACCATGCTTTACAATGGAATATGCGTCGTGAAGCTGCTCCATTGTTGGTGCTCTTCCGCATGACATTGCTCCTTCAGGACAATATCCATGCTGTGCACATGAAGCTCCAGCATGATTAAAAATTACTGGAGATACTTTCTTGCAAAGATTAAGCATTTCATTAGCCATCTCTCTAATCTGCTTCTGTGCTCTTACACAACATCTGACATTGAAGAAATGCAGTAATGAGCGGGCATTCATAGTAAAAATAATTCTTGTATTTGCCGCATTAGGAAGTACCATACGGGCATCTTCTTTCTTTTCCCCCAAAAAGAGCAAACATTGATATGCGGTTCTTGAGCTGTTCATAAACCTATCATATAGATCCTTAGCTCCTTCAGTTTTAAATTCAGGAGAAGAATATTCAAAATTATCTTCAGAACAATATCTCTGACTTCTCTGGGTATAACTTGCGATACGATGTCTTACAAGCTGATGGCTTGTAGCTCTTGAAATACCCTCAACAGCAAATGTGAAATTTACATGCTCTAATGGACTCATATGCCCCATTTCAATGAGCTTATTAATGAACTTATTTACTGTATCTTCATCATTAAGATCATCCATTAGAGTCTGAATATCAGCTTTATCTGAATAACATAATTTTGCTGCAGCAGCAATAAGTTTCTCTGGTTCAGGTGTATGGGATAATAAGGTTACTTTCATTTAAATTTTCTCCTATTAATAATACTTTGTCTCAACAAACCATTTAACAACTTTCTTTGTGTTAGCCTCATATTCTTTAATCAATTTTGCAATATTATGCTTATACGCGATAATTTTGTTTATATCCGTATTAGAATAAAATTCATGCCCACACACTTTGCATATGTTACTATCGCTAATATACTCACGATTAATCTTAGATTGGCAGTATGAACATCTTACGAGAGCAGATTTTCTATTTCTTGCATTATGAACCTTCTTGTAATTTTCAAGCTTCGCTAGTTCTTTTTTAAGACGTTCATTGATATTACGTGACTTTGACGTCTCTTCAATATCGTAATATTTAATAGCATAGTCAGAGCTGGGATATCTTTTTGCTTCATCTATATTCGCACAAATATAATCTGGTCTCACAATATTAAATCTATCCGCAGCGCCCCGAGCATTTCTTTTGGGATCATTATATCCATATTCATTACGGTCACTAAGGTAATCACCAGAAGGCTGTGACGTTAAATGCATAAGAATTTCATTGTAAACAGCGTTTTTTAATTGCTTCTGATCGAGGTTTCCGTCAAATGTACTTTCAAAACCAAATCCAGACATACTAAAAATCCTTTCTATTATCTTATAGTATCTACTATTTTTCCTATCTTTTCGAACTGTAAGGCGAACCAATCTACCATTTCTTCATTTTCAGCCCAATCATTAATTGATACTTCACCGAGTCCGCTTTCGAACAAGTTTCCTCCTAGAAAATAAAAGAGCTGCGACAATATATCGCAGCTCCCATTAAAATACTTATGGCTGGCTTTCTGTGTTTGCCATAAGAGGTTTAAAAATTACAGAAACCTGACTATACGGGTATTTTCTTCTGACTAGATTTACAACATCATAATATGCGATACTTTTATTTAAATTAAATTCTTTCATCCAATCGACACTGAGCTTGCATTCTTCATCGGCTTTTATATAAACATTATTTGTTTTGTTTCTTTGCTGTTCTGCAAATAATATCCAAGTACAATTATCTGGTGAATATCCTTTATCAACATCAATTCGCTCAAGGGTGAGTTCTTTTAAAAAACCATTGTCTAACGCCCATGTTGCAAATGATTCAAAATTATTTTTCCATTCGTCGCATACCGCTATTCCTCTTCCACCGTACCTATCGTATTCTTGAAAATTTTTGTTATAACATCTAGTTTTCATGGCTTTCCATCTAGAATATAATGTTGGATATTTTTTTCTCATAGATGGTGGTTTTCTATATCTTCTGCATCCACAAGATTTTGTGTTACCTTTTAATAGATTACTTTTTAGTACGTCCAGTTCTTTTCCACAAATGCATCGACATCTTAACTTGCTCTTAGTTTTATATTTTTCTATGACTGTTAAATAATAAAATGTTTTTCCAATCAAATCTTCTTCTGTCATTTTTACTCCATACTTAATGTCAGCATACTATTTGAACCAGAAAATTTTGGCAATTCTCCATTCCATTTTTCGATCTTCTTTTGTTCAACAATCAATGGCGTCAATGAATTTCTTAATTTTTCATTTGCTTCAGATTCACCGCTTGCTTTTATGATAGCAGCATCAGCATATCCTTTTGCTTCAGTTACTCTTTTTTCTGATTCTACAATAGCTTTTTCTTTCTCAATTTTTGCTTGTTCAAGCGCATTTTGTGCATTTATTACAGCTTGAATAGCGTCTTTAGTCTGATCATCAGTTACAACATCAGATAAATTAAATGTTTCAATAATAATCCCATATTCCTCTAAACTATCTCTAAACTGTAATAAAATCTTATTATTGATTTCTGGACGTTTTTCTCCAATCAAATCCATAAGAGAATATTGACTTGTAACTTCATTTATGGCTTTATATAATTCATTTTTCAAAAAGCCTGCTTCGATAACCTCAGACTTCTGTCCACGGAACTTTTCAAATACGGATGGGAGCTGTACTTCATCCATGTGATAAGCATAAGTAACAGATACATTAACCTGCTTACCGTCCTTAGTATTTACATTAATGCTGTTATCCTTCTTTTCATCGCCATCATCATCACTCTTTGTATAATATACGGTCTCAGTGCTTACAGGATATTCAATAACTTTCTTCCAAGGAGCAACTATATGAAACCCTTGGCCAAGAGTCTCGTTTTCTATTCCGCCATCCATGCTGTAAATTACACCTGCGTAACCTGGATCGACTTTATATGTACAAGAATATCCAAAGATAAAAAGTACAATAAAAATAAATCCAATTCCAACTGAGCCGACAATCTTTGAAATTGTCCCCTTTACATCTTCAATGTCATTTTCCATATAATCTCTCATTACTCTTTCTCTCTTTCTGCAATAAACATTTCTTTTATTGTTTTTTGTATATTTTTACCAACTCTTAACGAATGTTTTCTAGTTATACCAATAAACGCTAAGAATAGAAAAATAATGATTAAAAATATCATTGATCTAATCATTGTCTTTTACTTTCTTTTTCTTTTTGTCTGCAGCGATAAGTTTTTTTAATTCATCAAGTTCTACCCATCTGTTTCCATATTTTGTACTCCATCTGTAGCAAACCAACCTGATATCTGGGTATATACTTCCAAAAAGCTTTTGTTTGATTTTAAAAACGTCTGTCTCAACGCCTTTAACATCAATCGCTTCTACTGAATCATCCAGTTTATTTACTACAAAATCAGCATAGTAATCTATTCCACGGATTACTTTTCCAGTAAATTGATTTCTATACTTATCCATTAATGGAAATTTTACTTGCATAGAAAAATCTTTTATAAAACCATTATTTTTTTGCTCGAGAAGATAAACGTAATACTTAGCTTCCATGAGACTGTCAAATTTAATTCCATTTATATAACATTCTTTACTTTTATATCTACCGGAATTATATTTTTTTTCTTCTGCTACATTCATCAAATGAAAGTCTTGAATTACAGGATTGCCTTTTAGTGCTCTGTGGAAATCTGCAAGTTCTTTTGACGCATACACTATTCCATCAATCTTATGGGATGCTGGTATAACATTTTTCTTTCTTTTCGTTGATGTTGTTTTAATGGTTTTCTTTTTTATATTTTTTCTAAAAGCCATCTGTATTAAAGTTTTCCTTCGATATTTTTCAAACGTTCTTTTTGATTATTTTTCCCATCCGTAAAAAGATCTGCAATCGCTATGCTCTCATACTGCAGTTCCTTGATCCACTCTAGGCACTGTTCCTGAGTTACTTTTCCAGATTCGATATCTTCTACAGGAGTATCTTTAATTCTCTTGATCAACTTATTGCAACAGTCGCCGAGTTTTTTCATTTGCTCTTTTGTTAAATATAGACTTTCTTCTGGAGATTTAAAAATCTCTTCTAAATCAATGTCCATTTTATTATCTCTTTCCTGTGCTTCCAAATCCGCCTCTGTCCTTTTCTTCAAGCTTCTCAACAATATTAAAATCAATATTAGGCTGATGCTTATTAATCCTAAATTGAGCAATTCTATCTCCTTTTCTTACATTGCCATCTCTTAGCGCGTAAGCAGGAAACATCCACTGGTCATTATTTCCACAATACGCCTCATCAATGATTCCAGCAGAACATGTCATAATTAATCCAAAATTCTTAAATGTTGAAGATCTTGGATATAAATGTGCTTCATATCCTAAAGGTAATTTCATTGCGACTCCTAGCGGAATCATAATAAAATCATCTTTTTTATAATCGAAATCACTAGCAGACTTCAAATCAATCAAATCACCATGTTGTTCAGGTTTGCACACATCGTCAAAAAGTTTAATGTCAATATCCAAAATTATGCTCCTATTAATTTAGTGTTTTTACATCTGTATCCATTTTTTACAAGAAGTTTTCTGATATAGTCAAGGCCTTTTTGCTTTACAAATGTTACGACATACATCTTGTCAACATTGTCTACTTTTGCTGTTCTTTCAATACACTTAAAGTATCCTGCATTTACAAATCTTTGATATGGGATATTATTTTCCATGAAAATTCTTTTCTCTCTAAGGAGCTTGAAAAGATTATTTCTCCCGATACCCATATCAAGAATCTTTGCTGTCTCATCCATTGACAGTAATCTATTTACGTTCGCCACTGTATCATAAAAATCAGCTTTTGGCTTCATGCTTTCATTTTCTGATAATAGCTTCTGATTTTTCTCATACTGATCGGCCCACGCTCTCGCTGCTTCAGCTGGATTATTAAAGTTTGGAAGAAGAGACTGCTGTTTTAATTTCTTTTCGCATTCTATAAAATACTTGCGAACGACTTTGCCTTTCTCGCATTTAGACATCATGCAGAGTTCCTTAGCAAAATCAAGTGTCAGTACGTAATCAGTGGCCTTTTGTCCTCTACCTGAATACTCGTCATTGTGACGAGTAATATAATCGCAAGAACTATCGGCAAAATCATTTTCAATAATATTTTTCTTTGCCCAGCGACTATAATTTGACATATCGCCATCTGCTAATTCACTGTATAATGATCTTGCAGACACGGCTTGAACACCAAGTTCTTGACTATCAAAAATTTGAATTTTGTTTTCCATACCTTATTGTCTCCATATTACATTTAGAATTATAGGGACTATATTTTATTATAATCCCTATAATTTTTAATACATTATGCGTGTTTTACGCGGTCATTTAATTCTGCTCTCTTAGCATCATTCCATCTATCTACTGTACCAGTAAGATAACCAGTGATCCGTCTGATTCGTTCAAACTTCTTAGTCTCATAAACCAGATACTTAATATCTACATTTCCATCGCCCGCATCAAAAACTTGGATTGCTTTTGCATCATCAAAAGAGTCTCCAAGCTTCTCCTTGACCATGTCAATGTATGCATCAGCTTCTTCTTTTGTCAGATCAGGAATATCGGTATGCACAATTCCATAACTATATTTAAGCATTTTGTTTCTCACCTTTCTTCACTCTATGTATAGTGAATGAATATTCAACTAATTCTTTCTCCTTACGGTGGCAATGCGGGCATTCATTTTCAATAATACCTGTATAGCCACAAACAGGATCTCTGTCTACAGGATGATTAATAGCAACATATCCCATATCTGCATCAACCATGCCACGGACTATTCTCATAAACGCCTTAACATTCTTAGATGGATCACCATCAAGTTCAATATAAGAAATTGCACCGGCATTGCATAATGCATGATATGGAGCTTCAATAGCTATCTTTTCAAATGCTCTTATCTTGTAATAAACAGGAACATGGAAAGAATTAGTAAAGTAATCCCTGTCTGTTATTTCAGGAATGACACCAAATTCTTTCTTGCAAGCTCTTAACGCAACTCCGGCAAAGTTTTCAGCTGGTGTCGCAAACGTGCTCCAATTCATATGAGTATCTTCAGTAAATTTATCTGTCATATCTCTAAGATGACCAACAATCTTTAATCCAAGTTCTTGTGCTTTTTCTGATTCGCCCTGATGTTTGCCAATCAATGCCTTTAAACATTCGGCGAGACCAACAAAGCCAATAGATAATGACGCATTTTTAAGTGCTTCTCTTATCTCATCATCAGGCTTCAAATTTTCAGATCCCATATATAACTTCTGGCCAAAGACAAATGGATAATTATAAACCTTTTTTCTTGCGATTATCTCAAATCGCCACTCAAGGTACTCTTTCCCCAGTATGATATATTTATCAAATAGTTCAAAAAATTTATCAATGACTTCTTTGTTATCGTTATCATCACACACCCTCAAAGCTTCTAATGCGAGATAAGGAAGATTGATAGTTGTGAATGCAAAATTTCCTCTTGATGCAGCATGCTCTGGACCATTTACATTAGAGAGCACACGCGTCCTACACCCCATAGCGGATGCAAAAGTTCTGTAATCATCGGGTTTATAATATGGTTCATTAAAACTGGAACCAATATTTAAGAAGTTAGGAAATAAGCGGCGAGCACTTACTTTGCATGCGTATTCAAATAAATCATAATTTGGATCACCTGGATCCAAATTTACTCCTTTATGAAGTAGGAATACTGTAATTGGAAAAATAGGTGTCTCTCCATTGCCAAGACCATTCCACGTAGCATCTAATAAACACTTGTTTATGAGTCTGCCTTCTTGTGAAGTGTCCATACCAGTGTTTATAGATGAAAATGGCACCTGTGATCCGGCTCTACTATGGAGAGAGTTAAAGTTGTGGATCAATGCTTCCATTGCCTGCTCTGTTTCTTCTCTTGTTTCTTCACATGCAAGGTCATATATTATTTCTGCATATTTGATCTCAGGACATTTCAAATGATGCATTATGTAATTTGCAATACTGCATTCAGTACCTGAATCAATTACTGTATATTTCTTGCTTCCGTTTTCATTAAAACGCAGGATATTATCAAAATCTACTTCCTTCATGAGTTCTGCGATAAAATCATCATCAGATGGATAATCAAAGAATCTCATGAATTCTTTAAACTTATTGATAAAAGATTTCTTAAAGCTCATCTTTACATACTTAGAGAGAGCAAAATCAAAGCCTACGAGAGACTGCGAGCCACGATCGATATTTCTATCTGCTGTGGCCAGACTATATCTTCACTCCGAGCGCTGATTCACGCTCATCATCGTGCCTTGCGCTACGGAATACGGAATTTCACCGTACTCCTCTTAAATTGACTAAGCAATTTCTTTAGTCGTTATACTTTTTATGCTGCTATTAATCTTATAAGAGAATATATAATCTTTAGTTACGTATTCAACATCTTTATGCCTTTTACATCTTGTGTAGACACAATTCAATTTCATGCCTAAATCTGCCGCTGCTTCTTTAGCATTAGTATATACTTTATAAATTTTGCCATTCCAATAAGTTTGTACTTTATTATCTTCAGTCTTTTCAAAATACAAAAAATATGTATTGACCTTATTTTCAATAATACACCTTAGATATACACCAGAAATACCACTTTTTTCACAATCTTTTATACTATAGCCTGTGTATTTTTTATCTTCGTGCACATATGATATGATATACTTCATTGGCTTATAACAATGTAATACATCAAAACGATGATGATTATTTTCGCTATAAGAACTCCATTCTAAATTTTCAAGTCTATTATCATCTTTTACGCCATTTTTATGATTAACGGTTTCTTTATTTTCTGGATTTGGCAAAAATGTTTCAGCTATTATTCTATGTCCTCTAACATACTTTATTTTTCCGTTCAATGTTAATGAATATTCACAGTAACCATCTTTGTCTATTTTAGGAGATAAACATTTTTTCGTAAAAGAACTATAAATATCGCCATTTATAGAAGCATAGTAATTTTTATATGGAGTCTCAAAGAATTCTATCTTATTTATATTCTCATCTCCTTTCTAAATAAATTATAACAGCATAACTTAGCACGGTATTCGCAGCTATCCATTTCTGGACCTTAGCATCTCTTACGGAGCGTATTCGCTTATGGTTATAAGTACGATTGTCACGCACTAATCTTATTTAACTCCTACCGTTAGCCTACTAAAATGTAGACACCCTAGATTTCTAGGTTCACAAGGTTACGAGGCCAAATACTCAACCTCCAAAGCAATCGTTCTGTGAAGACTGAATTATTACACATGCTAGTGACGAAGCGGCTCTTATGCTCTTTGGCTCTCTGATGAAGCCATGTCCTGTGTTAAACCCGTCTTTGAGTACCTTTGCTAAATCTACATATAGGCAATTCATCGTAATCAACGAAAAATCTGCATCGTGTAAATGTTCTATATGTTTCATATGCATTTCTTTGAATTTCTCTGGCAATACATAATGATTAAGATAATTCTTCGCACCTTCTGTACCCAGCTTTAGCATAATACCCATCGGAGCATCCGTATTGATATTTGCATTGTCTCTCTTAAGATCCATATCCTCTGAATCCGCAAAAAGCAAATCATTATATTGATTCATTAAGCTCTGTGCAGCTTCCCTCTGTCTATGTCTCTTTTCTCTGTATAAAATATACGCTTTAGCTGTATCGAAAAATCCATCTTCCTGTAGATTTCTTTCAACAAGATCCTGAATAACCTCAATATCCACACATGAAGAGTAATTTGTATCTAATACAACAGATTTCGCAACTGCTTCTATAGAATCATCAGTCATCTCGTTTGTTTCATTGTTTGCCTTAGAGATAGCATTGATAATCTTATCGATGTTAAAATTTACTATAGAACCGTCGCGCTTTCTTACAGTTTTTATATTTGCCATTCACTATCACTCCGTCGTTACAGTATTATAATTATCATATAATATTTCTGTAGCTATTAACTTATCTATATACGGTAAATTATTATATTTTTTTTCAATATCGTTAATGCTAATATAACAATCAGTATTTTTATTAAAAATTTTGTTAAAACTTTTATTGAGTCTTATTATGAAAACTACAAAAAAATAATCTAC
>NFZD01009166.1_pt1 | contig 13665 bp, 12 predicted proteins | sample 1095381 | NCBI WGS metagenome assembly NFZD01 (sample SAMN03609891, study PRJNA323583) | gut metagenome | isolation source: feces | host: Rattus norvegicus | place: Denmark: Riget | collected 2013 | reverse complement strand
TCAAATTGTTGTTTTTTTCTTCTTGTGGAACTCGTTTGTATCTTATCAAACATTTTTTGTGCATCTCGCATATTTTTCAACACAGATGCCAAACGTTTAATGTCCCACCCTGTTGGTAGGACATTATGCCAGCATCTATGCCCAGCGTTATGGGCTGCGTGAAATCTGTCGTGTCATAATCGAGTTGGATTGTGAACGGAATACGGCGCACGACATGCGCAAGGCTGTTTTTCAACATCCTTCTCACTTTACCAAATCTCTCAGTCGGCATAAGCGGCGTTTCTTGTTTGCTGATAACGTAAACCATTCTTGTTGTTTAAAAAAATTACTGTAAGTCGGGATTACTCCCGTTAAATGTTCATCGCCAATGTTATGGGAAGGTTTTGTATGCCAGCAACACTGTTCCTACCTCACAGAACTGTTTAACCACTGTCCGCAGAGCAAGGAACTTGAACAAACATTCCTTGGTGCCTATATATTCTCCCCTAACGTAGCACTCATGGTACTTAGGCTAATCAACCTGGGCTTTTACAAGCCCACAAGTCTTTAGCTTGTGGGTGGTTGACCCGTATTCGCTGGGGAGCTTCAATGCTTCCATGCGCTGCTCATGCGTAATGATGCCTTGCTGCTCTAAACCGATGAGCATCGTTTCCATGAAAAACCGCTTTGCGGTGGTATCCTGGTCGTCGGCATAGCGTGATGTCAAACGATGAATTGACTTTTGGAGGAAGCACAGCGCACCAACGGCCTTCTCTGCCGCCATGCCTGTAGGTTGCTGGGGCTGCTCTCCACCACTCTGCTGCCCGCCTGCGGTAATCTCTGTGACGAGATATACTTTCTTTTGTGTATTCATTTTTGTAGCTTTTAATTGGATGATTATCTAATATACTGCTTACACGCTTACGTACTTATATGCTTGTATGCTTATTTGCTTACATACTTGTATGCTTGACTACTCGATGAAGTTTTTGCTTTAACAAGTAGTAGCTTATCTGCTTTATTGCTTAGTGCCCTTTCGATGGCCACGAGCGGGACGGTTACGGATTTCTGCGTATCGAGTATAGAAGTCATCGTCTGACATTTTCTTGTCGTTATGGAGCTTCTCGATGATGGCGAGTTCTACGAAGTCCTGTCGGGTCATATTGGCGAATGAGTTGCAGTAGTTGCTCACCTTGTTGTATTCGGCGAGGGGTATCTTAGGATTGGGGAGTCGCATGAATCGTGGTGGTTCCATGTTATCGTCAGGTGCAGGTTCTGCTGGTTTGGAACTTGCTGACACTTGCTGTTCACTCGCCTGTTGTGCGTTCTTTTGTGCCGTGATTTGTACCAAAGTTTTTTTCTGCTGCTCTTGTTGGTCGATGGCGGCTACCGTTGCCGCAAGGTTCTGGAACGAGCCGAGCGCTCCCCCACCCTCTTTGTGCAGTTGTGCGAATTTATCTTTCTTTGCCATAATGATTAAATACTTATTTAATTATTCAATTATTTAATTATTCAATTACTGATATTGTATTGTTTTATATGCTTATATGCTTATATGATTATATGCTTTATCACTTATCTGCTTTCTTGCTTATGTGCTTGGATAAGCATTAAAGATATTGCTTGTCTGCTTTACTTCTTGTTTGCTCATTCAAGATATTGCTTATGTACTTATATACTTAAATACTAATATGCTTAAACACTTACCTGCTTATGCGCTTTATTACATAATTGCTTACATACTTTACCGCTTGGATGATTACATAAGTTATAGCTTTAATGCTTGCACAAGATACTACTTATGTAAGATATTGCTTAAATGAGTAAACAAGCAATGAAGCAATCAAGCAAACTTCTTCAGATACTCGTCAGCAAGTGCCTCGAAGTCCTGGGCAGCACGTCCACCAGCATAAGAGGTGAACACATCCTCATGCAGGGCACGGCTCTCGGAAATATCCTTGCTTTGACGAATAACAGTGTTGAACGTCTCACAGAACGACTTTCTGATTCGCGGCTCATAGTGCTTTGCGATACGCAGACGGGCATCGCTTTTGGTGATGAGAATACCTTGAATGGTCAGACGGTTGGTGTCTGCAATCACTCTGCCTGCTGCCACGGCCACGTTCACCATGCCGCTGATACTCGTTTCCTCCAGCTCCGTAGTGATGATAAGCCCATCGGCAGCGTAGAGCGCATTGTAGGTCATGCGGCTCATGGCAGGCTGAGTGTCAAGGATCACGAAGTCGAAGCTGTCAGCGAGGGTAGGGGAGAGGACCGATTTCTCTTCTCCGATGGTATCGCCGAGCATCGTTGTGGTGCGGTCGTCGATTGGGCGGTCAAGGAGTTCCTGTATTGCCTTGTTGGGATTGGGCAGTTGCGAGAGGAACACGTCGATGCCGTTGAGTTTCATACTTGCCGGAGTGAAATAGAGTCCGTCCTGAGCACGATACACGGGGAGACCCTGCTGATTACAGAGTGCATTGAAGATGGTGGGGTTGCCATCGAGTTCAAACTGATCCTGCCATTTAAGGAGTTGCGAGAGGTTGTGCTGTGGGTCGCAGTCAATCACCAATACGCGATAGCCCTCCTTGCGGCGTGTGATTGCCGAAGCGAGATTGAGAACTGTGGTGGTCTTACCAGCACCACCTTTGTTGTTTGACACCGCCACGATATGCCGCAGCTCGTGTGTCCGTACCTTTTTAACCATAATGTGTAGCTTTTAATGATGAATATTTTGTTGTAGCTGCTGCAAAGGTATGCTTATTTAATCATTTAAGCAAATAAGTAATATATTATTTAAGCAAGATTAACACATAACTCTTACATCCTACCTCTCAACTCCTCACTCCCTTTGCCCTTGACCCCGTACCTTACCTATATTACCTTTGTCCGAAAAAACAATATTATGGCGAAAGACTGGAAAGGCGGAACGGCTTCGACGTTCAAGACCATAGGGGCAAGTAACCACTGCGACCACCCAAGAGCCGACCACGACTACTACGCTACGGAGCCTGCTGCTACGCAATGGCTCATGCGGATAGAGCAATTCCAAGGACCTATCTTAGAGCCGAGCTGCGGAGAGGGACACATGGCACGGGAATTAGAGAAAGGCGGATACGAAGTTGTGAGCCGTGATATTGTGAATAGGAGATACGGGGAGGTGGCTGATTTCCTCGCACCTGGTAACACCCGGTGGGACGGAGACATCATCACCAATCCGCCATACGCCTTTGCCCAGGAGTTCTTAGAGAAAGCCATGAGCATCATCCCTGAAGGACACAAGGTGGCGATGTTCCTCAAACTCACGTTTCTTGAAGGAAAGCGCAGGGCGGCAATGTTTAGCAAATACCCTCCCAAAAGAGTGTGGGTAAGCCACGCAAGGTTGAAGTGCGCCATAAACGGTGACTTCGCCAATATGGGAGGTTCGGCCACGGCATACGCCTGGTTCGTGTGGGAGAAAGGTTTTAAGGGTGCGCCGGAGATACATTGGTTTAACTGAATTAAAATTTTATATAACATGATTCGACAGATACAATCCAACGAATACATGAAGCGAGTGGCGAGCATGACGGAAGCGGAACGCCTGGCACTCGCCAAGAGGGTAGGGGAGTGGTTAGAGACTGCTCTGAAGCTGCTTCAGCCTTGCGCCGACGCACCGTTGGCACGGATGCAGAACGTGATGCAGGTGGGTGTGGCATGGGACGACCACACGCAAGATGCGTTCAATGAGGGTGTGCGGCTGCTCACGCCATTCATGGCGGTTGCTGACACATGGCTGCCGACGATGATATACACCAAGGCGGCACGCCGCTGTATTCTGAATATGATAGAGGTGTTGCGCGCCAATGCCCCGAAACTAAAGGTAACACCGAAGTCGGTACCCGACCGTGTGCCAAGTCCGAAGCCGGAACAGAAACCGCAAGTACCAGAACCTACGGCAAATCCACAGAACCCATCAACCACACAAAAACGCAAACCCGGTCGTCCCCGTAAACTCACCAAGGAAGAAGAGCAAGCTGCGCTAACTCCCAATTTGTTTGCGCCAAGCGGCAACCAGTCGACAAATGACACAACTTCTTCGCCTGTTATCCCACGACCGAGGCACATCGACCAATATGTCTATCTCCTTCCTGAGAAGACACAGATACGTGCCGCTCAATACGGGCCGCTCATGCGGGAGTTGGAACAGGCACGCAGCAACATGAAGCTGCTTATTGATGACCCTCACGCCAAGCCGAGTGAGCGGGAGAGATGGGCAAAGACCGCAGTGAAGGTTGACAACCAGATTGCGGCTCTCCGTCGTGAGCTTGATACAGGGTGGGCAAACCTTGTAAATACCGGACGTGTCGTAGTTGACGATATGGGTATGGCGCACATCATCGACCCAGAGACGGGGCAGATTGCCGACCCAAAGCCAAAGGTGGCGCTGCCTGCCGAAGACGGTCAAGGAAAGCCAGAGGAGCAACAGAAGCCAAAGGAGAAGCCGAAGCCGCTAACACCAGAGGAAAAGGCAAAGCGCATCAGCTACCTGCAGAAGTGGTTGCGTGACTCTCGGCCAACGGCTACGGAGGAGCGCAAGAGGCAATGGGAGGAGAATGCCCGTGAACTGCTCCACCTCGGAGGCACGCTCTCCGAGGCAATGGTGAAAGCGGGCGAGCACTACGGAGCAAAGATACCAAAGCAGAAGAAATAGTCGCTACGCTCCAAAAGGCGAGCCGTACAGCACGTGTAGGCTCAGAGGTGTGATATTTGTCGAACAAAAATAATACTTAACGACATGACATTCTATTCAATCGTAGAACAATGGTGCAGTAAGTACAAGTACATGCTGCACAATCCCAAGACGGACAACATCCGCTTTATGTTCACCGACTCATGGCAGGGAGTGATAGAGATGGCGAAGGGCATTAGCAACATGGAGTCGCCCTGCGTGGTAATGGAGAGTACCGTGGAGGGTGGTGGACCGCTGAAGCGTCCTACATTCAACTATCCTATATATTTCTTCGTGCGTGCCGGGAAGATGGCTGACGGCAACGATGCTGCCGTAGCCAAACAGGAAGCGTTGCACCATGCCCGCAACTTCATCGCATGGCTGCTCGCCAAGCACAATGAGGAAATAAACAGCGGAAACATGGACGGTGACTATGCACGCATCGACATCGACGACGCTACGGTGTCGTACCAGACCGTAGGACCATTAGAGAACGGATGGTTTGCCGTGCTCATACAACTCGAAAGGGAAGAACCGCTCAACCTATGTCTCGACCCGGAACTATACAAATAGATGCTATGGAAGAAGAGAAAACGCCTACGAAAGTCACCGACATTTCATCGGCACAAGCCAACGTGGATGACGCGGTAGCGGCCTTCGTGCAACGCTGGATGCCGGCACCGAAATTCGACATAGGTGTAGAGGTCATGGATCAGGGACAACTTCGTGATGCTATGGGGCTGCGTGCCACCATCGACCTCGGAGACCCGTGGCCGTTGGCGGAACGACTGTTGCTCGACAGCGGCTTCCGCTGGCAGTGGCTCGGTGGTGTCCGCGTGATGTATCTCAGAGAGAAAGACGGCTATGTTCCAGATACCGGCTGGGATGACGCAGAGGAATACGAGGAAAAATAGTTGCACAACAACACAAACAAAAAAAATAATATGAACACTTCATCATTACCCCAGGACTTGATGACCAACTCGCTGCTCCACTTCGAGAACGGCGTGCCAATCGACGACCTCGCCCTGCGTGCCGACCAGAAGCGTAGGCTTGTGAGAGTTAGTCATGTCTATTGGCAGTGGCTCCGCAATCCCTTTGCAGTAGATTATAAGGCACTGCTCCGCCAGCTCGTAAAAGGCCACTATGCCGACCCACCATCGGAGACGCACGCAGCTCAGAAGGACATCATGCTCTTTGAGTACATCAAGGAGCACATTAGTCCCATGTCACGCAAGGAAGCGCAAATTAAGGTGCAGGTTGCCGCTGAGAAGATGCTGCGTATCGGCATGGAGACCGATAACGTGATGGCTCTCGACAAGGGCTCACGCAGATTGTTTGAGGTGGCAGGACTGGATAAGCCGGAGGACAACAGTCAGGACATCAACAAGGTTTCGTTCCTCCCATCCGTGGTTGTCACGAACATCAAGGAGGTAGACGACACCAAGGAGAACTACGACGACGAGGAAGTGAAACGCATTGCACAGAAATACGGTGCCTATATCGACGAGAAGCGTACTATGGTAGATGAGAATGTCGCTACCATGGAAGCTCGCAGTGGACATACGGGTGAAGAGGAAACTACTATCTCCTCGTTCCGAATTTCAAATTCAGACAGCCATGAGTAGGGTAGGAACTAATCTCAACAAGAGCAGCGACCTCCTCGAAGCTCGTATGCTGCCGAATGTAGAGCAAGCCAAAGCCGGTGATGGCGGTGGCGAGATAGACCTTGCTGGCGACGGAGTGCATAAGATATATATGCACCGTGGTCAGTTGGAGGTATATAATTTTGGTGCGAGGAACACTAAGATTCGTGGTGCGCGTGGTTTCGGAAAGACGAGCTACATCGGTGTTCACATGATGAAATGTGTGCTGGGTATGCCACGACAGATGGGCGGTTTCGTCGGAGCAAGCGCCAAGCAGCTCTATACAAGGACGATGCCTAATGCCTTGAAGGTCGTTGAGCAGTTGGGGTTCGGTAAATTCTTCTTCCTCGGACAACCGCCGGCAAAGCTCCATTGGGACATGCCTTTGGCACGTCCGAGAGTCTGGGAGAATTGTGTCAGCTTCTCAAATGGCTTCGTTTGGCAGATGCTTTCGATGGCTGTAAACGTGTTAGGAAGTGCCAACGGCTTGAACCTTGCCGCCCTCGTCGGCGACGAGACAAAATATCTTCCATGGAAAAGAGTCAAGGAGGAAGTGCTGCCAACTTTGCGTGGTGATTTCATTCCTGCATCGGCAAGAAAGACAGAGGTCAAAAAGTGGGGTTTCGGCACAAACCCAAAAATAAACCCCTATTATTGCAGCCAACTATGGGTGAGTGACGCAGGACTGACTCAAAAGCAATGTGAGTGGGAAAAGGAGAAGGATTTTGAGACAAGAGATATTAACAGACAGATAGCTCAGATGCTTGCGGAATTGAAATATCTGGAAAAGCATAGTCCGAAAATGGCTATTGAACTTGCCAAAAACGACAACTATCTACGCAAACTCAACGAGCTACGCTCTCAGGCAGAAGTATTCTGGCAGTTCAGCAGTATTGATAACATCAGTCTGTTGGGAGGTGAGGAATGGCTGCGTAGCATGAAGCGAGAGCTACCCGACCTCATGTTCCGCTTGCAGATATTAGGACAATTACCAGGCAAGGCTTCAGATGGTTTCTATTGTCAGTTCAGCGAGGAACTGAACACTTATGTTAGTGCCGACTGCACCGACTACATTCTTGATAAGTTCAGCAAGAAGGAGAAAGGTCGCTATCTCGACGCACAACGCCATCCTACCGACGTGGAGTATATGACGCTCGACATGAAGGCACTGGAGTTTGCGGGCGACTATTGCAGTTGCGACCAAGACCTGAACTATGCCGAGCCGTTGCGTATAGCCATTGACGCAGGACACGAAATGAACTGCATGGTGGTGGGGCAGGCTGTCAACTACCACGGCAAACCGTCGGTACTGGTAATGAAAGAATTTTTCGTGAAAGGCTCTACCCGTCTGCGTGGGTTGGTAAGAATGTTCACGGACTACTATAAACCTTTCCTCCGTAGAAACGGAGAAGTGATTTATTATTACAATCAGACTTCCAAGCAGGGCGGTGCCACAGCATACGCTGTAGAAGACTCCGAAGCATTGCGTTTTGATAATGTAGTGGCGCAGGAGTTGGAAAGTTACGGATGGAAGGTGACCCGTGGAGAGTTCTCTGTTTGGAGGCACGAAAGGAAGTGGCAGTTATTCTGTGACGTCTTCAGTTTTCTGACCTCTCCAAGCGTTTATATCAACTCCGAAAATGGTCGCTGCCCTTATCTGCTCTGCGCAATAACCTCGGCTGGCATTTTAAACGGCTTCAAGAAAGACAAGAGTCGTGAGAAGTATAAGAGTGAGGATGGTGTAGGCGGTGACCCTCGCACCCGTACCGACATCACCGATGCTTTCGATGACCTCATTATTGGAATCAAAGAGGGTGCCGAGGGGAATAAGAAAGTTGGTGGAGGACTGAGACACAAATTTAAGAATCTGATTATACATTAGCCAATGATAACCACCGACACTTTACATTTAGGCGACTGCCTGGAACTGATGAAAGACATTCCAGACAATAGCATGGACATGATGCTATGCGACTTGCCGTATGGGAAAGTGGCTTGCAAGTGGGATATTCTTAATTCCTAACTCATTCCCAGCACTCTCTCCTTGCCCATGCCCACTCCATCGGGTTTCTGTTGCGCCATGACGCATGGCCGAGGTGGTAGATATAATCACCAAGTGGCAGCTCATAAGTAGGCAGCTTTGCTTCTCGTACCGCCCGGCAGAGCCAAGCGCCAGTATCGTAGCGATGGTTGGGAGCAAGGCTCGTGAGGTTCCACATATATTCCCCATTGAAGTAACTGATGCCGTGTTCCTTCAAGAGTGGTGTGTTGAGAAAGCAAAGGAACGGCTGGAGTTTCTGGATGTCGTAGCCGAAACGTTCACGCACGTTCTCACCAATCTCCCCCACCCATGCACACTCAGGATGCTGCCAAAAGGTGCTGATGCCACGGCGGATGAGTACGTCGCTGTCCATGAGCACAAACGGCTCGTCGATATTCTCCATGAGCCACTGCACCGAACGGCAGTGCTTTGCCGAACCGTAGTTATTGCCAGGTGACGGCTCACGGTCGGGGTATTCGTTGAGAAATGCTTCAAAGTCGATGATTTGTCCACGGGTATTGTCAATGACCTCGATACAAGGGTTGTCGGCAACGAACTGCCTGTTCTTCATCATAAACGGCAGTTGGTTGCTGTTGTCAAACACCACAACACGCTGTACCTCCGTGTGCTTCAGCAAAGAGCGGATGGCATACTGCGTGAGCTTAGGGGTATTATAGTGGACGATGCAGACGGTTCTTTTTTCTTTAGACTCTATAGGCTCTATAGCCTCTATATCCTCCTTAATATCTCCCAACTTATCACCAATCGCTTTCCTTACCACTTCCGCCCGATGCTTCCAATCCTTAATCCGCTCGTTGTCGTTGAGACAGACTACGCCAGCATCCTTCTCCGCTATCAGCAACGGCAGGAGGGCTTCTGACGTGCCTTCCCCTGCGTATTGATGGCGTGGCGCATGGCTCACCGTCAGTCCGGCAAAATACTCATAGAGCAAGTAGATGTAGTGATTGAAACTGTGGTCGGTGCGACTGAGGGGCGACAGCCACCGCTCTATCTCACGACCATGACTCTGCCATACCTTCTCACACACCGACTTGAGGATAGGCGCAAAGGAATGGCCTGTGTAGAGCCATGTGCGGATATACTGCTTGCCAAACGGCTTGGCGATCATGTTCTCCTGATACAGACATTTACGCTCAAAGATGTTCAGAGTTCCGCCAAACTTCTTCTCTTTAACCTCCACACACGCCTTACCATTACGGAAGAAGTCGGTGGGAGAGAGTGGCGAGAGAGGAAACATATCATCGTTGGCATAGATGAACTGCTCGGCAAGGTCGGGGATGCAATGCAGGAACATCTCGATGCACGGCGACGCAAAGCATGGCAACCGCTTGGCAGGAATGAACTCCCGATGATAAACCACATGCACCTTCGGATAGCGGGTCATCCACGGCTGTAGCTGGCTCTCGCTGGCTAAAAGGATATGGATGGTGCGCACCCACGGCATAAACCGCAGTACGCACCTTATCAGCAACTCTTCAGTGTCCCATGAGCGGAAGCGGACGTTCATTAATGCCTCGCCACCGTGATAGCGATTGAACGAACGTTTCCACTCCGCATCTTGTGGGAATACCATTGGAACAACAAAATCAATATTTCTCTCCATGTCTGTTAACTTGTTTCTTACCTCTGTCATAGCTATCTACCAATCCTCCTTTACCATAGACATCAAAGACTCCCTTTATGCCGTCACGCAACGCACGCTCCAGCACCTCACTGTTGCGGTCGAGAGAGGCTTGCAGGGCTGCGGTAGCGTCAGAGCCGCTGCCACTTGCTGACGTACTGCTATCGGTAACTGCAACCACATCATCAAACTCGTCGATGTTACCACTGGCAAAGGCACGCACGCCACTTCTGCGACGACGCACGGCACTGATGCTACCACCATTGTAGAGCGTCTGAATGTCGTGCCAGATACCCGTGTCGTCCATCTGTATTTGCCGTGTCGTATGTGCGTCGATGATTGCCTCACGACCACGCTCGCCGACAAGGTGGAACTCAGGGCCGTTGGTGATATGCGTCTTAGGATTAGCACCCATATACTTAGCCCGATACGTCCGTCCGTCGGCACCATCCACGTTATAGCTCAGTCCAGGGATCAGTGTCGATGGGTCGGTAAACTCGTTGACGTTACCCTCGGCATAGGTCAGCATACCCGTGGAGAGACGGCCAGCGGAAACGTTGGCTCCAGTCACTTGCGAAATCTGGCTCTTTGATTTAGAGACCTTGCTCGTTGCCAAAGCCATCAGACCGCCCATTAACGCAGTAATCGCAGCATAAGTTGCGATTGCAGCAGGATATGGCATTTCTCCTAACAGCTTTCCAAGAATTCCTGGCAGCATAACTGTGTTCTTTCCTTCCTGCTGGAACAAGTCAGTTGTCAACATAGTGATGGCAGCCTGTCCAGCTGCTTGCAATGCGAACATTTGGAACTTCTGAGAAGCCGACATATTATCATTGCTCATGGTCTGATAAGCAAGGCCGTACATATTGGCGGCGGCAGTCATGGCGGCAAACGTTTTCTTGTTTGTGTTCTCCATTTGACGGTCAGTAGAAGCCTGTGTTTGGCTTACAGACTGCTGATTGCTTATCATCTGTTGAGAAGCATCCTTGCTCGCATCAACCATGTCTTGATAGGTAGTCTTCACGCTTTCAAGCTGTGCATCCTGTTGGTCGGTATTCATCTCCAGTACCGAGTTGGCACCAGGTATATCGGCTAATGTTTCAGCCATTTCTGTTTTGGCTGCAATGCCATACTCCTTATAAGCCGTCCACAATGAGCCAATCTGTTCCTGCTTCTGCTGCCAATCCTCTTCACTCGTCGGCCATACAGGGAGCGGGTTCTCGCCTTGCTCGTCGTTGAGGAATCCTGCACGCTTACGGTAAGCGCGTGGTAATTCATCCATTGACTCAGGACTGCGGAGATAATTTGGCACACCGTCGGGGCCGACAAGATAATCAGATCCGAAATCCTCCGGCTGCTGGTTGATGGAAGCATAAAGTGCTGCCGTATTCTGCATCAACGCCGCAGTATTGCTGTCAAGCGCCTGATTCTGTAAGGAAGCATTAGTCCAATCGGTGATCTGCTCACTGATTTTGTTGTTAATGTCGTCCATCACTTTCTTCCACGCATCTGCCATAGCGTTCTGCTGTTCGATTTCCAACTGACGCTTCAACGCTTCCTCACCGTCGAGCGACTCGTAATGAGCCGAAGCATTCTCTGTACCAGAGTTCTCAATCACCACATACGTACCCCCTGCACTTCCTTCACCAGTGAGTCGCATTTTGGCAAGGCTATCGTAGTAGTCACCCAATCCCGTGTTGCTGGCCTCGAAGAGCGACTGAAGCGACGAAGCAAAGAGAGTGGACCAATCCTTGAGCATCGTGTAAATCTTGCTCTGGCTTTCCTCAGTACGAGCCACGATGTCCTCACGCTGCTTGGCAAGAGCGTTCTCTTTCTCGGAGAGCGTTAGGTTCAAACTCATCTGGACGTGCTTGGCATCGAGGGCGAGCTGGTCGGCCTTATTGATGTCGCCACGCAACCGGGCTTCCTGTTCCTGCCGTTTGAGGTCAGCCACTCGTTCCTCTCCAATCTTCCGCATGAGGTTGTAGTGATGTTCCTGCATCTGCAACTGGATTTGCATCTGTTTGATGGCGAGTTTAGATGCCACGTTGTCGGATAAAGCACCAGCGCCAATCATTGAGTTGGCACGGCTCACCTGTCCCTGCTCCACGTCCAATGCTGCTGCAGCCCGTTCGTAAGTCTGCTTCATGCTGACGTTACCAGGAAGGATAGCATCGCTCCATTGTATCTCCGTCTGTTTCTTGATCAGCGACGCCTCTTTCTTGATGGCGTCCTGCACGTCATCGTATAGAGAATGAAGCTGGGCGATGACAGCCTGTTTTGCCGTTTCAGCATCCTCACTGCCGAGAATGGCATCAGCCCATGAACCCATGCCATTCTTGCGCATATCGGCTTCGAGCTTATCCCATGTCATGGAATAAGCGTTCTCTGCCTTGCCCAAGAGGAACGCAGTACGACGGTAGGTCTGCTGCTGAATTTCATCATTCATCTTCGCCTCTGCGTCCTTGTCAGGCTCCACGGCATCTTGTATCTTCTTCAGCTTCTTGTTTAACTCCGGCACAAGAAGATCCATCTTTTGAAGATTGGTTTGCAGGTTATCCGTGAGCGAGTTGAACGGCCGTTCCTTGTTAATGATGTCCACCATAGCCTGCACCTGCTTGCTTACGGCTTTGTTCATCTTGAGGAAGTCACCCTCGATGTCCTTGTCGAGCTTGCCGAAGATTTTGTGCATAGCGGCAGCATCTTTCTCACCCACAGCCTTGATAAATTCGTATGTGCTACCAATGGTTTTCTTTATCATGTCGGAGCTGTCGCCAGTGCGGATGGAGAGAATATCATAGATTTTCTGTTGCTCGTCGGCCGTAACTTTCTCCGTCTTGCCGGCATACATCTCTTGCAGTTCGGCACGACGCTGACGCCATGCCTGCTCATTCTCCAACATGCGCTTCCAGCTCTCCGCCTCTGTAATCTCACCGCTGCTCAGCGCTTCCTCAATCTTCGACTTCCGTTCGGTATAGTAAGCATCCAATTCGTCCATGTAATAGGACATATCATCCTTTACCATTTTTGCGGCAGAACGTGTGTGTTGCTTTTTCTTCTTCGGGTCTTTCCATGAGCCAGTGTTCGTGAGGAAGCGGGAGTGGAGCACGTCCTGAATTTTAAGGCGCTGCGTGTTGTACCAGCCAATCACGGAGTCGGCATCGTCAGACACCTTCTTCTCACTAATGGCTTTCATCAACGCGGGGTCTTCAGCCAGCACGCTCTTCACGTCCGTATCGCTCTGCAACGCCTTCACGAAGTCGTTCATCTGCTTGCGACGTGCCACAAGCTCCTTGGCATTCATCTTACCCCAATCGGTAGAAGCGGCGTCGGAATTCTCACCCCAGGGGTTACTGGATGCCCCCGCATCAATTTTTGGAATATTACCGACTGTTCCAGTGGTATAGTCTTCGGCAAGGGCACGCTCGCTAAGAGAGACCGTATTCTGCACATTCTGCATGGACTTCTGAAGACGCTTCTTGTCGATACCCTTATTCTTATTGATGGAGTCAGCAAAGTTCTTATAGTAAGCAATCGTTTTGGCGTCCTTGATGGGGTCCATGTTTTCAACAGCCTTGTCAAGAGCACTAAGAGAGTTGGCAAGGTCCTCGTAAGCACCACTAACCTGCTTCTTTGTGGCTTTCTT
>NFZD01014948.1_pt1 | contig 13689 bp, 15 predicted proteins | sample 1095381 | NCBI WGS metagenome assembly NFZD01 (sample SAMN03609891, study PRJNA323583) | gut metagenome | isolation source: feces | host: Rattus norvegicus | place: Denmark: Riget | collected 2013 | reverse complement strand
CATTTAATTCTCCTTTTTATTCAATTTTATCACTTAAAGAAGCGAAGATAGCAACGCGATTTGGTTGTCCAGTTTTTACTCAATCTAAAATCGAGTACATATTGTTACGTAAATCTTCTCTACGTAATTGTCTCACCTGTCCTGTCGATTCATTAATCTCCTCTTTTCAGTTAGAGATGTCTTGCTGAGAACTTCCATTTAATACAACGTAAGGAAAGAAAAATATATTAGGTCTCCAATATCCAAGATAGCCATCTGTTTTATATCTCTTCCAAAAACCTCCAGGTGTAAAGGCATTAATAGGATTGCCGTTATCTACAAATCAGGCTTGAGATGTGGTAGAAGTAACTCTGTTGTAATACAATTTACATATTCGATATTTACTATCTGAAGAGATGGCTTGAGTTGTTAACGCTTGAAACATAGTTGGAAAATACATTTTAGCATTATAATCAGTACCCGGAATGTAGTCAAATTCAAAGCTATGTCCATAGTCTTTTTCATTTTGCGCAATAGTAGTAGCATTAATAATAATAGAACTATTATCCGTTGCAGAAGCTAAACTATTTAATTTTTCTCCATTTGCAGGCCTGTTAAATAAATTTCCTAAAGTAAAAAAGGTGGTTTTAAACAAGCCATTATATTTACAATGCATAAAGGTGTGGCTTAAATAATCAACGCTAAATTCTTGGCTGGGTGGGTCAATTGCCAAATAAAACATTGAACCTGAATCGGTTCCATCTTCTTGAATAAATCATTTTTCATTTTGTTGATTGTAATAATCATCCTCAAATCACAGAGCATCTACATACCCCGGAAAATTGAAATAAATTTCGTTAATATTGCAACGACAATCGAGAATGTTGCTTGGATAATCTGGCTTTATTGTGGAATCATTTATACGTCATTCGAGAATTTTTTTGCTATATGCTTTTTTAATATTTGAGTGACGTTTTATTAAGTCGGGCAAATCGGTGTAAACAATTTGATTTAAAACTTTAGATAAATCATCGTATGGTAGAGTGAAGTTTTCAGTACTTTTTTCTATAGTGTAGATAAGCAAGCCTGACTCTACATTTATATCTACTCAAACTTTCTCATTATTATTACCAAATCAGATGGTATTAATACTATTACTCATCTCATAAATATTAAAGCCCTGTTTTACATCAATAATTGGATCTTTAGGAACTCGTATTGCTATATAAATTGGGAAGTCTGCATTAGTTAAATCCAGCATCTCATTTGTACCGTTATCTTTGAATAAGGTTAATTGTTTTCGGTCTCTGTTTCATCCTATTTTTATAATACGCTGACTATACGCCAAATCCGTATTTAAAAAGTCTTCAAAAAACACGTGTGGAGGCCAGTTTTTAGGTATTCCATATCATCAATAAGGTGAAGAACTTTTTTGAGATGATGATGTTGATGTTGGAAAAGTAAGATTATAGTTGTAACGAAAACCATTATAAGCCTCTTTCATATACACAGGATCTGTATATGTTTTTATAGCAAAATTTTGATTATTGATCAAGTAATTTGGAATGATACAATTTGCCGAATGCTCTTCTTGGTTTTTAACATTCAAATCAACAGTTTCTCCGGTAAGACGTTTCTCGTCCATTTGATATTGATATGAATCAATACTTGTTTTAGATACGTTAGTTTTTTCATGTCAGATTACAAAAATAGTTTCTAATCCATTATACATTCAAGTTGACGAATTAATTACTACTTGTCCATTTTCGGCAGTGAAAGTTTTTCCACAAATAGTAATGCTATGCAACTCTTTATTACTATCTTGACTAATTAATGCACAATCATTTACACTGCAATGTTGCCTCAACAAAGGAAGATGTCCAGTACTAATGCTTTTATTGGAAAAAGATATAAATTTTGTATAGTCACCTCTTATCATCGTGAGAGGGAAGTTGGTATCAGTATTTCATGTAGATAAACTAAAAAATGTAGTACCATTTAATGGTATAATTATATTATATGTTTTTTCAGTTTTAGACATTGCAGGTCCTGCCATTCTATATGACGCTGTAACATATGTAACCAATACTCATTCGCCAGCTTTATAAGTAGTTATAGTTGGTAGTTCTATTATGGTCTCAAACGACATTGAAGCAGATGCGACAACTTCTTCTTCGTCTACGTAGTAATTTTCGCCACTAATTTTTAGTGATTCCACATCGTCTGAAACTATCAAACAAAAAATATATTCCCATCTAATTTTTCCATTAACTATACGACCTACTTCTATATTTTCCTCTTCGAAAGCATAATATGTATTATCTTGTTCGCTATAGTAGCAAGCTCAATAGATATGTGTAGATAAGTCACAAATATCTTTTAAGGTAACTATACTACCATTTGCTTTATTTTTTAGTGAAGTCATGGAAAGGGTCTCATATCTCATCATAGCTATACCTCTCTAATAAGCATTTCAAACTCCGCTTACATAAGTTTCCATCCACGACCATGGAATAACGCACAATTTATTCCTAGCCCTAGTCAATGCAACATATGCAACATTTAAGTCTTCTATACCACGCATCGGGGTATCAATATAAATAACATTATCGTATTCCAACCCCTTAGCCTGATGTACAGTTGAAACATTTTGTAAGCCATATTCTTGTAATGCTTTAACTTGTTTATTTGTGCGGCAAAGTATCATAGCATCCTTTATAACCGCATCAACGCAAAACTTAAGATCTCGATAACCTCTCATTCTTGTAATTTCACGTTTATTATTAATATAGTATCCATTCTCCGCTGAGTCAATAATGAAGACCGACCCCTCATCATTTCCACGATGGCAAATGACATTACACTCTTTTGCAAAAGGTACATCTGCTACAGTATGTCCCATATAATCGTCCTCAAGAGCCCTGTAGACCGTACAAGCGTAGTCAACAATTATTTGGTAGCTACGATAGTTATACCATAAATTATAATGGTTAAAATCTTCTAACTTCTCAAACGCGGCGCCATCAGCATTTCTAAACATATAGATACTTTGCCATGCGTCACCGATGAAGAATTTTTTATCACAATCTACTAACTTAAATAATTCATATTGTACCGGGTCAATATCTTGAAACTCGTCAACAAAAAGTGCATCGATACTACTGATTCTCTCATCATATTTAACTAAATAATCGTATAAACAATTAGGATAGTCAGAAAAATCGTATAAATTATTATCACTTTTATATTGTATATATCTCTCCTCTAACGCAGACAATACACGACGATAATTGTCTGTAACATCCATTTGTTTATTACCAGTTACCCAAGAAAATAAGACGCCAATATTAATAGCTATTCTTCTACTGCGTGGTTTTTCTCTATTGTAAAAAGATACTAACATACTTAAGATATCTTTAATCTCCGCATCTGTTAATATGTGTACTTTAAAATTGTATTTATCTTCCAATTTACTTAATAAATTTCGTGACCAAACATGAATAGTTGTAACGTCTACATTCCTAATGCCGCAGTTTTCTAAGCGCTCTTCCATTTCTTTGCGCGCCGCTCTAGTGAAAGTAATAGCGCAAATTTTAGCGTTGATATACTCATACCTATATGCTAAAATGGCAGAAATAAGCGTTTTCGTTTTTCCGCTACCAGCTGATGCTTTGATTGCAACTTTTTTAGCTGTAGAAAGAACGGCGGCTTTTTGTGTTTTATCTAAGGCCGCCACCTCTTTCTTTACTATATCTTCTATTCCATATGCTTGATCACCAATAGTGTATTCAATCATATTTTTACTCCTTAAATTTTAATTTATCTTTATATTTTTCTCTAATCTTTTCTAAATGAGGATCTGTCTGTAAATAATCTCTCAAGAAACTTGCAGTTGGCTGAGGTCCGTCTAAGACAAATTTTGAATCAAGTGGACTATAGAAGTTAAGCAAGTCTAAAGCCTCTTGATTGTCGGCAAAAACCTCTCTATATTTTTCAACAACTAAATCCTTATCTCAATTACCTTGCCAAGTGAAAACGGCATCAAATTGCAATTTCTTTGGTGCATTACCGAATACAATTAAATCGCTATTGCTTTTCACAGATGCCTCATATTCACAAAATAATCCATTTATTGCCCTACGGAAGGCCTCGTTGTATGTATTTACAACCTTTAAGTTCAATAAATAGTCAATAAAATTAACCATATCACAGATGTGATTGTTCTCTTCCGCGGTTAAATTTTTACGTATAGACATTACCTCCGCCGCGTGACGACCATCAAGCGGTACCAATACTAATATTCTCATTATTTCTCTAACTCCTTACGAGCATTCTTTGCCATTTGATCTACTATCTCATTTCATTTATTACCAGTATGCGCGGCGACTTTAATGACCTCAATATGAAAGCGCTTTGACAATTTAATATAGAGTGCTATAACGCGACTCCATAAGTCTTGATTTTTAACAGGCTGTCTATCAGATGTTTGTCATTTATTGTCTTTAATTCAATTACGATATCATCCCTGATTAAGAGTGTTAGCGCAATAGGCACTATCTGTATAAATAACAACTTTAGTGCGGCTTGTTTCAATGGTATTGATATTCTCAAATGCAGACAAAATGGCGGTTATCTCCATTCTATTATTAGTTGAATAGGGTTCATAACCGCTACGTTGATCAATTAAAACGCCATCCTCAATACAGATGGCAGCTCAACCTCCCATTTCTGTTTTACTAGAGTAGGCTCCATCTGTGTAAAATTCTAGAGTTCTCATAATTATTTCTCCATTTGATTTACCAAATTATAGTGTCCTATATCTATACCTTGGTAGGTGAAATGAATTATAATATTAAGTGCATTAATGATTGTTAAATTATTAACGGCCTTTTTCAAAAGGCTAATTGGTGCAAAAACATCACTTTTCCAATCTTCTGGAATGTTTAAGCGGCGTTCTCTGTCACGACTATCTAACAATGTAATATATTGAAATACTACTGTCAAAACGACATTTGTGATGCACTCCATAACGTCATTAATTTCATCTTCATCTTGAACTTCAATTTGAGCGGTGAAATCGAAAATCCCTTCATCCAACTCAAATATAACTGGTTTTGGTAATATAGCCGCTATTTTTGTTCTAACTTGCGCTGCAAAACCGCCTATAGAACAATCTTTATTCCATATCAATGATTCAGAATAGATATTTGGTTGTCCTTCTGATTCATGAATTTTTAATGTGTTAAAATTAACTAATTTCATTAGTCGCCTCCTCTTTTTTCTGTTCTTCCATTTTTCTTAAATAAGTATATACAGCCACTTCAGCCCATACATCTGAAAATGCATTGTGGGCGTGATGTAAATAATAGCCGCATTCAGTAGCCAAATCTTCCAATTTTAAATGATTTTGTCTCTCAAGTATACGTTTCGCTGCATTAAAAGTGCAATAGCCGTCTACAACCTTGCCATCTGATTTCGATAAACCAATGCCGTTATCTAATAAAATAAGGCGATCATTTTTTAAACCATGACTAATTAGTTGGAGGTCGTCTAAATTAATATTGCCTAATAGGTCATTAGAAATTAATTCACGTGCATCTTGCAAGGTTACACCATTCTCGGCTAAAAAGTTATTTGTAATTGAGGTATATTCTGCAAATGGATAACAGACTTTTTGTGTAATATAGATATTACACGACTTCATTAATTGATAATCTCCATCTCAGTCAATGCGTTGAAAAAGTAATCCCGCAAATTGAACTAAATCTCTTTGATTAAATTCAACATCTATAAATAATAAATATTTATGATGTTCATTATAGCATTTAATAATCATACTATAAGATACGGTTTTCTTTATGTTCGGCGGCTACCTCAGCAATTTTAGGCTGATCAGTTAAATTATCAATTAATTGTAGTACCTCGTCAATAGTAACATCTGAAATAATCATATCACTACTATTCTTCATTTTAATTTTAACTTCCATTATGCCGTAAAAACCTCCTCGTCATCATCATCAATCTCGTCTACAAAAGCGGCGAGTGCGGTATTGAATAACTCATCCGTGCTAATTTCATATTCTGTTTCTGGAGTGTCTGCGTTGTTATTAAATACTTTTAATAACTCCTCTTTTCATATGTCTGGTAAGGTTGAATTTTGTATCTCAGATGCGGTAATAATTACCTTATAATCTAATACAGCTGTATCATTTTCTATTTTTTGCTTTATACGTAATAGCATTTTATCTAATCCTTTCTAAATTAATCATAGTATAACATAGAAATTTTAAGTTGTCAAGATAGATTATTTCAAAATTTTAGTTTATAATAAAAAATATGGAGGTTTGATATGACAACAAAACTTATTTTAAAACGAATAGGCTTTTATGTTCTTTCGTTCACATGAGGAATTATCATGAGCCTTATCGGACTCTTTCCAATTGCGGTTTTGGCTTGCATGAAAAGAGTGCGCGTCTTCCACGGCAGATTATATGGTGTCGTAGGAAAAAACTGAGGAGGTGTTAATTTTGGATGCTTCTTTATTTGTGATGAAGGTAGTATAAACAGCGATCATCTACGCTCACATGAAAGTGGCCACGGGTTACAAAACTGTTTATGGGGTCCACTTTTCCCATTTATTATTGCAATTCCAAGTATGATAAGATACTGGTATAGGGAGTTAAAATTCTACCGCAAAGGAGTTACTCCACCAACTGCATACGATGATATTTGGTTTGAAAAACAAGCAACTAAATGGGGCAAGAAATACGTATTAACAGATAGAATTTAGAAAGGAGTCCGAATTGACTAACAAAGAAAAAATAGAAGAATTCAGACGTATCGTTAATGAGATGGCTGACCTATATGCTATGAAGAATGAAAACTATGGCAATAGTTTTGGTAAACTTTATGAGGATTTAGGCCCCATCTCGGGCTTAGTGCCGCTACATAATAAGTTAGATAGACTAACTAATTTAATTACTGGTGGCATTAACAATTTTGAATCAATTGAAGATACAATGAAAGACTTGGCCTGTTATGCGGTTATGAATTTAATTGAGTATAGAAGTAATATAGATGGAGAGGATAAATAAACCTCTCCATTTTTGTATTTTATACCATAAGAGAGTATACTTCTTATGATAAGAGTATATATGGAGGGGTACTATGGCATTAATTTTTAGAAAAGATAATCCAAGTCAAATAGTTAAAGAAACTAAGCCAGAAGTAGAAGTATTTACTCCTGTAAAAAGAACATATAAAGAATTACCACGAGAAGATTTTTTCCGTTCAGTGCAAACAATTAAAGTCGGCGTAGATGGTAATGTTACTCCAAATACGATTGATCTCGGCTATCAAGGCGATAGCAATGTTACTAAAATTATATTTGATACCAGTGAGTTAAAATGAAATAGCAGTTTATCTCATAATTATAATATGGCGTTAACCTTCTATAATATAGCAGCACCATTAGATGAAAATAATCCACTCGTTTATGAAGTTGAGCATGGTGAATTTATAGTGCCGCTTGAATTAACAATTACATCAGCACCCTATCAAGTTATCTTATCTATTAAAGAAAATATGCTTGACAATGTGGAAGGTAATATTGATAATCCATCAGAAGAGGAAATTTTTATTTCATCTGTATTAAATACAACTTGTAAAGTTAATCCTCTTATCAAATATATATCTAATGATTTTTTTGAGTCGGCAGTAGACTCATATGAAGGATTAGATTTAGTAGCGCTTGTTAAAAATAAAATTAATTTGTCTATTTTAAATGATATGCTACAAGTAGATACCAATATTTTTGGCAATAAAATGGATCGATATATTAAATATATATCTCTATCTAATTTACCAGTAAATACTGATTTAGATGATAATTGATATATCTACTTTAATAATAAACAACTTAGTCAATTAATTAAAATTAAAACGGCATCTGATATTATTTGGCTACCAGCCGAATTAACACAAGACGCCGGCACAATAGATATTACATTAATTGGTAATAATCCTAAAAATGAAAAAACAATATGATTTAATATAGTTAGTGGTCAAATCGCTAATAATTTCTTACTATCACCGGAATGACTAATTCCTAATCGTGGAAGTGGTAATTTAGTATCAAGTGATAATTATTACTTTGTAAGTAGTGATGGCTTAACTATAACATCTGTGGAGGGGTAATATATGGCAAGATTCCAACTTAAACAAACAGCACAAGAAATACAAGAAAGTTTAGATAATGTAGCTGGTCTTAATGAGTTTGCAAGCCAGTTAGGAAATAGAATAACAGAAGGAAGATGGATTACAACATATAAAACAGTAGATGAAGACTTCTTTGCCAATTCTTCGGGCCCTCTTTATAATATTGTTGGTCAAAATGGTACAGAGTATAAAAATGGAACTTTATCAGAATATGGAAGCTCGTCCATCTTTTCTGGATGGATGGCATATATAGGAACCCCTGAAAAGATAGAATATATTAAGGTTCCTGGTAAATTAGCTTGGCCTACAAATACGTCGGCAGGAGATCCACCTACTCACATTAGAATAACCTTATATAGAGTACCAAAATTTGAAGAAATAAAAGATAAACTAACAGAGAAAGGGTTACCTGCAGATTTATGGCCTAGCCTCAAGGTTAAAGAGGAAACCCACAAATTAAATTCTCCTTTGACTCATCAATGGGAATGGCAAACAGTTAAATTTGATACTCCATTTATTAATGAGCAAAAAGATATGTTAATGCTTTGCTATGAATATAATTCAATTTGTTCTGCCTGCGCTATTCGAATTAGTGCAGCAGGTAGCTCAATAGATACAGCAGAAGAAGCTGAAAGAAATAGAGTTAAATACCCAGCAGGGTGGAATACTTTCTCTTGGTATAAAACTTCAGGAAAAATTCCAGGCTCCTCTTATGCAAAACATATTTCAAGATTAACTAGCTCGATACAAAATAACGATGTAGATTCCTTATATATTATACCATGTATTGTAGGGGTATTAGATAATACATCTATTTTTTATAATATAAATACAGAAGAAGGCGGAAATTTTTATAATAAAGTCAACGAGGTACTTAATAATAAAGGAGTTGAATCTACAACAGAAGCAGAAATAATGCTTGCTAAATCTTATGATTTAGTAGAAGGAGACACATTCCAACTTTTCTTTAGAAGTATTATTAAATGTTTTGGAGATTATACTAGATTTGGTATTGATTGTAGATGCTCTAAAGGTAGTTTCTATCCTGACTATTTTGAATATACACCTACATCCAATGATAATAGAACATATAAATTAACAATAAGATTAAGAGATTTTAAAGGTAGATATATAGCAGAAAAGGAAACAACACTCAATATACATAAAGTACCTACACTAAGTACACCAGTAACAAAAAATTTATGTGTATTTGGAGACTCCTTAACTGGTTCAGGAGCATGGGCAGCTGAAGGAATTAGAAGATTAGTTGGGACTTCAGATACAGTTTCTGGCCCTGCTTCGTTAAAATTACCTAATTTAACTATTGAAACTTTTGGAACTAATAAGAATACAATCAATACCCAATTTATTAAGCATGAAGGGTATGGTGGATGGACATGGAGTTCATTCTTAACAAACAATCAAAGTGCTGACTCAACTGATGGAGCTATTATTATAACACTTTCTTCTCCTCATGATTATGAAATAGATAATGTACAAAAATCAATCTGGACAGACAATAATGGCCTCAAATGGGAGTTAGAAGATCTTATATCTACTACTAAAATTAAATTTAATAGAGGAGAAGGAAATACAGGAAGAAGAGGAGATATTAAAGCGCCTACTTCAATGGTTTGTGCATCTCCATCTTTAATTATTGCTCCAAGTTCTTTTGAATGGGAATCAAGAAACCCATTTTGGAATGAATTAACTAATGAAGTTGATTTCATAAATTGGGCAGAAGAAAAAGGATGCCCTCAAATTGATATTGCTGCCTGTTTATTAACATGAAATGGAGGAGGAGCTGCTGATAATTCTTTAGGATGGACGTATGATAGTAAAATTAAAAAGCATATGTCAGATGCAAAAATATTATTAAATAAATTACACTCTCAATATCCAAATGCAAAAATTATATGTATGGGTATCCAAATACCCTCTTTAACAGGAGGATGTGGTTCTAACTATGGGGCAGGTGGTTCATATTCTGACGCACGGGGAACTGCATTTTATGCATGGGATTATAATAAACAATTAGAAGAATTATGTTTATCAAAGGAATTTAAAGATTTTACTTACTATGTAGATACAAAAGGCCAATTTGATACTATTCATATGATGCCTACTAAAGAAGTTACTGTTAATACAAGAAGTAATATAAAATATACTTTAGGAAGTAATGGTGTTCACCCATCAATGGATGGATACTATCAAATAGGTGATGCTTTTTTTAGAAAATTAGTTGCTATTTTAGATGAAGAAAATAAATAAACATTCTAAGGACCACAAGGTCCTTTTTATTTTAACCAAACTTGTATTTTTATTCGTAATCTGCTATACTATAAATAGAATTATTATGAGCTTTAAATAAGCAGAGGTGATAAAATGACACGAGTAATTAGAAAAAACCCTATCTATCGTTCACATTATCAATATAAAAGTACCTCAGCGGCGCTAGCTCGTCATAAAGTTAGTACTAAATCAATTAAAGGTTTATTACCAACAATTAGACATAACGCCGCCACTAATTCGATCTTTGCATACACTGACAACCCTAATTTAACAGAAGTTATCAGTATCAAAGAAAAAATTAATATTCAAGTTGATGAGAACGGTAAGATTAAAACAGGACATCAAGGCCCTATTAATTTAGGTTGCCAATATGACCAATTCGTTACTGTCTTACATTTTGACTTATCTCGTTTATTATGGCGCAATAGTGATTTATCTAATTACATCTTCCGTATAGGTTTCTTTGACGAAGTCTCTATGGCAAAAGAAGTATATTACAAAATCAAGCAAGGACAACAAGTAGCCTTTGACGTTGAAAACAATCATTTAACTTTTGAATTCGACGGCGAGGATTTTTTTGTACCTAAGGAAGTTACTTCTAATCCTGTAAATTACAAAATGATTTTAATCATTCAAGAAAAGATTAGAGATGAGGTAACAGGAAACCGCGAACCAGGTCTTGAACGTTTTATTACAGATATTTGAGATGGTGTTGTTACTCCTTCATTCTATCGTCCTTCCTTCCCTCTTGATGCACTTGATGTAGATAATCATAATGTTGCCTTAAGTAAACAATCTATTGCAATGATTTTAGCAGATGACGGTACATTGGCAGTAAGTGACCTAAGTCTCGGTAATATGTATGATAGTTATATTAAAGTATTTGACTTTACAAAGGTCAGCTCTCACGTAACTTCATTAAGTAATACATTTATGCTTTATGAACAAGATGGTGATGTTTATGCAAGCCGCTTCCATAGAGATAAAGATTGTTGGATCCCAACAGAAGTCACTGCAAGACCTGGCATATGACACGTTATGGTAGTTGCATATGAAGGTGATTTATTTGAACCTGAATACTTCTATTGTTCAACTGCCGTTGAAATGACTGTAGAGGATAATTTCCTTGAACAAGCCGCATTCAATACTGATCCAGGTAGTGCTGCAGCAGATGAAATTAAATCAAGTAGATATAGCAACTTTGCTACAGAAGATAATCAATTAATCGAAACAAAAGACGGATTGATTTTCTATTGAAATGAGGGGTAATTTATGGGATACAAATATCAAAGTAACTATACTGGTAAGGAAATTGACTATGCCTTACAAAAATTATTAGACGGTTCTATTAGTATCGAAGACCTTTCTCCTGAACTTGTTGAAACTATTCAAAGTTGGATTGGAAATGGTATCGTAGCTAGTAAAGAATTGATCTTTGGTTCACATTTGGAGTTTCCAGTCGTTGGTGAACCTGATAAATTATATATAGCAACAAATGAACCTAATTTGTACTTCTGAAATGGCAGTAATTTTGTTGTTATAGGAGGAATAGATAATATTCCCAGAATAAATTTAATTGATTGCGGAGGTGCAAAAGAAAATGGCAGAGAATAAAACTCTCAAAACACGTCTCGTTCTTAGACACGACATTGCATCCAATTGGAAGACAAACAATCCTGTTCTTCTAAATGGTGAAATCGGCTTAGAAACAGACACTTACAAACTTAAAGTCGGTGATGGCGTTAATTCTTGAAACGATTTACGTTATTACATTTCTCCAATGGGCTTCTATGAAGCTACAGTTGAAAATGGCGGTGATCATATTGTTGCTATTAATGAAGTTGTCGGAAGTGCAGCAAAAGAAATTGGTGATATTGCTATTGTTAAAGAAACAATTAGCGGCGATAAAGTAGCACATACAGGATATATCTGGGATGGAAGCACATGAAAAGCAATGGATGGAAACTACAATGCTGAAAATGTTTATTTCGATCAAGATTTAGTTACTACAAGTGCTATTGGAAACATTACATTACAAAACGGTCAAGCTACAATCTCAGCAGCAGGCAAAAACTTAAAACAAGTATTTGATACAATCTTTGTTAAAGCAAAAGATCCATCAATTACACAACCAAGCGTATCAATCACATTAACAGGCGCAGGCGCAAAAGAAGTTGGTACTGAATTTACTCCTGGCTATAGTGTAAGTTTCAATGCAGGTAATTATCAATATGGACCAGCAACAGGTGTTACTGCAACATATGCAGTTACAGATACAGCATCACATAGTAGCACAACTGCTACAGGCTCATTTGAAAAATTTACAGTTGAAGAAGGTACAGACTATTCAATTAGTGTTACAGCAAGCCATACAGCAGGTACAAACCCAAAGAATAACATTGGTGAAGAAAAAGCTAACTTAGCAATTGTAGCAGGTAGTAAAACTGCAACTTCAAGTAAAGTTACAGGTTTTAGAGGCTGGTTCCAAGGATATTACAATGGCACACAAGCAATTGCAGATCCAACCGCTATTACATCAAGTCAAATCCGTGCATTTGGCGTTAAAAACGGCGCATTTACAACATCAGTTAACACTAATCAAATGAAACAAATGTTTTTCGCTGCACCAAAAGGCGTAGTTAAAGATATTAAAGTCGCAAACGCAGTTAACGGCGCTCCACAAACAGTTAATAAGACAAGTGTTCAAGTTGAAGGTGCTAACAATTTTGCAGCAGTTGAATATGACTTATTCTATGTTAGTAATGCAGTTGCAGAAAGCGGCGCAAGTAAATTTACTATTACAGTAACAAAGTAGGGTGAGGTGAGATAGATTATGACACGTGAAGAATTTTTCGCAGCACTTAGTAACGGTGCAAAATGGGACGTTGGTGTATCTATTGCTAGAACTAACCCACTTCCACTTGATGCTAACTCAGTATTTGAAACTGAAGAAGCATTAACAAATTATATTAGAACTAATGCTTTAGCATATCCAGGTCAATTAGTTGTTATCTTAGCAGATAGCTTCATAAAGGTCTGTGTTATTGCTAACGTTGGAGCAGATGGTATTTATAAAGAATTAGCAGTTTCAAGCGGCTCTTCATCTGATATTGACACAATTATTAATGAAGTCAATAGTAGAATTAACAGCATTGCTAGTGGTGAAACAGTCATTCCAACATATGCTCTTAAAACAGAACT
>NFZD01012524.1_pt1 | contig 13696 bp, 22 predicted proteins | sample 1095381 | NCBI WGS metagenome assembly NFZD01 (sample SAMN03609891, study PRJNA323583) | gut metagenome | isolation source: feces | host: Rattus norvegicus | place: Denmark: Riget | collected 2013 | reverse complement strand
TCCAGTTTTCAGCTCCACTCAGATATACAGACATATCAGCCTTGACAATATCCGTATCATTTTGATAAATTTCCTCTACTAGATTTAAGGCATAATTCTTGACACCCTTAGCCCATGCAGAACGGGCTTTACCTACATTGATTGTGCTAATTAATTCTACTTTTGTCATTTTTATTACCTCCTAGTTTTAATCTCCGGGATAAATAGAAGAAAATTAATATTCCTCTAATAAATTACAAGCTACAGTATAACAATCTTCAATACTAAACCTATACCCATAATTAATAAAGTACATATCATTAGCCATAGCAATAGCATCATCTAAAGCCTCTACACCACCCTCCTCAATAATAGATTCAATATCAAACTTATCCATCACATATACCTTTAATTCTTTACATTCAGCGTTCATGATTAAAACCTCCTTTATTTGTCATTATAATAACACACTATAAATAAAATGTCAAGGAATTTTTTTATAAAAACTAATTTCCGGGAAAAGAAAAAGAGGGAAAAATTTCCCTCATATATAATCAAATTTTGAAAATTCTTTAATCGCTTCATAAAAAATATCATTACCCTTTTAGTGATAGTTTGTTTAATAATAGATTCATTAAGAAAATAAAACATATTAGGGATTTTAATATTTTTTGCTTTTATTTCAGTACCTATAACAGAAACAGTACAGATAGTAGTAACAGTAATAACCTCAGCAGAAGTAGAACCGTATTTATCATCATGCATTGTTCTAGTATATGGCTTGTCATAAATATAAAGAGTAGTGCCAATAAGAAAAGCATCTTTTCTTGTATAATCAGGCTTATGTAATCTTTTTAAAGAGTGCTGTGGTAAAAATAACATCTCAGGTTCATAAAGAACATTTCTATCAAAATCTACAAAACGTCCTTCTCCACAATCGCTAAAAAGAAATGGAACATGAGATTTGAAACATACACCTTCATCAGAATAAGCCTTAATTCTGCTTATAGGAACTCTTTTAACTTCTTTGTTGTTGTTCAATACTATTTTCAATTGTAAACCCCTCGCTTTCTAACTCAATGCCCATAAAAAATTCTCCCTAGAATAAACCCAATGTTCATTAACAACGTCAGGTACTTCATTGCCATAGCAATTTGCCGTGCTATCACCTACATACTCCTCAAAGTAATTTTCAACTTCTGCACAAATTTTTTCATCACTAACAGCTTCCTGCCCACAAGCATTAGTCACCTGTGCACGAATTTTATCTTTTTCTATTTCAGAAAAAGATTCAAAAACTTCTTCCCAATTAGCAAACATTTTACATACCTCCTTATATACCTAAATTATCATAAATCAGTAGCTATGTCAAGCAAAATTTCATATTATACACCTCCTTTTAAGATTTGTTGTACAAATTAGCCCATTTTTAGAGGATTTTCTAAATATTTTTGTATTTCCCCGTCATATACGACACTTCTTTAAAAATTTGTACAATCAATTCTCTCATCTAGCCACATTTCAAGTGATTTTTCAATGATTTCATATATCTGACCGTCATCAATACTTATATCTAGGCTAGGTACTAATGTCGTAGATATGTGAATTATACTGTTATTTTCCCTTATATCATTGAGAAAGCTCTGTATTCTTCTATTCTTGTCCAATATATCGCCCCCTTTTTGCTATTTTAGCAAAAAATACTCACAAAATTTTGCTAAAATAGCAATATTGTTAAGTGTCAGAAATTTTCTAGCACTTGACACTTATTTTTGACAACACTTCTTTTTAACACTTATCAACAGCTGTGGATAACTTATCCACAGTTATAGATTATTCTCAGCTTCTTATATATCTCCTCTGTAAGTATTCCTTCATATACTAATACCATTTACCACTCATTGCCCTCCTTATGTCCATAAATAATAATACTGCAAAAATAAAGAAAAATAATCCAATAAATTTTAACATCATTTACACCCTTTCGCATAACATTCGATAATATTCATGCCATAAGATAGTTTTTTCACATCTTATTATTCTATTTAGTATTTTACCTATTTCTTCTATTTTCTTTTGCCAGCCTTTTTTTCTTTCTTTTACTATTATATATGATAGTTCTTTATAGAAAGATATACTAGCTACTTTTCTTCCTTTTCTTTGCCCCAAGAGAAATTTCACTGCTTCTGACTTATAATCTATGTCAGGCAATATCTCCTCTTTATCAAATCGCCCCCTTAATGCTTCTGAAACTCCTACTTCATAATCTGCTACAAATGTGTATGTCTTTGTGCTATCTTCTAATAGCTTTAATAAGTAATCTGCATTATTATCTATATGATGTAAGATAATAGTAAAATTATTTTCTTCGTCAAAGATTCTTCTTATTTCTTCTTTCGCCCCGGAGGGTTTTTCAAAAACATACGCATTTTTAAATTTTTTCTCTACCTCCTCTGTATTATTAGTTCTGAATAAATACTTCAATAGCATCACCTTCCATTACCTATATTACCATAACTCTAAAGTCTTGTCAAGAAAAAAGAGGAGGCTATGCCCCCTCTCCAATAAATCGTGAAATCATTAACTCTCTAAGAATTGGATTATTTTTACAAGTAGCTTCTAAATCAAACAGTTTTTCTATTATAGAGTGTGCTACTGCTAATTCATTCTCAGACAGCTTTCCTACATCTTCAACAACTTCTAGCGGAATAGTAATTTGTGAAATATCTCCTAGCTTTGTATATATCATTAAGTCTAAGATAGTCTTAAAAAAGTTGTCAAGAAATTTTTTGGGGTTCTGAATATTGTTCAGTATGTTAATAATATCATACTCTTTCTTTTCTATTATACTAAAAAACAATCTTATTTCTTCCCCGTAGGTATTGCCACGCAGGACACTAGATACCCAAGACATCGTTACTTTTTCACTAGATACTTGCTCTAAATAGCTTATAGCTTGCCGTAAACTGCCATTAGCTATTTTTGCTATTTCTTTTAATGCAGGTTTTGCATATTCAATTTGTTCCTTTTTGCAGATGTACTCTAGTCTATCAGCGATTTCATAAGAAGGAATCCGCTGGAAAATAAAGCACTCACACCTATTTTTTATAGTATCAGGAACTTTGTCTGCTTCTGTAGTACACAAAATGAAAATAACGTGCTTTGGTGGCTTTTCTAATGTAAGTAGCAGAGTTTGTATCGCTTTGTTTGATAGCCCATGCACCTCATCTAATATTACAACTGTATGGCCTACACCCATTGGCCGTATTGTTATTGTTTCTATTAATGCTCTTATATCCTCTACACTGCTATGAGAGGCCGCATCTATTTCAAATACTTGACTATTTACAGCCTTAGCTAAGATTCTTGCTGTTGTTGTTTTACCTGAACCTGTGTTTCCTACGAATAAGTATTGTTGCCGTAACTTATTGTTCTTTAATTCATTGTTTAGCACTTTTGTTATTGCTGATTGTCCAATGACATCATCTAACTTTTGAGGTCTGTATTTATTTGCTAAGTCCATTTTTTACTTACCTGCTTTCCTTATGGATTTTATGTGTTGTCCAATAGCAGACTCAATGACTGCTTGAAGATTTTCTACTCTACCTCCTGCTGAAAGTTTATGTCCACCACCTGCATATTTATCATGCATCAGCTTGCCCAAATCAATATAGGATTTATCAGTTCTAACGCTCACTGCTCCTGTATTTAAGTTAATCTGCATGACATAATCTAAATCAGGAAATTTTTTCTCAATGACTAAAGCTAGACTAGAAATATCATAACTACCAAAAATTACACCAATCTTATGCTCATAAGTTTCTACAATATGAATTGTATCAGAAGCATCCATTAATACTCGCTCTTTTTGTAGCTCTGTCTCTGCTATGAGAAATGCTTCTTCTGTAGTAAACATATTAATTTCTGTGAGTTTTGTTTTCTGTAATCTGTTTACAAAAATATCTACAAACTTATCTCTGCCATATAGATATAATAATGCATTAAGGTAATACGGTAATTTGTTTCCATCCTTTGTCCATTCCCATGTGTCGTATTTACGAACGGTTTCTACAAATACCTTAGCATTGTCAATATTGTTAATGAATTTATAGAACAAAGATGTTCCACATTCTCTGCCTGAAGTATCTACAACTCCATATTCAGCACAATGCATAGCTGTTGCATGATGGTCAAATATTTGTATTCTATCCAACACATTATGTGACAATTTATCCGGGCTGAAAGAAATATCAGTAACAATGATACTGTCATATAGATACGCTTTTAACTTATTTAATGCTTCTGTAGCTCCATCAGGATTGTTGCAATACTCAATTTCAACATTATCCCTAAAAGCTATTTTAGCAAGAATAGCACATCCAATACCATCTAAATCTGTATGTGTGATTAATTTTATCATATTAAATCCTTTCTAGAGTAACATCTTTTAATGTATATTTTTCTCTTACTACCTTTTTCTGATAGTTTTGATAATAAGTGATTACAGAACCAGTTAATTTATATTTTTGGTTCTTTTCTAAAATTTCAGGGTTTATTATATTGTCATAGTGAACCCATATATGGTCATATGTAAAATCATCTAAAACAACATCCCTAAACAAAACAGAAGCACCACAAAAGCCAATTCTTACTACATTGTTTATTGCAGTAAATGTTCCCTCGACTTCAATCACCTCCCCACTGTATCTACTTAATCGCTTATCTCGACTTTTGTATTCATATTTTTTCTGTTTCATAATTATCAACTCCTTTCTTTTCTTAGTATAACATAATCCATGAGGAATTGCAAGCAAAAAAATATCCCCAAAGAGATAAACTCCTTGGGGAAAGCAATTATTTCTTAATACTAATGCCAATCATATCATTCAAGCTACCATGGATTCTGTTACAGACTTTCTGAAAAATGTAGTGCTGTATGTGATAATAATTATCTAATAGTCTTTCCTTAGCTAACTTCTTACCTACTTCAAAATTAAACTCATCGTTAGGATGGCACTTAGCAACACCACGCAAGCTATCTCTCCTGTTTCGTAAAACTCTAAAGACAAAATCCATTAATTCTTCTGCTTCATCATCAGCGATAAATGGTAGCTTAGTCAGTTCCTTGCTCATCTTATTATAGATACTGAACCCAATATACATATAATTGTCAGTAGGTTTAGACCTAAATGTGGCCACTACAGTATTGCCATATCTCAAATAACAAATCATCTTACTCGTCCTTTCAAATCAATAATAATTTCACGACAACACTTCTCAAACAGTCTACGAGTCAGTCTATTAACTCTACGACAGATTTTTGTTCTTACTACCTGTTTGCCCTTCTCAGCATCAAACTTATCGTCTGCATGACATACTGCAGTAGCAAAAGTAATTTCAGGCATACCATGTAATTCATTATGCACATAATGTGCAATTACATCGAGCTGTGGGCAAGAAATCAATGGGCATTTAGTCAATTTACAGGCTACTGTTGCTCCAATTATTGCTTCAACCTCACTTGCAGATACCCAACCAATTGTTGTTCTTCCTTTAATCTGATAATGAAATTTCATGACATTTTCCAACCTTTCTTAAATGTTTCCTCGTCTATAACAAAATAATTTGTTCCATTTGGCTCAAATTGAAATGCGATGGCAGAATATGGTTTTAACATCTCTACCCTCTCAATAAAGTTTTTGTCTATCCATTCTTTTTTAATAGAAAAGGATGACTTAGGCTTTGTTGTTGTTTTACATTCAATGAGCCAATCGTCTGTTATCACGTCACCTTTATTATACGCAGTAGCTCCTGAATTACTTTGCTGTCTGCCACCTAAAAGTTCCGCAATATATTGTTCTTGCTTGCTAGAAAATTTTCTAGTATTCAATAGCAACAACTCCTTACAAGATTATATTACCATACTATTAATAGATTGTCAAGCATTTTCTTCTAATGGTTCTCCATGTTCACCTCCTTAAATTTTTAATATGCTATTAACATAGAATTACTATGCTCTAATAATTTAAGTTTCTTATAAGATATTCCTGTATGTATTTTCTCTCCATTTAATTTGCGAATATCAAAATATCCACTAGAACGTCTACCAAAAATAAATCCTTCTTGTCCTAAGCACAACACTTTATCAAACAGTTTATATCCAAATACATATTTAGGTGTTTGGTTTAGCTTACGTTTTCCACCTTTATTTATAGTGCACTTATGTATTTGTCTATTATGTTGTCTTTTAGGTTTAATTAACAAAGATTTGTCTAATCTCTTAGCACTAAAATTATTAGCTATAACAAAGGCATCACTTGTATGAGATTTTTCTATATTATTACATTCACGCCAATATTTAGTAATGTACCCCATAGTTTCTTTTACTTCAACATTAGAAAACATATTTCTAAGTCGCTCCATTAGAGTTTTTCTCATAATCCCCATGAATGTAGCATCTCTCATAGATTTAATTCTGTGCTTATCTACAGGAAGTCTTAATTTTCCTATATGATATAATTTGTGGCAAGTTTCACATAAAGTAATTAAATTGCTAGGTGCATTACCCCCTGTTTTACGTGATTCTAAATGATGAACGTGAAATTTTATTTCTTTTTTCTTGGTAGATTTAGCACCACAACAAGCACACCTATAACCATCTCTATGTAATACATACTGTCTTGTATTATAATGACTATACTGTTCACCTAACTGATAGTCTTTACCAACAGGTAACGGATTACCTTCTTCCGTAGCCTTTAATCTCTGCAAATCAAATTCAGCAGTTTCTACCCTAATAGTAGTTAATGGTAAAATCTTATTAATTAAATTAATGCCTTGAATATGATTCCAAATTTTAACTTCTACAGAGGGTGCAAGCCAACCTTTATATTTAGAGTGTACACGATTATTGAATCTTGCTTTTCTATAGCGGGTTTTCCTGTTTCTACGAGAACGTCTTAATTCTCTCCTTGTAGATAATAATTCAACTACATCATTTCTAGGGTTAAGTTCAGCAGAAAATAACTCTTTCTTTTCAGTTGTTGCCGACATACCTATATGCTTAGAACCTGCATCTACTCCTAAAGTAATATTTTGTCTATAGGTTTTACTTGAAGTTAAAAGCAAAATCGTAAAAGGTGTTCTCCTAACTACTTTAGCTTTACCATATTTAAGCAACAATCTTACTTTAGCATGATTTTCAGTAGGCATGATAGGCTTACCGTTCTTACTTATAACATATACCATAATATTCTCCTTATCATAGCAAGGATTATCTCACTAAAAAGTGGTTAGTTGTCCGTAGCCAATGTTATTCTAAGGTTTTATATGCTTACAACACTATTCCTACCCAACAGAATTGTTTAATCATAAGCCGTAGGGTTTAAGGTTCGGACTCATGCCCTAAAGTACCTATATATTCTTAGATAACGTAGTCAATTAAGACTTAGGCTAGTCAATCAAGGCTTTTCGAGCCTCCACCTCTATAGGTGGTGAGTTATTGACAGCAGTATCACCCTCCCAATCTATGAATTGCTCCTAACCCCCTAGCTGAATCTAGGGGGTTACAGGTATTATGTATAATCATCCCATATAGCATTATTTACAGAATATAAGTACGAATGTACAAGTATTTGGTTCATGTGTCTATTTAATGTTTCTTTATCCATCTTCTTCTAACTCATCAGGCAGTAAAAGTAAAAAAGAATCCATAGCAGGAATATATACTTCTACAAATCCATCTTCCCTTTCTTCTATCGGTCTTGCTACTAAACCATTGAACAGCTTAAACTCAGGCTTAGTAGAATTGATTTTGAAATATTCCAAAATATCGTCCCCTCAAATAATTAATTTGTACTCCCAAGACTTAGGAGGAATATGTTCTATAGGGTCAATAATTATATCTTGACTAGCTAAAAACCTCCAGTAATTATAAACCCTAGCTTTTCTCTCATCTGCTTCTTTTTGTCCTTTCCAATCTTTCCGCATCCTGTATTTGATTTCATTGCCTAAAAGAAACCCTTCAAACTGTTCTTTACTTAATACAGATTGCATTACTTGGATAGCTTGCATTGCACCATTTTTATAATGTTCATCAGCCAATCTTCAGTCCCTCCTTAAACCACTTTTCAGCCACCTCTGCTTTAATTACATCAGGAAACTTTTTATCCACGATTTCATGAAGTTTGTCAATTCGATGCATTATGGTTTCTACATCAGCAGGAACACATAAACTGTGATTAATAGCTACATGAATAATATCTCGTAAAGATGAAGCATAGTATATAGCTATATCCTTTTCTCCGTCTTTACTCTTATAGCCCCTAACTTGATAAATTGCAAAGTTAAGACTATTCATACATTTGATGTAATATGGATATTTTAATCTTATTACATTATCAGGAAATTTTCTTTTTGGCAAAATCATCACTCCTTGAAAAAACCAATCCCCTAACTTCTTACTCATTATATCATAGGGGATAACTTTTGTCAAGCTAATACTTTCTCAACCCTTGTAGCTCGATTCTAAGGTAGCATTAGAGCTTCATAGGTATAAGTTTATATGAAAAGAAAAAGCACACCTTAAAAGTGTGCTTTTTGAAAAAAAAACTAACAGATTTTTCCTAATACTTTTTGCTCAAGTTCCTTAGCAAAATCTTCATGCTCAACTGCGTAAGTAATTAAATTTGGCTTACCCTGCCATTTCATAGAATTACCATCGGCATCACACATAATTTCGCCATCTTCACTAATATAGGTAAACCAAGCACCTGTTTTAGCTATAATATTTAGAGCAATAGCCATGTTTATTGTATCATTTAAGCCGAAAATACCGTGGTCAAATGCAATAGTGTATTTAGCAAGTCTGTTCTTTGGCGGTGTTACTTTGTTTTTAACAACCTGCACTTCTGTATATTGTCCAAAAAAAGATTCTGAATTGTTAGGGATTTCATTGTATTTCTCATCTAACCCCTTACCCTTACGAGTGGCAAGTCTAACATGACAACCAAACTTAAATGCATTACCCCCTGGGGTATTTTTAGTAGGAAACATCGCATTTAAAACATCTCGTTCTTGATTAATGGCGATGAAAGTACAATCTTTAGCTGTAAGTAATGGCAAAATTTTACTTGTAAATGTAGTCATTACACCTGAAACACCGCAATATGTCTTTTCTGTTAAGTCTTTTTTAAGAGCAGAAGCAGAAGTAAGAGCGGCAATAGAATCAAGTACGACCAAACAAACACATCCTGTTTCCACTAATTTTATTGTGGCATCTAAAATTTCCTCTGCTGATTGGTCATCAGGCTTATAATAAACCAAATCATCTGCATCTAATTTGTTCTTTTTTACCCAATTTTCATCACGCATGGATTGCTCAATATCGAGCCAAACTACTCTTTTATGCCCATTTTCTTTAAGTTCTGCCAGTTCTTTAGCTTCATCCTTATTTAATTTGTCTTGATTAGTCAATTCGTCCACTCTATCTTGCCATTTCTGCTTATAGTATCGCTGAAATTCACCTGCCATTGCCATAGCCAATGAACTTTTTCCAGACGAAAATCCGCCCGCAATCTCCATGATAATATTTGTAGGAAGTCCACCACCAAAAAGGTATGTTAAAGCAGGGGTAGGAAAAGGAACTCTATCCTTAACCTTAAATGCAATAGAGTCTTTGTCTGTGCTAACTACTGTTTGCCCATATTGTTTATTAAGTTTTCCTATTACTTCATCTAATTTACTCAATATTGATTTCCCCCTTTAATCTGGGCTAACTTCATTTCCTCAATTTTTGCAGTAATGATTTTTCTTAGCCCCTCAATTAATCTAACTGTAGAGTCATATTTAGCTTTAACTGCTTTATACAATCTCTGATATACAATATTTACTACTTCTTCCTCAGTGATTGCTTCTAATGCAACAGCTGTTTTCTGTGCTACTGTACCACTAACTTGATTTCTAAATGCTTTATTATACGCTTCATCTCTAATTGCCTGTGCTACTGAGGATTTAATACCTGCTTTTTCAATTTTTCCTGCAAGAAAATAGTTATAAGCAGACAATCTCAGCATAATCTTATTTAATTCATCTAATGTAAGAGTGCTAATCCCATCTTCAAGACATCTTTTAATCTTATCCACATAGTCATCCATAGGTTTAACATATTCAGCTGAAAGTTCGTCTAGGATTAGAGTCAGACTTTCACTTCCTGCTTCCACTCTTTTTTGTGCTTCTTTGCTTATTTGCATTAAACAAGTCCTCCCAATGCCAAACAAAATATGACCTAAGTTTAGTACCTGAGATTAAGATACCTTTTTCATCATCATATCGTACAGATTTTTTCTTTTCTTTAAAAAATATTCTATGTAGGTATTCAATAGGAAATGCCCTACATACATCTTTGTCATAGAACCAGCAGATAACATAGGCTTTTATGCCTTTTTTACTTACTGCCTGAAACATTCCTGACAATTGATGGTCAGAAATATTTTGTCTAGGCAATGAAGCTCCTTGGCAAGTTTTTAGTTCAATAAAGTACATTGTAGGATATTTGTAAACGATAAAATCAGCAATATTCCAACTACCAACTTTAAATGTCATTTGGTCTACAATCCGGTGTACATACACATCTATTATCTGCTGTGCTTGTCCCTTGAATAGTTTTTCAAAATTCTTACCTAAACTTATTGTTTATACACTTCCTCGTCTTTGTACTTATTACAAATTGATTTGTAGTTGCAGTAGGCACAAAACTTTGCATCAGCATTAACAGGTTTATTCGGTACTACTCTCTTTTCAACACATTCTGTTACATATTCAAGATTTAATTTCCACTCTGCTTTTTCTTCCGCTGTTGGAGTGTATTCAAAAGTTTTCATATTAAATAAATCTCTATCTACGAATAGAAATAGTACAGTGTCAATACCTAGCAATGTCGAATAGCTTACTGCTTGTGTCTTATATTTTTCAGGCACTTCCTTTAGCTTAAAAAATCCATTACTAGAAATACTTTTTATTTCTAAAATGAAATATTTCTCTCTATATTTTAAGATTCCATCTGCCAAAAATCTAACCTTATAGCCATTGTGCTGTAACTTAGTTTCATACTCACCTTTTTCAAAATTACATTCTTTTAAAATTTCTAAATTAAGGTTGTTTTCTCTAACGTAATCAGCTACATTTACATACTGCCATTCAATGCCCAATTCTTCCATGTGAATAACCTTACTTTGCACCATCTCATGAATAAATGTTCCACCCTCACAAATCCCAATTAAACTATAACTACTAGAATCAGTATATGGTGCTTGCACCATTTGAAAGAATCCTGACCGCAAACATCTTAAAGAAGATGGTTTTAGGGTTGGTGTAGGTGGTCTGCTATTCTTTTTAGCTAGACTCTCAATAGAAAAAATAAAGTCATTACAAAACTTTTTACCATAGTCAATTTTAGGCTGTGATGCATTTTTCAACATCGACATTAAATTAGCTCTACTCATCTTATCCCCTTTTCAATGCATATACAATACCACAAGTAAAGAAAGAGATAGGCATTGTAATTAAGAAACAAAATCCTGCTACAACACCTAACATTGCCCGTGATGTAGAATCCAAACTATCAAACTTACTTTCTTTATACCCTATTATGTATGGTGGTAATCCAAGCAAAATAATAGCTGAAGCTAACATGAGAATACCACCACATACACCCAAAAATATATCCATTTAGTTCTCCTCCTCATCCTCAAATCGCCCTATAATATAACTTCCAATACTGTCTGTGATTTTGATAAACATATCATTAAGTTCACAAATTAGCTCTGATTTTTCCATCTTTTTAATGATATTTAAAACCACATTTAATTTGAATTTCATATGAACTTCATTTGTATATTTTTCAATTTCACATGATATGTCCTCTTGAGCAGAAGTATTACTAACCATTAGTCTTTTAGGAAATACACTAACAAACAATGGTGTGGTGCCTACAGCACTTTTGAACACAGCCAATCGTTTTAGTGCATCTAAAAGGTCTGATTGATTAACTTTTAACTTGCAAGTAGTATCTGCATTTAATACTGTAGTAACAACAGGAATTGGAAAATCGTCAGGGCATCCAATCATAGAGTATAACTCAAAATTCTGACAAGAAATTCGTAGACCACCATTGATTTTCGCCCACTTAAATTCATCAGGTAATTGAGCTAATTGTGTTACTAAAGCAGAAAACATTTGCTCATAACACATATCATTTATGTTAGTAGCACAAATTGTTTCTGAATTGGTAGTTACTACTTGCCCATTAATACAGCCATACCGTTGAAGCATAGGCATCGCACTATCTTCTGCTAATGTTATTTTATTTCTATCTAACATTTTCTTATAGTCACTTGGCAATCCTATTGTACATTCAGAAGGTAATTCAGGCATAGTTAGCTTAATATGTATATCATTGCCACATTCATCTAGCATTATATTTAATTTATATCTGCCATTACCTTTAAACGAAATGTAATCACCCTTATGTGTTAAACTTATTTCAGACTTTGAGGTAAGTTTTAACAATTCTTGTAATCTTCTAATATTAATTACAGCATTAGGGATTTCTATATCTGTAGGCAAAGTTGCTACAACACGAATTGTCCCATCTGTCATGCCAATATGAAAAATCCCGTCTGTTGCATAGAACTCACAAAGCTCAGTTAGTGGTTTTACAGGGTTTAATTTCACAACTGAGGTAAGCACTGTGCAAATATTTAACAATTCTTTTGTTTGCATTTATTGTACCTTTCATAGTCAAACTCAACTAAACCTGCATCTATCATCTCATAAGCATCTTTAAACCCATGTGATTCAGCATGAATATGTAGAAGAACATCAAAATGTAATCCACATATTAAACAAGTCCCTGGGTTAAATCTGCGATTCTTACACCGATGATATTTTGCACGATTGCTAGAATCTAGTGCCCCTTGCAGGTATGCTTCTTGAAACTCAATTATTGTCCTCATCTCCCGTTAGTGAGAACCTGTAGGACAATGCTCCAAAAAATTCTTAATAATATACTCAATCCTAGCAGGATGTATATTAGTTTCTTTGTAAAGTTTTTCTACAAATACTACAAAGTCCTCAATTATTTTATTTTCCATTACTTATCACTCCTTTCAAAAAAAGACAAAAACTCTTGTATAGTTATAGTACCACACAAGAGTAAATTTGTCAAGAAGATTTCTACCATCGCTCAATTACAAGTCTCTGAAATGGTAGTTTAGCTCGTACACCATTAATATCATATTTTCCTTCAGTATCCGCTAAGAATACTTTATCTGCTAATTTTTCAATAGGTTTTTGTGTTTCATATACCTTTATGCCATGTACAGGAGTAGTCTTAATATCAGAAATATCATTCCAAGACGAACCTGAAGTCGTACCTAGAATTTGAAAATCATTATGAGGGAATCCATACAAAAATGTCAATGGTACTGCCATAGGTTCAAAACAATTATAGTCTATGTCTGCAACCTTTTTTATGAATATACAATCCATATTGATGAACTTTTGTTTCTCACCACTACCAAAAAGATACTTATGTGGCATATTATTTTTTACAGGTAAAGATGTTAGCCAATATATATTGCCAAATTTTTTACTGCCACCATCAGGAGTTAAAAATTCGTCTACTTTTGTATAGCCTAATTTTACTTTTTCCTCCATA
>NFZD01003837.1_pt1 | contig 13742 bp, 25 predicted proteins | sample 1095381 | NCBI WGS metagenome assembly NFZD01 (sample SAMN03609891, study PRJNA323583) | gut metagenome | isolation source: feces | host: Rattus norvegicus | place: Denmark: Riget | collected 2013 | reverse complement strand
TACTTATAAGGTTGGCGAACGATGCAATACCGTCCGACAGTGCCGCTAATGACTGCTCCCACTTGTGCGTCCTCTCTGCCTTGTCCATCTCCTCCTTGGTCCTCGGCTGTGTGCCGTTACGCTCGTGCTCGTAGATGTAAGCACTCTCGTTAGTTATCTTGGGCGTTGACGGCATTGGTTGCTTGGCAAGTGTCGTTGCCTTGTCCAATGGCTTGTATGCAAGCGATGGCGTCTTCACCGCTTGCTCCGTCTGCGCCTGTAACTGTTGCAACTTGCTATTATCTGCAGTAGTCTTATTGTTGTTCTTATTCTTATCCATAATCACCTCCTATTATAATGGTATGCCAGCCTTGCCAACCGAGAATGGGAGGCTCATATTGCCGACTGCACTTGTGACACCCTGTACGGCTTGTCCTATGGCATTAGCCTTATTGGTCTCAATCTGATTAAGTTGATTGTTGTACGCGTCATCATTAGCCCTATAAGTAGCCTCTATGTTGTCCTTGCGAGCCTCATTATTAGCCACGATGTCACTCATTATATCACTCATTGCATTATTGGCGGATGCCTTGGCACTTGCAACACTCTCTTCGCTTGCACCCATGGCTACTGCTCCTTGTGCCTCCTTGTGTCTGTCTCGGAGCATCTCCTCTGTCTTGGTCAGCAACCGCATTGTGTCTGCCCTCTGTGTTGCATCCTCGTTATATCTACGACTGAACCAGTCGTCATTCTTTTTACGCTGAGCCTCCACGGCTCTCTTTGCCTTTTTAGCAGCCTTGGCTGCCTTGACCCCTCCGAAGATAGAACCGACCGCCCCCAATGCTGTACCTATTATACCTGCCATATTACATTAATTATAAGTTATTATTATGGCTCTAAGGTAATTAACTATCTTAGCAGATTAATTATAACTTATTAATCATATTATGGCGAAAGGAAAAAAGACAGGAGGAAGAGTGAAAGGCACACCCAATAAGAGTACACAACTGGCTAAGGACTTGATGATTGGCTGGCTTAACCTGCATAACACCTGTACTGATGCAACAGGTGTACAACTGATATGGCAAGACTTCATGGCACTCGACCCCAGAGATAGGGTTAAGGTTAGTGTGGAGTTCATCAAGGTAATAATGCCGAAAAATATATCTATAGATGAAGAAAGTCGTAGAACAATCGAAGATAGGTTAGTTGCATTATCTGAAGGCGACCAATTGGAAGCGGAAGATGTTGATTAACAGACATCTAAATCAATCTACTTTAGAGTTAAGTGTTAAATAATCTTAACTTGGTAAAAATAATTGTTGAAATATTTGCCAACGCGGATAAACGGTATTACATTTGCAGTGTAATTGAAATCAAAAAAAATCAAAAATATGAAAACAACAGTAGCAGAATTAATTGAAGTTGCAAAAACTTGCAAAGGCATAGACCTTTACACTAATGTTAATGAAGCCCCTAATGATAATTGGGATGAGGGCGATTATGATGTAGATGTAAATTATGAGCAGATGTGGTTCCACGAAATGACTCCAGAACAATTCTTCGCCACTCGTCTGCCGAATGTAGAAGAAGTTGAATGCTGTTACGAATTAATAGACTCCGAACGATGGAGCGAAATGGAATGCTCTTGCTCCGCATCTTGGGAGAGTCTTGGTCTTGATGAAGATGATAAAATTATGTATCTCGCAATCTTCGCTGATGATGACAACGAATAACGAACTCTTAATCCTCCGCAAGCAGTTAGGGCGAGCAATCGCCCAACTGCGGACGGAAGCAAACCTCTCTGTCCGTGAATTATCTGCAAAATGCGGAATACATTACACCTCTATTAACAAGTTGGAAAAGGGCAATTATAACGCCAGCATTGACATCATTAATACTATATTAACAACATTAAAATCCCAGTTAACGATGGAAAAACGTAACTATACAATAGAACTCGAAGAAGATAAGGTAGAATATCTTCGCAACCTTGATAGCGAATACATCTATAACGAGGAAGATGACGAGTATTACAAGCCTACATACGAACTGACATACGACTATGCAGAGAATTATGAACGTGAATTAATTGCTGAGTATGACAATCTTGATGAAGCATTGGCTAACATCACCAGAAGAGGCGATGAGAAGAGCAATGATTATTATGCTCCAACAACAATTCTTGGAATTAAGTTGGAAATCTGTTATCGTGATGAAGACGGAGATATGGAAGAGACGGGAGAATTTCTCCGCAACTGCGAAATCAGCGGAACACCTATTGAAGATTGGTTCTTAGGCGAGTGCAGATTTCGCCCTGCCTCAGAAGAAATGGCAGAGCGAAATAGCAAGTTAGCAGATGAACTCAATGTACTAATTCCGTCAGCATTCAATGGCGAGACTGGCGAATATGATAATACTTCTATCTATATCAATGCGAAGAACTTCGATGTTGAAAGCACGAAAAACAATCGTATAACTATCTATGACGGTGATGATGATTACTTCGGTTCTATTGTGTTCAAGTTGGACTGCGACAAACTTGAAATAGTTATTTTCGCTCGTGGCGAAGAACACAACAAGACAATTTCTATTGACAACTACACCGCAAGCGAGATAGTCCACGAGATAGGAGAGGCATTGGCAGAGGTACTTGGTGTATGTCTGTAGAGCCTAAATTAGAGAAGACTGAAAATAGATAGAATAGATAAGGTGACTACCAACAAGATAGTCACTTTTTTTTATTTCTTTGCGTAAAGCACATAGTCCAATACCTTCCTGTTGGCTTCATCAATCTTCCTTCTGTCGAAGTCGATATAAACATCGGTCACCGTATTACCTCCGTGTCCTAACGCTTGTGCTATTGTCTCCTTCGGAATGTCAAGGTAAGAGGCTATTGTAGCCCAAGTGTGCCTTGCCCAATAGGTAGTCAGTTCTGGGAATAATGGTTCTATAACCTTCTTGCCACCACGACCCTTCCGCTCTACCTTACCAATCTTCCTTAGCGCCTTATTAGTCTGCCTAATAAAATTGTTCTTGTCATCCCACCTGTCAGCAATGCATAGCAGATACTTCTCACCCTTATACTTGTTAATTATCTCCATTGCTTCTGGTTCAACCTTGATAGAGTATAACTTGCTTGTCTTGGCTCTGGTATATTCAATTCGACCCTTATCTATTGTTGTCAATCCGTATAGGTCAACCGCATTGATTCCTATAAGCATAAAAATCAACTTAAATATATCTCGGTAGAATATCTGATACTCCTCGCACGGATAATCGAAGATTGTACGCAACTCCTCTACCAATAGCGACCTCTTGCGAGTTGGCACAGGTCTAATCTTGAACCTGCGGAACGGATAGTGAGTGGTAATCTCATCATCTATGGCATCGTTGAACACTGCACGGATGTTGCGGAGGTGAACGTTCCTTGCGTTCTGGGATGGGGAGTTAATTGCAAGGAATGCGTTGAAGTTATTAAGCCATTCTTTAGTTATATCCTCAAACCGCAGTTGCCTTACTTTCTCCTCGCCAATATAATCTATTATCCTCTTAAGTGTGTTGCGATACACTATCCTCGTACCTTCCTTGACCTTGGATTCATAATAACTGTTATATCTCTCAAGGAACGAGTCCTTATCAATTGGCTTCGTTCCATTCATCATTGCAGTAATATGGTTCTTCAGTTCCGTAGTTGTCATCTTAGATATAGTCCCATCTAATTCGCATCGCAAGACAATATCGTTAACTTGAGCAACCATACGGATAATCTTGGCATTGATTAGGGTCTTATTGCTTCCCGACTTAATCTGCTTCGCTTGGTCATTCCATTGCTCAGGAGCAACCGACACACCAGTAGGCAGAAGGAAGTTCTTGCCATTGTGTCCTACTTGAATCTTAATTGGTGCAGTGCCATCTTGCTTGATGCGTCTGCAATCGTGATAGAGAGTGATGTTCGCCATAATTAGTTCTCCTTTCTCGGATTTGCATATTTGCATAGGAATTTGCATAGGATATGTTCTTTTATTGTGCAAGATTGTGCAAAAATGTGCAAATATTCCGTTTTTTTTAAGAAAAATCGGCTCTTAAACAAAAGAAAAAGGCTTGAAATCTCGTTTTAATCAACTGATTTACAAGCCTTTAATTCTTAGTGACCCCGGAGGGACTCGAACCCTCGACCCAATGATTAAGAGTCACGATTTTATTTTTGTAAATTATTGATTATTAGTTTGTTGCTGTATTGTAAATCTCATTTGCATATTGTTTGCATAGAGGGTAAATGTTAATAAATTTTGCACGTTAACACTTGGTGTGTTAATTATCAAAACTATAGTTTTGTGCCTTGCTCTCTAATTGTTCGAAGTGCGAGTCAGAAACGCATATAGAACAGTACGAGCCATTCTGTCTTCCTTCGAATGCTGAAAACTTAATAAAAATTACAGGTTTAGAACCTTTATAACCTTTGCCTTCGATAGAGGCGATGCCTTCGCAGTTTCTGTCTACATGTATTGTATAAGATTCATCTTCATAGATATATTTGCCTATTTCTTTATCGGTTTTACTTTTGCAACTAATCATTGTTAATATAATGGTTGCTATTGTTAATAATTTTACCATTCTGTTTTGCTTTTTAAATATAGTTTTCTTTCATATTCAATATTGTTAATCTGTTCCCAGTAATTTTTAAATTCTTTGATATTACATTTTCTTATATCTTCAATATATGTATTAATTCTTTCTTCTTTTGAATTGTTGCATCCCTCTCCTAACTCTTTTGCTTTATCTAAAGTATATCTTAAATTTAAGATACAGGTTGAAGCATACCAATTTACATCTTCTTTTGTCTTTATAAAATGTGATAATGAGTTGAGAATTTTACAATATGTATCAAAATAATCATCCCTTTGTGGCGATAACTTAGTATATGCTTGGCAAAAATCAGTAATGGCATACGCATAATTCTTATAAGCATCAATGTCTTTTCCCATCTCTTTTTGTTTGGTTCTGTTTTCTTGCCTGATGTTTTCCACTAATTCATTCATTTCGTTTATTGTGTTTCGGAAATTGCTTATTTCTGTGTTTTGCATTTCTATAGTTTTTCGCACATCAATAATAGAATATATCTGCCAGCCAATAAGGATTGTTACAAGAAGCGACAATATGCTAATTGCAAAGTCTGGAGAATTCAGTCTACTAAATGTTATATTTATGGTTAATCCAAATAAGACTAATATCATAACGATAACAGTTGTACATATTAGAAATAATGGTATAATTTGTTTAATGTCTTTCATTTGTATGAATTTAGATATGATTTACATTGATTTATTAAAGCGTTGTAATTTTTATCGTTTATACTATCTATGAAATTGGTTAAACACACCATAAGGTGTTTTCCTATTTTTTTGTTTTTGATTCTTTTTATATTGAGGTTCATTAATTCGCAAATTATTAATATTTTCTCTTTTAGTTTTTTAGCGTCTTCTTGTGGAGTGCCATTGTACTTTAATAAGTTTTGGTAATTTGCATAGTTATCAATAAGCAACCGTAATAATTTTATAAATTCATCTTCTGCTTTTGTTTTTCTGTTTGATGAAGGGATTACAAAGTAATTAAGGAAAAATGAAAAACAACCCACAATTAAACTTATGACAGATATAATTAGGCTAATACTTGATGAGTCCATAAGTTGTATTTTATTCCTTCATTCCATTTACCATTGAAACTAATTTATTCATTACATTGTCCCTTTGTTGGAAATTTTCTACAAGCAATTTGCAAAGTTCAATTAATTCAGGATTGCAATCCTTTGTTTCAAATTGTGAATTGTCATTTTGTGAATTTATAATCATATCTCCTTTGCCACTTAAAAGCCAATCTGCTGATATGCCTTTACACGTTTGATACAAAAGTTCTGCATCGAATGTGTTTCGTTTAATCCAGTTGCTAAGTAGTTGTGGCTTAATGCCTATCATATTTGCAAAATTTGCTTTATTGCCATTTGTATAATAGTTGGTTAATTGTTCTAACATTTGCGACTTGTCCATAATTGTAAAGATTTTCTATAAACAAAATGAAAAATAATTGTCAAAATGTTTGCTTAATATTGTCAAAGTGTTTACCTTTGCATTATAAAATTACAAACAAAAAATATAAACAACAAAATAATGAAACCAAAAAAGACGGTAATAGAAGAACTTAGTGGCTTGAGGGTTGGGGGTAGAGCCAAATTTCCAACAGCTAAGAGTACATCTGTCCGCAGTCTTGCAAGTTTAGTCTCCAAAATCAAGGGATGTCAACTGCGGACAATGAGTGATAAGATTAACAATGTGATAACCGTAATAAGAATTTCATAGTTATGGAAAAAGAAAAATCAAAAGTACAAGAGTCAGAAAAGACTAACAGTTTATCGGTAACAGAACCCATAATTGAGACAATGCTTAGTTCTATCGAAACAGAGTTGAAAAAGGTAGGTCTGAAGGTAGGCAGAGGTGTTTGGTTAATGAATGATAATATGGCTTGCTTTGGTAGGATTGCTTATATCAATGTCTGTTTTGATAAAGAGCCTCCTTATTCAAAAATCGTCGGTTTTGTTAGATGCAAGAATTTTGTGAAAGCCTTTGAATACAGGCCCAATGTCTTATTCGATACGAAAGAGGAACTGTTAGACTTCATTTGTAAAGACGATGAGTATTTTAATAAAAAAAACTAAAAGATAGTGGAAACTCCTATAACAAAAAGGGTGATAACCACTGAAGTATTATAATCTCATAAGGTTTCTGGTAACCATAATCGCCAGCACCCTGCACTTGGGGAGGAAGCAATACAAGTGTCGGTGGCTCGTGTACACCTTACTAAGGCGGTAGCGAATAATGCTGATAAACATCGTGAGTTCAGCCATCTTGGACGCCAACCAGTGTAGGGGTTGGAAACATAGTCCCGACTAAGGTGAGTAAAACCTGAGCAAGCAGATACGTTGACTTGTCCGTTGAGAGCGTAGGGGTAAAAAGAATTGACACACCACGCCACAATGTGTCCGTATTCAGAAGCGAACGCTTGTTGATACTACATACCCACAACTCATTGAGTTGGGTTGTGGGAACAAACTTATAATCCATGTATAATTACAGCGAGTGCCTGTCGTGAGATAATACACTCGCATTCGCAATGGTTCGATGGTTCGAAGTCAGGTAAGTTGTTTGATGTTTTAGAATTTCTTGAGTGTACATAGTTAATTATTAGAAAATGATTGTTTTTAAAAACCTGACTGTTGGCGGTTCGATTCTGCTCCATTGCACATATTAATTTTAAAAATCAAAGATATGAAACAGTTGAGAATTACAGGTATTTACGGCAAGAACAAGAGCCGTAAGGAAGTAACAATAGATGTTACAGAAGAAGTTGCGGACTTCTTTGTTGAGACATTCAGAAAACGCAACACTGGTGAGATAGAAATACCGGTAGAGGGTAACAACCTTATTAAGATAGAACTCTCCGTACTTCACGCTGAGAACAAATTCTAAGGTTATGAAGAAATCAGTCAACTGGCGATATGCGGTTATAATCGCACTCGCTATCATAGCGTTCTTGGGTATCTTCTCAGAGCCAACCGAAGTAGACAGTTGGTTAGTGATGTTCGCAATAAGCAAAGGTGTTGGTCTGTTGTCTGCATGGGGTGCTTACAGACTTAACAAGTACTGGAGTGACAATAACAAGATTGTATCAATATTATAATTTGGAATTATGGTAACGTGTGAAGAGCCGAATGTGTCTCTTACAGGAAGATACACTATTAATGCAACGTGCAAGTTGCTCGGCATACACCGCAATACGCTTGCCAACTACACTAATGAGGGCAAGATTAAATGCGGACATCGGAGAGAGAGCAAACGTAAGTTCTATCTCGGCAGAGAGATACTCAGATTCTGGAAAGCAATATACTGATTATGGTAAAGTTGGGAATATTCATTTCGCTAATCACAATACTCTGCTGTGTGCTTGATGTTGTGATGATATTCGTTTATATTTTGCAGTTTGGCAATTACGCCATGAGTATATTCCATTTATCACAGTTGGTTTTTAAAATCTTTCAGTTAATACTACTAATAAGGTGGTTAAAATCAGAATTGTGAGAAATCAGAGTTATTTATACATATTTTTTCTCCCTGCAGTCTGTGAAGATAGCAGGGCTTTTCTTTTGAATTCCTTCCTGACACAGAGGTGTCAAGGCTGGTGTGGAGTGAAACCCTATCCAGCCACTAAGGCAGACAAACATAGTTACTTACTCATATTTTTTTATTTTAATTTTTCAAGGAGTGTGTCTGCCCACTCCTTTTTTTATTAATCTTTAATTCAAAAATATATGTCAGACTTAATCAAAAAACTAAGCCTTATACAGTCAAGGCTCAAAGCACCGAAATTGCAATTCAACAAATTTGGCAACTTCAAATATCGCTCTTGCGAGGATATTCTTGAAGCAGTCAAGCCACATCTTGAAGAACAGGGTCTGCTTCTGACAATAACCGATGAAGTGGTAATGGTTGGTAGCAGGTATTATGTCAAGGCTCTCGCTACAATAACTGACGGAGAAAGTGAAAAGACTATTGTCGGCTATGCAAGAGAGGAGGAAGAAGGCAAGGCAGGGATGGACGGTTCGCAAGTCACTGGTGCTTCATCAAGTTACGCACGCAAGTATGCGTTAAATGGCTTGTTCCTGATTGATGACACAAAGGATAGTGACTTCACCAATAAGGGAAACCAACAACCTGTTAAGGAACAGAAAGATATTAATATTAAAAACGTAAAGCCAATGCCTGCAATAGACAAGTTCAAATCGGAGATTATGGCTATTGATGATGTGGACGAACTAAAGAACTGGTGGGGGACGCATAGCGGTCTTCACAACAATGCAGAAGTTAAAAAGTTAGTCTGTGACATAGGTGTATTACTCAAAAACAAATAATATGGAAGTATTAAACAAAAGCAGGGTGGTGTTTGACGACATCACCCATTCTTATTGGCTGGGAGACAAAGAACTCTCAGGTATAACTTCAATGCTTACTCGCCAACTGTTCTATGACAAGTATGACGGTGTGCCTTCATACATTCTTGACAAGGCTTGCGAGAAAGGCTCGGCAATACATAAGGATATTGAGCAGAACAACTTCGATTCTGAATACGAAGAGGTGCAAGCATTCTATACTGAGGTCGGCAAGCAGTGCCTTGACATCTGGGAGAATGAATATCTTGTCAGCGATAACGAGCATTATGCAAGTTGTATTGATATTGTGCTACGTAATCTGGACGGCTCATTCTCCCTTGCAGACATCAAGACCACATACCAACTTGACAAGAACTATGTATCGTGGCAATTGTCGGTGTATGCTTACTTCTTCGAACTGCAGAACCCAGAAGCAAGGATAGACAAGTTGCTTGCAGTATGGTTGCGAGGTGACAAGTGCGAGATAAGTGAGGTGTACCGACATCCAGTAGATGAAGTTAAAGCATTGCTGCAGTCAGACATTGAGGGCAGAGTGTACGGCAAAGACAACTTGCCAGTCCCAATGACTAAGGAAATGCTTGATATTACTGCATATCTTCATTCTATGAGAGAACTTGTAAATGAGTTCAACGAAAAGGAGAAAGCGCTGAAAGAGTATCTTCTTAACCAAATGGCGGAGAAAAACATTAATAGCCTTGAAATAGGAGGTATGAAAATCACCTATAAAGAACCTTATACAACAAGCAAATTAGATACAAAGAAACTTAAAGAAGAACTTCCTAACATTGATGATTATATGGTTCATTCAGCAGTAAAGGGAAGTGTAACAATTAAATTCAGTTAATTATATGGCAAACTTTCAGCAATTAACGTTGGTCGGCTATCTTGGTGCTGACCCAGAAGTGATAACATTCAGCACTGGTAACAAGGTAGTCAAGACTCGCCTTGCAGTAACCGAGAAAGGCTACAAGACGCAAAACGGAGTGCAGATTCCTGACCATACCGAATGGTTCAGCCTTGAGTTCTTCCAAGGTCTTGCCGATGTGGTGGAGAAGTATATCCGCAAAGGTTCGCAGATTATGGTGGTAGGCAAGCAACGAACCGAAGTCTATGAAAAGGACGGACAGAAACGATACACTACTAAGGTTATCGTTGACAAGATGCAGTTATTCGGCAATGCCCAGAGCAAGAGTGACAACACAGCCAATGCACCTGTTGGCAATGACCTGCCGTTCTAATGGAAATTACCCTTGTTAAGATGTACAATGCTCTCTCTCCTGCCAATGAGGAAGACTACAACAAACTGGCTTCATTGCCAGGGGGAGTGGCATTAAAGGCATCTGTAAAGGTTCAGAGGAATATAAGGTTCCACCGGCTGTATTTCTCTATGATTAGGACTGCTTGGGCGTACATCCCGGAAGATATGCAACAAAGCCTATTCCGTAACGATGTGGAGTTGTTCAGGAAGTCAGTAGAAGTTGTTGCTGGTGTATGTGACAGGGTATATAACCCACGTTTGAAAGATTGGATAGATATACCTAAGAGCATATCTTTTGCTTCTATGGATGAAGCGGAGTTTAGGGAAGTGTACAATAAGGTCCGAGAGGTGCTGTTCGAGTATTACCTGCAACAATATTTGAGCGTAACTGAATTTAATAAAATGGTAGATTTATACTATTGATATGGTATTGATATCCAATGATGATTTAAGAATATTATTAAGCAAATTGCCTATTGTGCTTGATGCAGTCAGGGCTGATGTTAATGACTTGCAGGCAACTAATGCCAAACGGCAACTTAAAATTCTTACTGCAAAACTTATAAAAAGAAATGACATACGAAGAAATTCTACAAAGAGCAAATATAAACCGCCGAAGGTCTCCGAGAGATGAGGAACACAGGTTGCAATGCTCTTGTGTATCTTGGTTTAACTCTCGGTATCCTAAGTTAAAAGGTCTGCTCTATGCAGTCCCTAATGGAGGCAGGAGAGATAAGGTAACCGCATCAAAACTCAAGCAAGAAGGTGTTGTTGCTGGTGTCAGCGACCTTAATCTTGACCTTAGAACTGACAAGTATGGCGGTCTTAGAATAGAGATGAAGACACCGACAGGAAGACAGTCTGAGAGCCAAAAACAATGGCAGAAGAAGGTCACCGAGATTGGCGGTTATAAGTATGTTGTGTGTCGCTCTCTGGATGACTTTGTTTGTATAATTATAAATTTTCTTAAAGATGTGCGGTTGGATTAAGATAGATAGAAGTTTGCTTGATTGGGAATGGTTTGGCAATGCAGAGATGATTCAGTTGTTGGTCTATTTAATTTTCAAGGCTAACATTGAAGACAAGAAATGGCAAGGAATAATTGTCAAGCGAGGGCAACTTGTAACGTCAGTTGCAACCATAAGTGCAGACCTTGGCTTAACAAGCCAAAAAGTAAGGACTTGTTTAGACCGTTTGAGGCAATCGGAAACCATATCTATAAAAACAACAAACAGATTTAGCCTTATAACTATCTGTAATTATGTACGTTATCAAGACTTTTCCAACCTTGCACAACAAACAAATAACAAGCAAATAACAAACAAACAACAAACAAATAACAAACAAATAACAACGACTAAAGAATATAATAATATAAATATTATTAATAACAACGACGACAATAACGCGTGCGCGTGTGTGCGTGAGGAAGAATTTTCAACTGAACTGAAACAAGACCAGATGTGGTTGGAAGTGATGGCTAAGAATTATGGATTGGCATCAACGCAAGCGGTGGCAGAATGGCTCGACAAGTTTAATACCAACAATCAATGCCGAGAGAATACGCATAGCGGTCTGTCAGACTACCGCAAGCATTTCAATGACTGGTTAAGAATTCAAATCCGAGAAATCAAAAAAAATCAAAATGAGCAAAATTCAAAAAATAGGCGAGTTGGTTCAGAACCATCTCAGTCAACCGCAGATTACTTCTCCTCGTTTTAGGCTTCATTTGCCATTACGAGATGTCTGTAAATATCTTGGATACTTCTATGAGCAAGAAGTAATCAACAGGGGATGTGATTTGTTTATTAATCCTGAGACAACACAAGTGATAATCAAAACGGCTAATCTACTTGTAGCGGATGATGGCAAGTTGGGGATACTCTACTGTGGCAAGTGTGGCAATGGCAAGTCAACAATGCTCCGTGCTATTAGTGCAATGCTTGATTACTTGGGCGAACGTGGCAAGAGCAAAGATATGATGCCAGTCTTATCGGCTCGCAAGGTCGCTCAGTTATCAACGGACAATGACCGATTCAGCAACCTATGCAAACTGCCTCTTCTTGGCATTGATGACTTGGGTACGGAAGCACCTGAGGTAGTCAACTTCGGCAATATAATAAGACCGCTAACACAGTTGCTTGAATATCGCTACGACCGACAACTATACACTATCATCACAACCAATCTGCCTCCGAGCGAAATCAGCAAGGTCTATGGCGAGAGGGTCGCAGACAGATTCAGAGAAACAATAGTACCAATCGTATTCACTAATAAATCTTATCGACAATGAGAGTAATATTGCACGACTACAAGGCACATAAATCGTCACACTTGGATGTACCGCAAGAACTAATTCAGAGAATAGCCTATAGCATTGAGGACTATATAGCAGATACCGAATGCGAGCAAGGAACAAACTGGCTGGAGATTGAAGAAAACATTGCAATTGACGGAATGGATATAGACTTTACTTGTCTGCTTCAGTTTGATTGCTCTCCAAACTTCTTTGTTGACAAAGGTGATTATGAAACACCGAGCAATTATCGTGCTTGGTATGAGATTGAGGATATGCGGTTGGAGTTCGAGAATGTTGTTGCTTACTCGCAAGAAGGCGAGGAATACGAAGCGACAATGACAGGAGTATCGGAGTTGGTTAAAACAATTAGAAAAGAAATTACAGTTGCAGATTATGATTATTGGGGATAAACCAGTATTAAACCCACTTTATTTTAATTCTGACGCATTTTTGTGGCAAAGATGATAAGTTAATCATTTGAATAAAGAAAATGCAGTACAAACGATTTAAACAATGGAAAAGATAGAACTATTCAATGACCATTTTCAAAACTACAAGGTTTACGGTATTCCGAAAGCACAATTAATCATAGCCGACCCACCATATAACTTAGGCAAAGATGCTTACGGAAGTAATCCTAAGTGGTATATCGGTGGTGACAACAAGAACGGAGAGAGCGAATTGGCGGGCAAAGAGTTTTTCGATACCGATAAAGATTTCCGACCTGCTGAATTTATGCACTTCTGCTCACAAATGCTCGTGAAAGAGCCGAAGCAAGCGGGCAAATCGCCTTGTATGATAATCTTCTGCGAGTTTGAACAGCAATTCAAATATATAGAACTCGGCAAGCGATACGGCTTTAATCACTACATCAACCTCGTGTTCCGTAAAAATTTCTCGGCACAAGTGCTTAAAGCGAATATGAAGATTGTAGGCAACTGTGAATATGGAGTACTTCTCTATCGTGACAAATTGCCTAAATTCAACAACAATGGCAGAATGATTTTCAATTGCTTCGATTGGGTGAGAGATAACAATACTCCGAAAGTACATCCGACCCAAAAGCCAGTACCATTATTGGAGCATCTGATTGAATTATTTACCGACAAAGATGATGTTGTGATAGACCCTTGTGCAGGAAGCGGAACAACACTATTGGCAGCATCCAATCTTGACCGCAGAGCATACGGTTTTGAAATAAAAAA
>NFZD01007798.1_pt1 | contig 13763 bp, 18 predicted proteins | sample 1095381 | NCBI WGS metagenome assembly NFZD01 (sample SAMN03609891, study PRJNA323583) | gut metagenome | isolation source: feces | host: Rattus norvegicus | place: Denmark: Riget | collected 2013 | reverse complement strand
ATGCTTGGGTTTGTAGCTTCTCCGGTAAATGTTATTTGCACTTTCATATAAGCATTATCATGGCCGTTGTTTTGTAGTATTGCCTCCTGGTTGAAATTATAAACGCCCGTTATGAATCCATAGTCCACGATCGAAACATAAGGGAAGCCATGCATAGGTGTTATTGCTGCTATGTCTTTGCCAAACTCATCGACACTTTGCAGATATGGATTTTCGCTTATGGTTGTTACCGATATTTCAAGCTGCTTGTATATGTTGACAGTTGGATCCTTAAAGCCTATGATTTTTCCTTCGCACCATCGTGTTACGCCTTGGTATGTTAAATATACTTTAAAGGTTTTATTTGGATTAAAAAAGGATAATATTCTTTGTCTTTCGGTTGGTATAATTTGACGATTCATCAATACAAATACTGCAGTTCTGTCTGTTTCGTTTATCGTGTAATTTTGTATTTTACCGCCGTTTCTTCCTGCGTACCTTTGCATTGTATAGCCGATAGAGGGATAATCCCATCCCTCTAATTCGGTTATGCGGTATAATTCATCATCGACTTTGAATTCTTCTCCGTCGTCTCTTACATATCTAATCGTTACGCTCATAATTATGCTCCTTGTAGATCATATCTTTCTGCTTGTCTTATTGCCCTGGCTGTTTCGACTGGGTTCTTGACTGGCTGATAAATATTAATTGTTTGGCCTCTATTTTTATCATTAAACATCGGCATGATATTCATCATATCTTTTGCCACGGCTCTGATCCAGTATTTATTCCTGTCTAGTGGAACGACCGCTTCTGCTCCTTTACCTTCTAATAAGCCGACCTGTCCTTTTCTTATGATTGCGCCTCTTTCTAGGTATGGAATTTGCGGAAGGTTAACTCCCCAGCTTTGGCCACCTACAAATGGTACCCATTTTGGAATATCAACCTTGATATTATTTAGTGCTGCGATTGCTCCGTTGATCAAGCCTATTACTCCGTTAATTGGTGCTTTCGCTATTGCCACAATTCCTCCAAAAATACCACCGAATATATCAACTATTCCTTGCCATGCTTGTTGCCAGTTTAATGTAAATATGCCAGTCAAGAAGTTTATTAAACCGCTTAATGCCTGAATAATTCCATTTAATACTGGGCTGATAATGCTTTCCCATACTCCTTGTAAATACGTTGCTATTGCCATGAAGGTAGCTTCCCATATTTCAATAAGCAAAGGCAATATATAAGTTATAAAAAGGTTAAAAGCTGCAGCTAAAGCGTCTAATACTGGCTTTAATACTTTATTCCATGCGTTTAGTATAACCTCTTGTATGCTCGCCCATACGCTCATCACTATGTTTCTGAATTGTTCGTTTGTTTCCCATAAATGCTTAATCGTTGCCGCTACTAATACTATTGCAGCTATGATAGCAGCTGCTATCAGAAGCACTGGTCCAATTGTGGTTAGCACTGTTGCTATGCTTGTGTTTAGCGTTCCTAGCGCTTTGGATATTCCTCCTATCCCTTTTATGAAGTTTACAAATTTAAATAGTGCCAGCGCGCCTCTTAGTGCTGTTACGCTTGCTATTACAGTTCCTAGAACCGCTGCAAGAGCTATAATGTTTTTTACCACCGATTTGGCATCTAGATTTGATATAAAATCGATTAAGTTAGGCAATATTTCTTTTATTTTATCATTTACAAACTCGAAAGATTCGCCTAGTTTCATATTAACAGTATCGCTCAATGTTGATAATTGACCGTTTAGCGTTTTGCTTTGCTTTTCCATCAGACCGAAGTATTGGCCGCCTTCGCTTGTCATTTTTACCATAGCGCTTTCTATTTGTTCAAATGTTAGCTTACCTTTGCTGATCGAGTCATAAACTTCATCCATCGTCATTCCGGTGTATTCCGCGACTTGCTGCAATGGGTTAAACCCATTCTCGATCATCAAGTTAAGGTATTCAAGCGATACTTTGCCTGTCGACTTCATACGCGCAAATCCTGTAGTAATTGAGTTTAACTTTTCAGCATTGCCTTGCGAAGCATCACCAAGCATGGTCAGATATCCTGTGGCTTCTTCCGCACTAAAACCATAAGCCATCATGAGCTGCGTCGCTTCGGCTAGTTGGTTAAATTCAAAAGGTGTCTTAGCTCCCATTTCAACTAGCTCTTGCACTACGGCGTTTGCACCTTCTACTGATCCTGTAAATGTTTCGAATGTTGCCGTGTATTGCTCAACTTGTGCGTTAAATTTTACGCCAGCCGTCCCTGCTACACTTAGCCCCGTTGCTATAGCTCCTAGTCCTATGGTTGCACTTTTCTGTATGCCGCCTAGCGCGCTGTCTATGCTTTTTAAATCTTTATTGAGTCCTTTGGTGTCGATCTTAGTATCGAACTTAAGGGTTCCATCATATGCCATTTTTATCCCTCCTTTCGTTATGAGAAATAATCATCAAACTCTTCTATTTTCTTTTTTTCTGTCTCTGTAAGCTCAACTGGAAGCGTCCACGCGATTTTATCCTTCATACATTGCTTTTCGTATGTGTCGCTCTTTGTTGGCTTTCTGTATGTTCTTATCCGCTTTGCATATCCCCATAGTGTGTTGTCGCCTATGATGTTATTACATAATGCCTGGAACTTGTGCCAGTGCATATCCATGTCAATTATATCTATTCCATATGTCGCCATAATTGCTGAGTAAATATATTCCCCGTCTTGGATATAATCAAGCGCTTTTTCGTCTGATTCAGATCCATCGGATATTGGAGTGCTGCTTGGATTGTGTAAGAACGATACTAGCTGCATCAATATATAATCGTCTATCTCTTCTGGTTTTTCGCCTTGGAATATATAGCTTATGTCCCTGTCGACATCGTCGCTTCTATAATCTTCATTAAACCTTATCCAGACGCGGTAGTCGGTATTCAATAAATAAGGCTTGCCGTCTAGCCCATAAACGGCATTTGGCAAGCCCTTAATTGTTAGGTTAATCATTATTTATGATATTTTGACGCTGTATCGTCAATTTTAGCGATAGACTCGCCAACCTTGATAATCTTATCAATAGCGGCATTATTAGCTGCTTCATTAGCTTGTTGTTTTTGTTGCTCATACAACTTTTGCTTGAAGCCTTCTTGAATAGCATTACATATACATGTTAAATCGACTAGATCGATTTCGTTGATGTCTTCGCTTTCAAAAACTTCAATGAATTGTGAACCTAGTATTCCCTTAGCATAATCGTATTGGCGTCTGTAAGCTTCTTCGCGAGTTTGAGCCTTATGCATCAAGTCTTCTTTTTTTGCTATCGCCATCGTTTTTTTAGGTAGTTCGATTTCTACGCCATTAAAATAAATAGTTGCCATTTCGTCTTACTCTTTCTTTTTATGATCCTGCTGGTTCGAATGTTGGTGTATCACCAACCATTTTAGCTGTTCCTAATCTGATCGTACCACCAAAGTTAATAGTGAAGTTTATTTTGCTATCTACTCCGTTGATGTTGTCAAACATAATTTGTGCGTCTGTTTCCCATGCTCTATAGCCTGCTGTTTTGTCGCCATCAAACATGAAGGCGATCATCACTTTTGTTTTAACTTCTGGAACCTTTGGCAAATTATATAATTGCTCCCAGAAATATTCGAAATCCTCTTCGCCCTTTATCATAGTTAAATCTTGCGCAAGTGATACTTTGTAATTCTTTAAAATTTCTGTTGGATTCATGTCAGCAATAAAGTCGTATTCTTCTGTATTTGGTTCTAACAAAATTTCTAAAGTTGTAGATTTTTTAATTCTTTTGTATGCGTCTGTAACATTTACAAACAAGCCAATCATATACTTTTTGACTGTTTGCCCTACTGGTACTTCTGTTCCTGTAGTATATTGTTTAAGCATTTGCTATCCTTCCTTTCTTTTTGTATATCAGCCTAAGCTGTATTTGATAAATGGCACTATACTGGTCTTCGCTATATATATATCCTTGACTTAGAACTTGTATTTCTTCCGCGCCTTCTACACTTGTATATATATACTTCCAGTTATTATCTTCGATCCACTCTTGAAGATCTTCATAAAAATTATAAGCATTGAACTGGTCTATTGCGTCTGGCCCATATAACTCGTTTGAATTGAATGTAAATGAATATTGCCTTTTGCTGCCGCCGTCTATATAGCTTTCGATTACTGGATCAGCTATATTCTGCGCATTTATAGAATACTTGACGTCTTCGCCTCCTATGTATTCTGCGCTTATTACTCCGTCTTTAAGAAAAGGGCAAGTTTTAAAATAATCATTTAATGATTCTATTATTGTTTTTTTACTTTCCGACAATTTTACCAGCCCCTTTCAATATGCTCTCTTTATGTTGGTTCTTCATTCTTTCAAACCAGTATGCACCGCGTGTTGGTGCGCCGTTGAATTTGTATTGTTTATTATAGTACATCCTGCGTGCGTATGGCGCTAAATAAATTACTTCGCCACTTCCTATCTCGGTTCCTAGTGTTCCACTTCTAATAAGGAATTTAGAACGCATTGGTGTGAGCTTATCACTTAATCTTAGCACCTCACTATCAACGAATGCTTGAGCAGTTTCGAATTGCTTTTCTTTTTTTGGTGCGAATTCGGGACTCCACACTAATTGGCTTTTAATTGTGCCGTTTTTGGTCTGAAATTGAATTACTGTTCCCTTTGGCGTCTCTATTTTGATGTGATTTGCCATGTTCTATGCTCCAGTTATTCTTATATGTTGTGAATATGGCATGCTATCTAGATTGTAAGTTACACTTTGCACCTCGCAGCTATTTTGATACTTATTTCGTATCTTAGCAATCGTGTCTAGACCTTGAATGTCAACCGCTCCGAAGATTAGCAGATCACCTTTTTTGATGTTTGGCATCTCTGTGCGTACATGAGTTGGTATTCTAACCTTGATAACATCCGCAAACTGAACGACGCCGTTTGTTACACTTTGGGCTTGTGTTCTAAACCAGCTTACACCGTCTATTGTTTGCGTGGTGTATGTGTTGGTTCTGCTAATAGGATCATACGCCTTTTTTACGTGTGTGATTATTTTGTTAGTATCTAGCATATGTTTGTTCCTGGATACAATAGAACGCTATTGACTAGGTTTTGGCGCACAATTAGCCATATATCATTGTCTATTTGATTTTGTGTTTTTTGTGCATATGTAACGCTGTGGCCGTCTGTGCTTTCGCTTGCAATTCCATAGGTGCTAGCACTTTTTTGACTACGGTATAAGTAATCAGCTACTTCACAAACACAAAAGTCGACTTCTTTTGGCGTCGGATCTACTTTTGAAGCTCGGCCGAACGTGTAGAAGTCGACTTTTTTAAGTGCTAGCTGACTGAACTTTGGCCACTCCATACTTGGTATTAAATTACCAAAATATGTATCTGTGTAATATTCATAACTAGTCATATATAATGCTCCTATGCTACTGTGGTGCTTTTTCTTGAAGTTTTAGCTGAGCTAGCTGCGTAATTAAGTGCGTTAGCCTCGCTAATTACGCCGACTTTTTTTTTACAAGAACTGTATTTGCTTTTGAAATCTTAATTCCGTATACACGGCGTCCTTGTAACGCAGAAGCCCCAATGTGCGCTCCATCTTTTAAGTCATTGACTGCGACTTGAACCATCCATTCATCAACGAAGTGGCAGTAAATGCGATTGCCGAGAATGTATTCAACGTCTGCGGTTGAAATATTGTTAGTTTCGTAAACATTCACTCCTGCGATTCTACCAACCATACCATTCTGTACAACGCTATCGCCAAGTGCTGATGCTTTGATGAATTCTGGAGATTTCAGCAATAAGCCATATGTTTCGTTTGTTACTGCTAGCCACATTTCATTTGCAGATAAGCCTAGTTTTTTAAGACTTTGTACTTTGTCTACAATGTCTCCATATATTGTTTCTGGTGTTAATGCAGCTTCTGTTTTAGCTGTTCCGCCATCTTCTAGTGCTGCCACTAAGTCTGAGTCGAATTGGATACCCATTGCATATCCTGCACTATCTAAGCGGTCAGCTACTAGATTATCTGGTACTGCTGCTGCTTCGTAACCGTCAATTAATTCATTGACGTATTTGTCTTTGTCGATGTTTAAAGTTTCGTAAGTGGTGGCACCTTTATTTAATGTTCCGCCTGTTCCGATGTTGTAATCTCCAACGACTACCTCTGTATCACGTACTGGAATTTTAACTGCTCCGGCTGTTGGTGTACCTTCATATCGTGTATTGAATAAACTTCTGAAAACTTGTATTTTACGCAATTTAGCTAAAACTAATGAGCTATAGCGTTCTTGCAAAGTGTGTGTTCCGCCTGTTGGCATTATTTGTCCTCCTTCTATAACTTGATATCTGGATTCAACTCTTTAAATCTAGCGGTTACTGGATCATCGTCCCCATTGCCTCCATTTCCGCCTAGTGCCATTCCTGTTTTTCTTTGCTGATTAGGATTAGCTTCTTTGAATGCTCCTGGATCTTTTTCTTTTAGATCCTTGAAGAAGTCATCAGCGCCGATAAATTTGCCTTTTTCAAATGTTAGCTTTTTTGAGCTGAATTCCATCATTGCGGCCTTTTTGGCCATGTCTGAACTAAAATCATAATTTCTAAATAATAGTTCCTGTGCGAATTCACGATCCTTAGCTGCTAAACCTTCGTCGTATTTAGTTTGCCATTCTTTTAGATCGTTCTGCAGCTTAGTTACATCGACACCATCAAACTTTTTGACCTTGTCTGTTAATTCGACAATAGTCGCATCTCTTTCTTTAACGATGTCCTTTTGCTCTTGAATCTTGGTATTCCATCCAGTGACGTCTACTTGATGTAGTCCCATGATTGCGTCAATATGTTCCTTTGTTAAGCCTTCGATTTTTTGTAAATCTTCTCTTTTCATGTTCCTCCTACGCTTTTTTAACGTTGGTTGCTCCAACTCGGTGGTCGCCTTTTTACGCCATGCCCGTGGCTCTCGCCTATATTTTAGTATATTTTTTTTGTTTTGAATATAGGCAAATAAAAAAGCACGCTAATTCGTGCTTTATACGCGTCCTAGGCCGTCAATGTATATGCGCTCCTTCTGCTCTTTAAGGTCAAAGAACTTGGCTATATGCTTGTATTCTGCCATTTCTACGCGATATTTGGCGCGTGATTCTCTGATAGTATCCTCGCTGGCACCTCCAGCCTTTAATGCGACAATCTTCTCACGTTGCGATCTCATAGTTGTTTCAAGCCTTCGCATTAGTTGTAATGCTTCATACTGTGTATATTCTTCGCCTTTGTATACCTTAGGTCTATCTAGCTTGTATTTCTTTAGTTCTTCATCTGTATAAGCTCTTTCGCTAAGACCAGGAAAGAACGGATAATATGTGTGATAGCAATTAGCGCCCAGAAGACCTGTGACACTTCCTAGACCACATATCGTTGTCAATTCTTCCTTGGTATATACTTTGCCTTGCCATGCTGCGTGTTCTGGTCTTGCTCCTGCGTGTGCCGATACTTCGAAGTATTCGGCGTTTAGCTTGTTTGCATTATAGTCTACTACCTCGCCTGTTATCTGCGCTATTCCGGTCATAACAGATCGTCTTGCTGCTACTGTAATTCTATTTGAGCGTCCACTAGCATAGTCAATAAATCTTACGCCACTGTTTGTCATTTCGTTCACGGCTTTTCTTAAAGTGCTGTTATAGTCAAATGTCCCAAGTGTTATGTCTGTAATAATTTCATCTATCTTGTCTTGATAGTATTGCGTCAGCGTCTTTGATATCAGTCCGCCTTTTTCGGTCGTTACAAATCCCATGCTTTGTGACATATTCTTCATCGTGTCCTTGGTCTGATTCTTGACACCTTCTAGGAAGTTGATCAGCAAGCCGTTATCCTCTAGTTTGATAAATTCCTTGTTTAATTCCTTGTAGATATTTTTGTTTATAATGTACTCTTTCTGGAGCACATCTTCATATAGCTTGTCGATATACTCATCAGAAGCTCCTAGTGCCTTTGTGAGCATGTCTTTGATATTTTCTGTGCTATATCCTAACTGGCGAAGCCTATTAAGCTGAAAGTCCGCCGTTTCGGTTATTTCTTTGGTTTTCTTTATTCTGCGGACAATGTCTTCTATTATCTTGGTTTCTAGATTATAGAATATTCGCTCGTTACCAAAGCCGAATTGTTCTATTTCTCTTTCGGTAAGCATGCGCCTACTCCATTACTATGTTTGCTGGTGTCGGTATTTTGCTTTGTGCCGTCGCTTCATCTTCACCGTATACCTTTATTCGGTATTCAACCGGACTCATGACTCCCATTGCTACTTCTTCTTTGTATTGCTGGCGTTCTGCATTTTTATCCTGGATGATTGAGTCATCAAAGGTAATGTTTATTTCTTTGTATGTTAGCTTCTTAGCTGTTGATTGCGAAAGTTCAGATATTGCCATAATCATTTTTCTAAGCGCTTCTTCTAGGATAATTTCATGTTTTTTTAATGTTTGATATAAATCACTATCTTCACTTATTATTTCCGTAGCTGTCTTTGTACCTCGCATTTGGAATTCGAATTGATTTGTTCCCATTCCGCACTTTTCGGATAATAGATTCAACTGAAATTGAATAGTTTCTTTGATGTCGTTAGTCCTTAGCGTTGGGCTGTAGTCTTTGATTAGATGGTCTTTCATCCCTCCGACGTATCTGAGCACTGTTTCTTTTTGGCCGATAACATTCTTGATGTTTCCGTTAGCGTCTGAGAAGAACATTTCACTTGATAAGAATACCATCCTGCGCCCTGTTTCGATTTCAACATTTAGTGCATCGAATGCGGTATCAATCTCTTTTAATACGTCAATTGCATTAGCATACACGCTTATTCCCATTGGGTTTGTCAAATCGTAGTTATTTATAATATTTGGCTTTACGATTTGAAATAGTGGTGTTTTCGAGCCTGTTTGGAATACTGGTTCTAGACCTTCTGGAAGATCTATTTCTTTGATGTTTATTTCGTCTTCAGCTTTTATGATATGATTTTCGACATTGTAATTTCCGTTAGTGTCTTTGATGTGCATCTGTATATAATACGCATCCCCTTCTTTGATTCTAATTTTTGAAGCGAACGCGCATTCTTCAATGCCTCTTGAATTCCATGTTAGCGGATAGATCATATCAGCTTTTATGTAGTCGATTCTCACTTCCCCTTGGTCTATATACTCAACAAATGCTCCGGTACCAAGTGCGCAGTACAATTCGCATAATCTGTTGGCGTTTGTATAAAAGTTATTATCTTTTAGTATTTCCTCCAGAATCTTATCTTGTGATTCATTTCCGGTTGAAATAATAACTTTTTCATTCATCATCAAATTAGCGAATGTTTCAGATACTGTCTTGGCCATGCCTAACTGCATTATTTCTCTTTGCACGTTCGTAATTCCATTGTTAAAGGTAGTTTTGTGCCAGTCATCGACCGTGCATTTATACCAGTTTTCCCAGTTGCTTATCATGGTATAAAAGTTAGTAGATACAGAATTGTAACCTTTTTTCTTTAGATATTCCCTTATTGCGTTCATCTATGCCTCCTTTTCCGTAATAGGTAGTAAATATTTGATGTTATTCCATACGCCCATCACAGCGTATCTTTTAGCGTCGCAGCCGTGGTCGAATACCTTTAGTGGTACTTCTTTGCCACGTTCGATACTCTTTGGATCGTATTGGTATTGGTAAATTTCTTCTTTTAGGTTTGTTTGCTCTTCACAAAGGCTTAGCCACTCTAATGCATATAGCTTTCTGCAACGGTCGAGACCTAATTCAACTGTGTTGTCAGCGTCTTCGATAATCACTTCCGGACATAGCCTTTTTATTTCTTCAGCTAGTCCTTTTGCAGATGGATCTATAAATACTTTGACCGCTTTTTTACCGTATGATTTATATAGTTTATCCGTGAATTCTCGGAAGTCCTTGGCGTAGTCGCTTGGGCTTTTTTGCTTTCCGGTATCACGTCCGGAGTAGTAATATTCGCCACATCCCTGAAGCTTCTTTTTTTGTAGATTCAACTGGAAAGCTTCAAAAGCTGTCGCATTCATTTGGCCATAGTCAACTCCTACTGAATAAAAGTTAAAAGCGTTAGGCTCTTTTTCTGTGATTTTAAATGGCTTTCCTATGTGCTTGCTTTCATCAAACATATAGTATATTAAGTCGTCTATTCCTGTCGATAATCCAAGCCATATCCAGTTATACATTTTGACATCAGCATCTTTCATGGCTTCGGCTTCGTCTATTAGCTTTTGTCCTAGCCATTCAACCGGTATATCTCTGTAGTCCGTATGAATATGTATGCAGTCTTGCCTTGCTGCCATTTTCTCGGTCCAGACATTCACCGGTGCTTTTGGATTCTTTGGTGGGTTGAATAAATACATCATTCTGAACCAGTCATCGTTACCACGGACGAAAGTCGCTACTATGTTTGTAATCTCATCCTCGCCTTCGCCCTTGTCAAAGAATTCAGTTAATTCGTCAAGCACCACCATTCTAATGCTACGCTCTTCGTCAATCATACCCTTGGTATCATCTATTGAATCAGATCCCGTGAAATATACCGTGTTTCCGTTCTTTTTGTATTTTATCTGCATAGGGCTTGCCGTTATCTTGAAGTGCTTATTTTTGTCAAGACCTAGCCTTTTAATAGCCCTTATACATTCCTTGTATACCGTCTTGCGTAGCTTGTTGTGGTGTTTACGCATTACTACGATGGCCGTATTTGGTATTGCGACGATCATCCAAATAACTAGAATCGCCATAAAAGAAGACTTTGTACCAGCACGTCCCGATGTAATTATCTGGTGCATATTCTTTGTGTCCTGAACTAACTTTTGAAACTTTGGAGCAATGATATCGGATAGCTTTACCTGTCTATTCTTCTTCATATTCAGCTATGTCGTTAATGATAACCACACCGTCATCGCCTTCGTCTTTTCCGCGTTGATCTCGCTTGATTTCCGTTTCAAGTATTACTTGCTTTGTCTGTGCCTTCATTAGCTTGATTTTAGCCTCATCTAGCTTAGATAGTGGCTGTTGCCCTGTTATATCTCTTATATACTCCGCCGCTCTTACATCGCCCTTTATAGCCTTTTGGAACATGGCCACAGCAATAAGCATTTGATTATTCATATCTTCGTCTTCAATGCCTAATTGTGCCAGTGTCTGCTTGTTTCGTTCGGTAACTGGTAAATCTATCAATATCTGCATGGCCTCTCTTAACTTCTTTTTCTTTGCCTTTGCTTGAATTGACGCCTGTATGCCTTTTTTACCTAGCTCGCTAGCTCGTTTGCTGTCTCTTATCGGTATGAGGTTTTCTGGCTTTGGCATACTTACCTCGCTTTCTTCATCCAGTATTCATATTCTTTCAGTTCATTCTGCAACCTTTTAAGATATCGTTTTAAATCTTTTACATGAATGCCGTTAGGATTAGCTTTTTTAATTTCTTCTTTCACGCGCTTTATTTCTGCCACGTGGCGCTCGATATTATTCATTTAGTAGTACCGCCTTTTGTCCGGTATATTGCTCCCAGCGTTCGATTATGACGTCAACAAAGCGTGGATCATATTCCATCATGAAGCAATTTCTGTTCATTTGCTCGCAAGCCATGAGCGTTGTTCCGCTTCCTCCGAATAGATCCAGCACATTCTCTTTAGGTCTGCTGCTGTTTCTTATCTGGCGAGCGATGAGTGGTATTGGCTTCATGGTAGGATGCAGATCGTTTGCATTTGGTTTATTTTCGTCTATGATGGTTGTTTTTGTTTCTGAATATATTTTTTCTATCAACTTGATTAGTTCTTCTTTTTTCATTTTGTTGAAGTCTGGCCGCTCTTCGTCGATAACTGTTGACTGTGTTCTGTCGTTTATGAAGTAGTGCGCATCTCCTTCTTTCCATCCGTACAAGCATGGCTCGTGCTTCCAGTGATAATCTTGCCTGCCTAGAATAAATATATTTTTATTCCATATCAGCTGTTCTCTTACTTCTAGTCCATTATTCGTTAGTGCCGTTTCAAAGTTTATATGTTCTCGGCTGGCGTACCAAATATAGAATGCTCCACCTGGCTTCATAAATTCAGAGAGGTTTTTGAAACACTCTGTTAAAAAGTTTAAAAAAGCGTTATCTTCCATATTATCGTTTTCGATCTTCATTCCTTTACTGTTTTGAATATTTACATTATAAGGCGGATCAGTAACGGCTAAATCTGCAAGTTCTCCGCCCATTAACTCGGCCACGTCTTCTTCGTTGGTGCTATCCCCACACATCAACCTGTGGCGGCCTAGTTGATATATTTGCCCTGGCTTTGCTTTTGGCTCTTCTGGCACTACTGGTTCAAACTCATCATCCACCGTTTCGGCCGTGTCTAGTTCTTCTGGTTCTTCAAACCCAAATACTTCTATGTCAAAGGTTTCAAGGTCTGCCAGTTCTTCAGCTAGCAATTCCATATCCCACGTCGAGAACTCCGCCACTTTATTGTCAGCTAGTCTAAACGCCTTTACCTGGTCTTCTGATAGATCATCGGCCATAATACATGGTATCATGTCAAGACCTAGCTTCTTTGCTGCTAGCACTCTTGTGTGGCCAGCTATGATGATATTGTTCTTGTCAATTATGACCGGAACCTTAAATCCGAACTCATTTATGCTCTCAGCTACATATTTTACAGCTTCGGCGTTGATCCTTGGATTCTTTTCGTAAGGGATAATGTCATTTATGCTTTTGTTGATAATGTTCATTCTTTGCCTCCTTGTAATCGCCTTAATTGTATCACAGAAATAGAAAAAGCACCTATCGCTTGGTGCTTTTTATGTGCGGTTTTGTATCGAATGAAATTCAAAAAAGGAAACCTATTAGTTGCTTATAGTTGTGTAATGTTCTTAGAGATGACCGCATAATTATTTTATCATCCCTTTTTTTAAAATCAATAAAAAGGTAGGTCGTCGCTTGTTATGCCACCCATACCCCAGCCACCACTACTTTGGCTTGGTTGGTAGCTGTTACCTTGTTGTGACTGCTCTTTCTTTTCTAAGATCTGCACACTATCACAAACAACTTCTGTCACATAGACTTTGCCATTTTGTCCATCATAACTTCTAGTAGCTATTCTACCTTCGACTCCAACGATATTTCCCTTATGAGCATAACTTCCAAGGAATTCAGCCTGTTGTCGCCAGGCAACACAATTTATGAAGTCGGCTTCTGGTTGTCCCTCTTTCTTTATGTTGCGGTTGACGGCCAGCGTGAAGCTAACCGTGCTTACTCCACTTGTTCTCTTTTTCAACTCGATGTCCTTGGTCAGCCTGCCGATCAGAACTACTCTGTTTATCATTACATTGTCCTCCTATCTAGTTTGGGTCTAGTTTCCTCGTTCATTCGTATTTCCCCCCTGTAATACTTTGGTATCTCTTATCTTCCTTTTCCTTTAGATTCTTGATTGTGGTTTTTAGACCTAGATTTTCATGTTTCAACCTGTCATATTTTGTGACAAGTTCAAAATGCTCATCAATCAATTTACGAAAAATTCCTAACTTATCTTCATAAATTGGATAAGTAGTGACTGCCTTGCCATCCACATAATCAGTCACAAGCAAAGCATTGTCTAATTCTTTGTGTGCTTCTAAACATTCTTTTTTAGTTAGTTTCATAATCCATCCTTTTTAATTTTCTTGATATTTCCATTTATAGCCATAAGCCGAATTTATTTCTCCCTTATTTTCGATTATATAAACAGGAATACCACAAATTCTAATATGATTTCCAC
>NFZD01010983.1_pt1 | contig 13784 bp, 14 predicted proteins | sample 1095381 | NCBI WGS metagenome assembly NFZD01 (sample SAMN03609891, study PRJNA323583) | gut metagenome | isolation source: feces | host: Rattus norvegicus | place: Denmark: Riget | collected 2013 | reverse complement strand
TTATAAATTAGGATTAGGAAGTAATTGATGTAAAAGAAAATTGTAAACCTGGATAGAAATTTATAGTTAGTACTACTAAGAATATGGATATAGAAAATGATTTTATACAATATATCCTAGAAGTAAATCCTAATTCTGGTATTAAAGTAGGAGATTAGTTAGAATTAGAAGAAGAAGGTCCTGTTATGAAAGTATTGGCATAGGATGGATCAACATAGATTTCTTTATGGGGCGGAGAGCGTATTTTCAGTAGAAAAAATACCTTTATACTTATAAATAAAGCTAAAAAAGCAGAAGAATCAAAAGAAGAGAAAGATTATAAAGCTTTAGGTAGATACATATTTAAATGTATAAAAGGTTAGGATGAGAGAAAGCCTGAATTTGTAGATGCTCCAAAATAAAGTTGGAATATACAGATTAATTGTTTATATTTGACTTATAGTTAATTTTAAAATTAATAAATAATATGAAAGTAACGTATAAAAATTCAAAGACTTAGAAATTTTAGATGGGTGGACAAATGAATCCAGAAACCCCAGAAGAAGGAGTTGAATAGACTCCACCAGCAGAAGAACCTACTGAATAGGGTAATTAGGAGCAAGATCCAATGATGATGTTGGCTTAGATGGCTGCTTAGGCACTATAGTCATAGGACTGTAACGCAGCTATGTAGGTTTGTCAAGCTTTTTTGGAGATTGTATAGTAGATTTAGGGAGGTGCTCCCGAGGAACCTCAAGGAGAACCAGTATTTGCTAGAAATGGAGCAAAACTTAACATTGTAAGACGAATTAAAAAGTGATTTAAAGGGAAGCGGAGATAATAATACCTCCCTTCCCTATTTTTATTTATAACTATGGCTGAAAATAAAACTCCAACATTATATAAACTATACGATAAAGAGTATAGTTATGATGATTTACAAAGATAGGCTGATTTAGGTCTTAATGACTATATTATGAGACTTAGAAGAGGAGAAAAGGACGAACAAAGATTTAAGGATGCCTATTATAATTTAATGTCAGGTATAAAAGATGGAACTATAACTTTTGATAATGGTAAATATCACGATTCTAAAGGAAGATATTTTAATGGTGTTTACTATGATGAAGAAGGAAATAAATAGACATCTAAAAAGAAAACAAAAGATTATTATGGACTTATGGCTAATTATATTTATAATACTTAGAGAGGAATGAATGAATATACTAAACCAGAAGATCCAACTAAAATAAAATGGAATGGAAATAAAAGTGTAGGATTAGCTTTAACAAGAAATATATTTAATTCTGACGCTTTTAATTATAGAACATACTTAGATTCAGATGTAGATAGTTACGATGAGAGTACTAATAAAATAGGAACTAAAAATAGAGTAACTTATTTAAGAAATGCTCTTTAGAATACTCTAAATAACTTTGATAATATATTTACTGGATATACTGACAATGATAAGGCTAAAGCTGTATAGTATATTCAAGAAGCTATAAATTCTCTTAATGACGGCATAAGTCCTATTGATTATCTTCCTCTTGAAAGAGCTGCAGGAGGATTAGACTATAAAAAGATGTTTATAGATACTTATAAACCTAAATAGGAAATTGAATAGGAACAATAGGAATAGGAAGCTCAATAGTAGTAGCAATAGCTATCTCCAGAACAAGCATTTGAATAGTGGGCATAGACTAATCATCCTATAATTACAGAAGGTTTTAAATCTTTTGATGTTACTAAATTCTCTGGTCCGAAAGGTTCTGGAAAACCATATGGTTCATATACTGATAAATAGATAAGATCTACTCTATAGAATTTAAGTGATGATGATTTATACAATTAGTTTTTTGATATATTATATGATAATACATATCAATTTAATAATTTTCTATATGGAAAAAATGGTATAAATTATCATATTAGTAATTCTACTGGTATATTTTATTTTTTATCTGAATTAAAGAGGAGAAATAAATTATAGGAATATAACGGAGAGGTGTATTTTACTATTCCAGGAGCTAAAAAGAAAAGTTTAAGATTTGGAAATGATGGAAAACTTTATGAAATTTCATAGTGGGATAATCCTTTCTTAGCACAATAGTTTATAAATGAATATAAACAAAGTAACGGAGGAGCATATTCTGATATTTATACTAAATATATATCTAGCTAGAAGAATGGTGGCATATTAAAGTTTTAGTTTGGAGGTGTTCCTACTACTGATGAAGAACGTAAAAGAGCAGAGGATTTACTTTTAAGAGGAATTGTTACAGGTCCGACTAAATATAGTTCTGCTATAAGTGCTATATTTTATAATGATGAAGACCTTTTACCTAATAAAAGACTTAGAAATATATATAATAAAGAAACTAAAAAATATTCACTTGGACTTAGAAACGGTCTGAAAGCAATAGATACACAGGCTGTTGGTAATGGAAATTATGATCCTGAAGAAGGAAATTATGATAAGGATAATAAAGATTTAAACCTTTAGAATTAGAGTTATTATAATCCATGGATTAGTATTCTTACATCTAATGAGAAAGTTGCTGAACAATGGGCTAGAGAATATAATAATCTAAATTCAACTAAAGGAGAAAGTTATAGAAAAGGCTGGTTTAGAGATGATGGTTCTTTTGATTTTGATGCTTTTAAAAAATCAAGTATATTATGGTCAGATTTCAAAAATGGTCCGGGACATGATACTTATAGAGGAAGAGCTTATAAAATAAAGGATACTGATGAGTATTATAAAGAAATTCCAGAAGGATATGAGATAGTTCAAGGAGACCCAAAGACAGATAGTACTGGACTAGTTAATGTATATGAATTAGTTAAAAGGAATTAGGATAGTAAACCAACTAATTAGACTCCTGATGATAAGACAGGAGGGACTGATACTACTCCAAGATCAGAGAATCCTTTAAATAGGTCAAAAATACCGTCTATATTATTTGAAGATCTTATTGAAACTGGAAGATTATTTAACTCATTAAGAACTAATAAAAAAATATATGATACTTTAAGACCATCCCTTAAACCTGCTCTAAGGGATACATACGAACTATATTCTCCTATTATAGGAGCATTTAGTGAAATGTAGCTGAGAAATAGATAGGGAGCTGATATTTAGAGAAGAGTACAAGGTCCATTTACTTCTGACGCTTCTTTACATTTAGCAGGTCAACTTGATGCTAATAAACAGGCTAATGAACTTCAATATTAGGGATTTATTGCTGACGATAGAGAAATAAAAAGAACAGCAGCAGAGGCTCTTAAAAGATAGGAGGATAATAAAGCTAGACGTTCTGAAGTAGCTAATATTAATAGAGAAAGAATTAATCAAGTTAATAGAGAACTTGCATAGCTTAAAGCAGGTAAACTTTAGTAGGACTATACTGGTGTTGATAATTTTATGTAGTACCTAAAGAATAGAATAACCGCAGAAAATGAAAGGAGAAGAACATTTAATCTTCAATCTGAAACTACTAATATTGATAATCAATATCAAGATGCTTTATACGGAATACAAGAGAGAGTAAATAAATGGAGAGCTTAGAATCCAGATAAAGATATAACTTCTATGGATGGGTATAGTGACTATCTTAAAACTAGAAGAAATCTTGATAATTGGAGAAGAGCTAAATATCAAGAAGCATATGGAAATACATATGGATATAGATATGATAGTCCATATAATTATAAAACTGCTGAGGAAATAGCTAATTATCTTAGAATAGCTAAAAAAGGCGGTGTATTGATTCCTAAATTAATGAAATAATGAAAATAATACCTAAATTCCAAAAAGGAGGAGGATTTAGTTCCTTCTTTACTGTATATACTCCTACTTAGGCTCCTAGATAGACTTCTGAAGAGAGGTCTACTAGGAGAAGTAGGAGAGAAGAAGATGATGAAGATGACTAGAAAGGTAAATTAACAGAAAAATAGTTATTTGATATGATTAGTAAGATAGATGGTTTGCCAAATGAAATGATTAGTATAATACGTAACTTATAGAATACTTTTGCAATGGATAATTTAGTAGGCACGGATCCTACTAACTTAGCTACTACTTACTTATCAAGTTTATATCAACTTAAAATAGCAGAAGGAAATAAAAAGAAATATGACGAAGCCCTTTCGGCAGCTAGTAAAAGCGGTGCATTGAATGAGCCTGCTATCTCTACTGATGGTAAACTAATAGTACAAACATAGGATGGATAGTTAGATACTGTTAGCTTAGATGAATATTTTAACGATGCAGAATCATATTAGCCTTTAACTGTATCTAATCTTGCCAGATTAAGAGCATATGATCCCTCTTTAAATAATAACTAGTCAGTATTTGATATATTAAATAATAGTATAGGATTTGAAGAGTTTTAGGCTTTAGTAGATTCAGCAAGAAAGGGACTTGGCACTAATGAATTTACTAGAAATGGATTATTTACTAATGAAGAGGAAGCTTCTAAAGGTTTATAGTTATTAAACACTTTAAGAAATGATGACAAGGCTATGGCTGTAGGATCTGCTGGAATAGAGGGATTATATGAATATAAGGTAATTGATAAGACACAAGCCTAGTAGTTAAAAGCTCTTACTTAGTATATAACAGCAGTTCTACCTGATAGAGCTAAAACATGGGCAGCTTTAAAAACTGGTAATCCTAATAAAAATAAAGCAACTCAAGATTTAGTATTTACTTATTTATTCTCTGGATCTACACAATCTCATTAGTTTGATATATAGTATAAAGGAAGTATAGATGAAGTTACTGGGAATAAAGAATCTAAAGATAAAGAAACTAAAGGAGATAATAAGGAAACATATCTTACTACTATATAGAATGGTTTAGCAGGAAGAAGTGAATAGAGATCTTTGTTACCAGGAAATTAGGGTAAATTTAGTGTAACTGGATAGGTATATGGTTCCTTTATGGATTAGGATGGTAATACATTATCTAATGTTACTCTTCTAGATTTACTTACTAAAACAGGATTAGCTGGAATTTCTAATACTAAATCTATTTCATTTGGGGATAATTTAGTAAGTTCTAATGTTCTTTCTAAAATAGCAGTTGAAAATAATGGAGGATTTAGAGCAGTTTTACCAAGTGTTAGAAAAGGATCTTCTGTAGTTCCTAATTTTGAATTAATAGAACAATTTGATTCTTTAGTTTAGGAAGTTAATGATTAGTTAGGAAATAATGCTTCTTATGAAGAAAGACAAGCATTACTTGAAAAGAAGTTAGATTCTACTCCTGAATTAAAAGAACTATTAAATGCTACTGGTAAACTTGATCCTAGTAAATTTTCTGTATTCTTTATTGTAGATGGACTTGCTTCTGATATTAATTTTGATTTTAAATCAAGAGACGAAAAAGGATAGTGGGTTTCACTTTCTGATTCTACTAATCCTTATATAAGAGAAACTGATGACGAGGAAGATAAAAAGTATTTTGTAGATGTTACCAAAACAGAGGATTTTGATTAGGGAAATATATTTAATCCTTTTGATTGGTTTGGAAATTATAGTCATGTTTATAAAGGAAGTATATTTATACCTATATAGACAAATAATAGATTAGCTGCTATAATATTCTCTGGGCAGAAAGTAAAAGAAGATACAGCATTAAAGATAGAAGCTGAATATTAGAGATCTAATAGTGTTAATACTTCTATGTATAATTCTAATTTATTATTTCAATGAAATAGAATGATTGGATACTGGCTGGATTATCCAGTCCAGAGTTATCTACAAGTGATTTTATATTACAAGGACTTAATTTAAGTAATACTTAGTTATTACCGAGCAGTGAATATAAAAAGAGTTCTTATATTAAAGATAGGTTTTCTAATAATGGAGTATTTAATGAAAATGCTTTTGACTAGTTTTATAAGAAAAGAGTAACTGAGTTTGGTAGATTATAGTCAATAGATACTAAAGATACTTTATTATTTGATCCTTTTGATACTAGAGCTACTAGAGATTCTTAGATAAAATCTCCTAATTTCAAATTAGAACAAGTAGCTAATTAGGGAAGAGATACTATAACTCTTACAGGAGATATTTATAAAGGATCTATGTCCCAACGAGAGTTAGCACAATAGAATAAAATATATAATTATGAAACTGGAGAATGGAGTGAAGATACTCTAAGCGATAGATCTTTATTTAAAAGTCCTATTAAGTGGTTTAAAACATTATTTGATGAACCTCTAATATATGCTACTTATGATGAAGATGGTGATCATTATGATTAGTTTACAGGACAGAGAGTTAAACATAAAAAAGGAGAATATAAATTAAATTAGTATGGAACTCCATATACTGAGACTTTAGGAAATAGATCAATAATTGGAAAAGAGGCAGTAGCAGCAACTGATATTCTTACTGTAGATAGATCAAAAGTCAATGAATATGATTTTTTTGATTCTGATGATGTAGAAAAGAGTATTGGTGGTACAATTATGAAAACAGCAGTATCAGTAGCTCCTTTATTAATGGGTCCTTATATTGCAGGTATTTATTCAGGAGTGTTAGTTACTAGAGAAATAGCAAAGTCTCTTCCAATGCTTTATGGAATAGCTACTTCTTTATCGGATTCATCATAGGAAAATACTTTTCTAAATAAATTAGCAGCTAAAGGACAAATGTTTACATCCAGTACTTCTGACTATGGTAAGTCTAGTATTCTTAATGCGGAGGTACTCGGCACATTATTATCTGATGTCGTGCTATAGTATGGATAGTAGCAAATTATTGCCAAAGGAATTAGACAATTAAGAGGTGGAAATGAATTAATGAAAGAAGCATATAATAAAGCTGGAGCTTATTATACTATGCAGAAATTACATCTCGAAGATTAGGCAAGTAAAGGGATAATTACTAAATCAGCTTTAGAAAAATATTTAGGAGATCCTAAAAAATGGCAAGAAAGCGCAATTGGAAAAGCAGCTATAAAAAAATTTACTAAAGATGTTGAACCTATAGTAAAAAGTTCTAATAGATTAGGAGCAGATGCATCATTAGCTTATATGGCATTAGTATCCAATACAGATGTATATTCATCTATGCTAGAAGCTGGAGCTTCTAAAAAAGAGGCTGCTGCAGTTGCTTTAGGGAGTACTATTGGAATGTTTGGAGTAGATAGATATGCTCATTTAGGAGAATTATTTTTCGATGATTTAACAGCTGATTATGAAAGATAGTTGAGAAGAACTTTCACAAAAGAAGCTAAAAGTTGGTATAATAATGTTATTAAATAGAATGCTTCTGAACCAAAAATTTCAAATATAAATAAATTTAGAAAATTATTTAAAATTGGAATAGATTTTGGAAAGAAACAAACTAATAAATATATAGAGGATTTAAAATATCATTCTACTGGATTTTTTGGAAAAGCATTAGGAGAAGGTTTAGAAGAAGTATCTGAAGAATTAGTAGCTGATATGTCTAAACAAATGTATGAAACTCTAGGAGATCTCGGGTTTAATACTACTGTAAGAGATGTTGGGGCATGGGATAATGCCGCAGCTAGATATGGAATGTCATTTTTAGGAGGTACTCTTGGTGGTGGATTATTTTATGGTATAAATACTGTATAGAATGGTAACTATCATATTGACTAGACTTAGGATGAACTTATATATTTAGTTAGAAATGGAAAGACTAATGAAGCTTTAAAAACCCTTGACGATTGGAGAAAGAAAGGTAAATTAGGAAGTACATCATTATCTACTAATATTACTAAAGATGAAAATAATAATAATGTTTTTGTTACTGCAGAAAAAGTAGAAGATTCTTAGAATGAATTTATATATAATAGAATAAAAGAAACTATTTTATCTTTAGATAATATAATAAATGAAAATGATGCTAAGCTTTCTGAGCCAGAACTATTTGAAAACATGATATTATCAGAAGCTAGGTTTAAAGACTTATAGAAATATTTAGATTTATAGAATTTTTCATATACTACTGGATATTAGAGAGATTTTTAGAATATTGTATCTAATATAGCTAATTTAGAAACTTCTCTTAATAAAGCAAGTAAATCACTTACTGGTCTTCCATCTGATCTAGCTGCTAGTGATGAATAGTTAAGAAATATAACTGAAGCTGATTAGAATAGAAGATCTAATAATATTAAAAAAATATAGGATCAATTAAAAGAAGCTAAAGATGAACTTTCTAAGTTTTTATCAGGAGAATATTCTCTAGAATATACTGAAAAAATGTTATTTGCTTTAGATCCTCATTTAAATGAAGATTTTATAGCAATGACTTATGATTAGTGGCTAAAAAAGAATCATGATGGAAAGACAGTTAATGATTTATCTCCTTCTGAAGCTTAGTAGTATAAATAGGACTATTTAAATTATAAAAAATCAGCATAGTCTAAAGATCTCACTGAAAAATTTAATATATATAAATCTATAAAAGAAAAAATGAATCCAGTTCTTTTATAGATATAGAAAAATTAGAAAAACTTTTAGAAATTCTAGGAGGAGATAAGTAAACTTAAATAGGAAGGCTCTCCTCTTTTTATTAAGTAGTATAAATATGATGATATTCTTGATTTTGCTGGAGAAACTAAAGAAAGTGAAGAATATATTAATCGAAATAATCCTGAAAATATTGATAGCAGAGTTAAATTAATTAATGAAGAAAACTTAAGATAGTTATAGTCATCTAAGGATAAAATATTAAAAATTATTGATAGTGCTGGTGGATTTATAGATCCTTTAACTAGAAGGGATATTAAACTTATTCTTAATTAGAGAAATAAGGATATATTAAATCTAATACTAGATGATTTTAAAATATAGCTTGCTGAAAATAATTCAGAAGTCGATGTAAATTCTGGATCTGTTATTAAAAAAGAATCTTTATCTAGTTTGGATGAAAGTGTTTTACAAGTTTTAAATAAAATTGATATTAATAATCCCTCTTTTGAACAAATAGAATAGCTTGTTAAAGATAATTATAAATCTGAAAAAATTACATAGAATAGATTACTTAATAATATTCTAGCTTATCTAATTAATTCTCCTTTTTCTTATGGTGTAATTGATCCTGATAGTTAGGAGATATATGGATCTGATTTAAAACCCATAATAGATAGTAAAATATAGGAAGGATTAACTATTGATGAGATATTTGATACTAATAATTCTTAGATATGGAATAATGATCTAGGAGAATTATCAGAAGCTTAGTTTGCAGCGTTTGCAACTAAAGTAAAAGAAATGTATAATAATGAAACTTTAGATTCTTTTACTTGGGTACTTAATAATTTAAATGATATAGAGAATGACGAAGAGTTATAGAATAATTTAAAATATTATAGAGAAGTATTTGATGATTATATTAATAGTATTAATACTAATCCTATAATATAGTTAAATAATGAACTAGATGCTAAAGTGTCTGATATAAATCCAGTTACAGACTTAATAAAGTCACTTGCTCTTTCTTTGAATGCTGATAATAGTAATTTAGAGAAGATTATGTAGGCTTTAGATCAAAGGTATGATGATATTCATTCTATCGATGACCTAATACTTAATTCTACTGATAAAGAGAGTTTTGAAGAGGCAGCTTATTTAATTAAATTAGCTAAATCTTATCTTTATGCAACTTCATCAACTCCTAATATATTATCTCCATTTGGACATAATTCTACTTTAAATGAATTTGCAGAAAATCATAAAGATATTTATAAAGATGTTGAAAAACTTCCTATTTTATCTACCGATGTTGCAGCAATGTATGAATAGGAACTTAATAAATATTTAATGTAGATGGGAATAATGGATGAAAAAACTGGAAAATATAATCCTGGGAGTTGGTTATGGTTATCTTCGTTAAATGAAATAAATAAATCTAGATAGTTTATTAAAGCTGATAAAGCATGGAGTAAAGTATGTTATGATATTTTTAATAATAATTTAGAAGCATTTAAATTTAGTTATAATGGAAAAGATTATAATTTACTTGGAGGATTTGAAACTATTCCTTAGATAACTGAATCTACTTAGGATTCATTAATTCATCTTAATAAATTATTTAATTTGTTCTATAATAATATTTAGAAAGTTTTATCTGATGGTATTACTTATGATTAGATATGGAAATAGTCTGGAATATTAGATAAGATAACTAATTTATCAGAAGTAATAGAACAAAAGACTTGTTTATTAGATGAAAATGTTTCTTATGATAAATTAACTTCTTATGATAAACTTATATTTTTAGCTACAATAGGAGCTATGGATTCTACTAAGTTTTATTCATATTTACATTCTAGAGTAAGTGAAGAAAATAATATTGTACCATTAACTATTTAGGAATGGGTATCAAGGGTTGGAATTGCTTTAACAGAAAATCCTGATATATTTAATTCAATGCTACAATATGTTGGTGAAAAAACTAATAGTAAAAAACCAATATTGTTAAATACAGTATATATAACTGGAGGAGCTGGAACAGGTAAAACTAGAGTAGCAGCTAGAAATATAGCTAAAAATATTAAAGGAAATAATATCTGGTTATCAACTCCTAAAGAATCTCAAATAAATACTTTATTTGAATCTGTTGATAAAGGTATTAAATTTTTAAATAGAGACGAACTTCCTAATAATTCTAGCAGTACTCCTAGTTTGATGTCTAGTATAGGAGTAGATGAAAAAGCTTATAAAGAAGCTATGGATTCTCTTAAAAATCCAAATGATAAGAATAATCCATATTTTATAAAAATTGATGTAGGAGAATCAACTATATTAAATTTAGACTTTTCTAAGTTTGGAATAAAGAAAATAGATAATGCTCCTGATGCTATAATAATTGACGAGGCTACTCATTTGAGTAATCTTGAGTTACAATTACTTTCTGAATTCTGTAGAATTAATAATAGTAGATTAATACTTATTGGAGACGACACATAGTCAGGATTTAACCAAATTGGAAGAAATATTGATAGAGAATAGTGTATAGTAGTAAGAACTCCAGAATTAGGAATATCTTTAAGGGATAATAATATTTAGCATTAGTATAATTTAAACTTATTAAGAAGTCTAATACGAGAACTTCAAAATTTAGATTTTTCAGATCCTGATTATGCAACTAAAGTAAATACTATTAAATCTTAGTTAAAGAGTATTAGATTTAAAGTATATAATTAGAATGACATAAATGGGGAACTTTTTTTGAATAGTCTTACTCCTGAATTTGTTGATAAAATGAAAGGAAATGTTGGATATATAGGAAGAAAAGGATCTACTTTAGATGCTCTTTAGAGTTCTAATTTAGATGTAACTGTATTATCTGAGACAGAAGTATAGGGATAGGAATTTGATTATGCTGTAATAGATAAAAATTTTAAAATTCCTACAAAAAATAGTAAAGATGTTGAACTTCTTGAGTTTTTATAGGATTTATATACTATGATTTCAAGAGGCCGTAAAGGAACAATTATTATTGATCCTAGTAATTCTCTTTAGAATATTATTGGAATTAATCGAGTAGAACTTGCTAAAGCGGAAGCTCCTAGTATTTCTGAATATACTTAGGAATTTAGAAATGAAAAATTAGAACTACTTAATAAAGTATTGAGCGGCTCTTCTAGTGCTTAGTAGAAAACTTCTTCCGTACAATAGAGTACTTCAAATTAGCAAAATACTCAATAGTAGGAAAATTGGGAAGATAAAATTATTCTTGATAAAGACTTTAACTTTGATGATTTAGATTTTGATAATAATATATATGTATTATTGTAGATTCCTTATTCAGATTCAGAAAAGATAGCTAAAGAAGGTTTATATACTCCTAATGGTCTAGAATAGCAAGGAGTTTTAGTAACTTCTAAAGAAATTATTGAATCAGTTATTTTATCTTAGAAAGAAGGTCATGGATATAATGGATCTGATTCTATAATGTTATTAAAGTTTCCTAAATCTGAATTTAATATATCAAAAGATCTTAATGATATTAATAGGTAGTTAGAAGGAAGTAATGGTTCATTTAAGTTAATTCCTCCTCAATATATAGAAAGTATTATAAGAGTGATTCCTGAATCTAGTCCATCAGATATAAGAACTGATGAATCTGAAATAGTATCTCCTCCAGAATTTATAGAAGATGAAGTAGATAGTATAAGTAATGAATTAGTCGAGTAGGAAGATATGCCTAATAGCCCAATGTTAGGATATGGAAATGCAACTTTTATAGGTATGAAAGTTGAAAAACGAGATGGACAGGATGTATGGATAAATCCTTAGGATGAAATCAAAAAGGATGGACAACTATTTACAGATAAATAGGAAGTATCATCTAAATAGGAATAGATAGATATTTCTAATAAAATACTTGCATTAAAAGAGCACTTCTTATATAGAGAAAACTACAATGATTTACCTAGTTTTATTACTAATATTATTTCAGAAGATAGTTATAATAATATAGAATGGTATATAGAAGCTAGACCTAAAACTAAACAAGATAATTTTATAAGAAATATTCCTCTTTCTAATGATAGAATGGAAATAAGTTCTAAAAATTTAGTATTTTCTGTAGTAGGAGAATTTAAATTAAAAGATGGAAAAATGGGTAAGATTACATTAGGATTAATGAGCGATCCTGCTAATTGGATAAATCAAGTACCTAATATTATAGAAAAGATTGATAAAAAAATAAATAAACTAAAAGACAGACTTAATGGAAAAGTAATTATTTCTCAGGATGAAAGAGAAAGAATTATTAAAAAAATAAAGCAAAAAGAAGAGTATAAAAATAAACTTGATCTAACTAATAATCAATCTGATCCTTTATAGTATAAAACATATATAGAAAAAATTGCCGCTAAATATGATGGAACAAATCCAGTTAGAATTAAAATATCCAGTATTATAACACCTGGATTAACAGATATTCATAATGGAACTAGTTTAGTACGACTATCAAGATTTAGTAAAGCTCTTATCAAAAGTACTAAAAACCGTATAGCATAGCTTAAAGACAATCTTAAAAAAGCTAAAGGTGATGTTCTTATTAGATCTAAAATAGCTAATGAAATAATTAAAGCAGAATAGAAATTAAAAGAATTTGAAGAAATTAAAGATCATAGTTTTAGATCTTTAAATCCTTATACGACTGTTTCTCCAATGTATATTTATACTCCAGCTAGAAAAGAAAAATATGATATTGATGATTCTATAATTGGAAAGTATAATATAGTATTTGTTACAAATAAAAAAGGATTATCTCCTGATGATTTAATTAATATTTATATAAGATAGAAGAATTAGGAATCTATAAGTAGAGAAAATACTAGAGAAAACAATACGGAAGTTCCAGCTGTAAGAATGATAGTATTAAATAATTTAGGTGTATCTTTTTAGGATATGTCTAATCCTTATTTACAAGATATAATGTAGTCTAAAGTTTAGTACACAGATAAGAATGGAAAAACAATTAATCGTTCTTAGATATTCCCGTTTAAAACTAATTTTATGGGAATTAGAATGTATGTTGGATTATGGAATTTTAGAGCGAATTTGTTGTAGTTTCAAAAACAATTAATTAAATTTACAAATAATCTTCCTATAGATGTTACAAAGTTAGATACTTATCTTATATATAAAGATTTGAAATGGAGATCAGAAAACGAAAGAAAGTTAAATTAGGATGAAAAAGATTTCTTATCTAGATATTCAAACTTAGAAAAATTTGAAGAAGTGTCTAAATTAATTGATGATTTTAATAATTCTTTAGGAGATAAAGTAAAGTAGTTT
>NFZD01014599.1_pt1 | contig 13787 bp, 9 predicted proteins | sample 1095381 | NCBI WGS metagenome assembly NFZD01 (sample SAMN03609891, study PRJNA323583) | gut metagenome | isolation source: feces | host: Rattus norvegicus | place: Denmark: Riget | collected 2013 | reverse complement strand
GTATAATCTACTTCATTGATTCTACAGGGAATTTTAAGATTCTTATCTTTAAATTAAGTTTTGAGCTGCAGCGAAAACTTGTTTGAACTGCCTGCTCGTTTTTAATCGAACGCAGTGTAGATTAAAAACACATAGGAATTATTTTCCTATAATTTTTTATTATTTTCAAATCTTAATTTTAGATGTAGAAAGGATCTGAAGTTTCGATTATACATGAATGTGGAGTTAGGGATACTGTAACTAAAATTTCTACTAGAAATTAACAGTTCAATTTAAACCAAAAAGATATCCACTTTTGTTTTCTTCACTACGTTCAGAAAACCGTTTCACGGCCAGTCACTACGTTCCTTGTTCAACGGTTCCTTTTTAGATTTTCTCTTCAGATGTACAATAGATATTATTTTCATATAATATTATATTCCTAATTGTATTCATATTACATTCCATATTAAATCTATACGACATTATAATTCTTACTAAAAAATTTCGATGATAACTATTAGTATTAATAGTGAGGAATGTATGCCAACATATTGTTTTAAAGATAACAATACAAATGAAACTTTTGAAAAACGATTGTCAATGAGTGAAAGAGAACAATTCTTAAAAAATAATCCTCATTTGACTCAAGTGCCTGTATTATCAAACTTATCATTTGATGATATGAGAGGTAAAAAGATTGATGACGGCTTTAAAGATGTTTTGAAAAACATTCAACAAAAAGCTATTGGTGGACAATATATGCAAAGTCGATACCTTTAATACTAAGTATTAACTCTAATATAGCTATTTTAGAAAACATAAAATGAGTAAAAAGATTAACGTATTAGCTGATTTACTAGCAGCTGCTGTAGATATCAAGCCATCTGAAAGTGCTGAAGATACAATTGAACGTGCAGTAAAGAAGCTCGAAAAACAAAAAGCAAATAAACCTATTGCTGATAAAATTAAGCAAGACGTACCATCAGAACGTGAGAAACAATTAAAAGAACAACTTGACGAGATGATCACTGATATGCATGTCAGTACTGTTATGCCTGCAGCTTGGAATACAATTAAACGTCAATATGTTGGATCTCCTGATATTGTTTCGTGGAGTGGTATAACTGAATTTTGTAAAGAAACATTATGCCAAAATCAACAAGAACTTGACGAATGGGATCAATATGAATTAGATGATACGTCATTTGAACAAGAAAATGGTATCACGTGGAGCGATATTAAAACGTTCTTGAGTTCTGTGCCGATTGATGATTATACATTGTATTTTGAACCAGACGAAATCGACGTCGAATTACCAAATTACGATGAATTTGAATGTGATTCAGATTATCGTGATTGTATGGATTATACAGACGATCAATTGGCAGTTGCTAATGACAAAGTTGATAAGTTGTTATTAAGTTGTGTAGAACCTGCTAAGTTGACAGAAGCTTTGACAATTTCTCAACGTTTGAAAAAAGCGTTGCGTATGCGTGCACGTGCCGCTCAAATTGCTATGAAACGTAAGATTGCAATGCGTAAACGTGCAAGTCCAGAACGCATTTCTCAGCGTGCTCGTCGTTTAGCTGTTCGTATGTTAAAGAGTAAGTTCGCTGGAAGCAAGCCTTACAATCAATTGAGTTATGCCGATCGTGAACGTGTTGAAAAGATTATTGCAACACGTAAATCACTTGTTGATACTCTTCATCGTAAGTTGATTCCAGTAGTTCGTAATATGGAACGACAACGATTTGAAAAGCTAAAAGGTGGTGAATTAGCTAAAAATCAAAAAGCTGTAACTTCTACACAAACAAAGCCTGCAGAAGTTAATCCTGGCAAATAACGGTTTAGTTAAATCATTAACTAATAAGTAATATACGGAGACGATTAAGTTTATCTCCGTATTTTTTATTTTTGCAAAAACAAAAAAGGAATTTTAAAATTATGAAAATTTGGGATACCAAAATCGGCAACGAAACCGAAGTTGCTGCTAGTATGCCTAAGTGGTACGCTCGTACCACGGTTGTAGATTTAGCTCGTGCTACTACAGAAGATGGTTATTTGGATTTAAGCAAGGCTTCTACTTCATATGAAGTCGGTGACAAGTTGATGTTTATTCCTTGTAAAGACCTCGACCAAGCATTGATTGATAATGCCGGTCTAATTTTTACAGTATCAGAAGTTACTGTATCAGGCAAGTATAAATTCGCCGAAGGTTCAGTTGGAAGCGAAGGAGTATTCTTTATTGTCAAATTTATGCGCAATGAAAATCTCGAAGTTCAAGAACAACAAGCTCTAGTACCAATTACAATAGAAATGATCGAAGAAGATCGTAAGGGTGATCACAAACTTCGTAAGCTTGGTTTACGGCAACCAGGTTGGTATCGTTGGCAGTTGATTGATCGTGGTGATCGTCCTGCAAAGGTTATTTCAAATTTGTTGGTTAGTTTAAAGAGTTTCCACAGTCCAGATGGTACTAGTGGCGATGCTGGCGAAACATTTCAACCAGGTGTCGGATTAGCTGAAACAGACGGTCAAATCGTTTTCGATGGCGACCAAGGCGAAATCAAACTAGGTTAAACTACAGGAAACAAATTATAATGAAATCTCAAAAAATGAATAATAGTTACGTTGCTAAAACTTGGGTTCGCGGTGATAAACTTCTTGCAAGTGAAATGACTGCAATTAGTCAACAAGTCGATAGTAACGAAAATGCTCTTGTTGATCTTACAACAACTACCATTCCTACTATTGTAGCTGATATTGACGGTCAAAAGCAAACATTAACTGATATTCAAAAAGTTGTTGAAAAGGTTGATACTCCTGATGAAACAACCGTAACCAAATATGTCGATCAAAAAATTGCAGATTTGGTAGATGGTGCACCAGAAATGTTAGATACATTGAAAGAGTTGGGTGAAGCAATTGAACAAAATCACGATACAATCGAAGTACTTGATCAATTGGTTACAACCAATAAAACTACAATTGAAAATCTAACAACTGATCATGATCAAACAAAACAAACATTGTCTGATCTTAATAAATCTGCAGTCAAATACAGTGAATTTGCTGAAGGCAGAAAAACTGTACAACTAGCTAACTATGATAGTATCAGTGGTGTTACTACAAGCGGTTTAGGTGTTAATCTTGCAATGGTTAGCAAGTGGGACAAAGCCGACTTTGGTAGCGCTCAACTTCCTTTGAATTTGAATTCAAAGGATGGTATTGTCGAGATTAACGATAGTAAGATTGTAGCAACTGTTGATCAGATTCCATCAATCGATCATTTAGCCACAAAAGATCAATTAACTGCTTCTGAAACTGCTTTGCAACAAGCAATTGATACAAAGCAAGTTGCTGGTGATTATCCAGAATATAAGAAGTTTGTAGCTGGTGCAGATCCTGCTGAACGTAAGACTATTCAACTAGCTAATCATGATAGTATTAGTGGTATTGGTACTGATGGCCAAGGCTATAATATTGCAATGGTTAGCAAATGGGACAAGGTCGACTTGGGTACTGGTTCATTAACAATGAATTTAAACTCTAAGGACGGTTTTGTTCAAATCAATGATGACAAAATCATTGCAACGGTTGATCAAATTCCGACAATTAGTCATTTAGCTACCAAAGAAGAAGTTGCTGGTGTTCAATCTAACTTAGATATTAAGATTGAATCTGCAGTACAACATCTCGAAACTGCAATCGATGATGTTGAAAAACAAATTCCAATCATCGATCATTTAGCTGAAAAAACGTTTGTTGAATCTGAACTTGCTAAGAAGGTAGATGTTTCGTTGTATGATCTTGACAAACAGACATTTGTCAAACAACAACAATTAGACGATTATTCAACTACCGAACAAATTCAAACGAAGCTTGATCAAAAGCAACCAGTAGGTGACTATGTTGTTACAAAGACGTTTAACGATCAGTTAGCAACAAAGGTTAACAAGTCCGATTATGACGTTGATAAAACGACTTTTGCGACAAAGACTGAAGTACAACAATCAGTAACATCGATTCAAAACGATTTAACTGCCGTAGAAGGTCGAGTCGAAGTTGTTGAAGGCCAATTATTAACTAAGGTTGATCAAACGTCTTATGACACGTTTAAGACTGATATAACCAGCAAATATGACGACTTAAAAGCTAGTGTATACACTAAGACTGAAGTCGATGGTAAGTTAGCAGGAGCCTATCACTACAAGGGTTCTGTTAACACATTCGCTGAACTTCCAGTAACCGATGTTTCAATTGGTGACGTATACAATGTTAAGAAAGCTGATAAAAATCATAAGATTAAAGCTGGCGATAACGTTGTTTGGTCTGGCGAAGAAGGTTGGGATGTATTATCAGGTATCGTTGACTTATCAGCATACGCTACAACCGACGATTTGAATACGGCTGTAACAACTATCGATGGTAAGTTATCAACAAGGGTTGAACAATCTGCTTATGACGCTGATAAAGCCACGTTTGCTATTAAGAGTGATGTCACTGGGTTAGAAACTAAGTTGACAACATCAATTGATACAAAGCTGAACAAGACTGAATATCAAACTGATAAGGCTACATTCGCAATAGAAACAAGTGTTGCATCTCGTTTAGCTGAAAAGGTTGATGTTGAATTGTATCAGGCTGATAAAGCTACGTTTGCAATTCAATCTGATGTAACTGCTAAACTCGCTACAAAGGTTGATAATACCACATTTGAAACTGAGATTAGCAAATTAGCTGCAACTGAATCGGTTGATACTAAGTTAGCAACTAAGGTCAATTCTACTGAATATCAAGCTGACAAGGCTACATTTGCGTTGACAGATGATATCGAAGGTAAATTAGACGCAAAGCTTGATACTACAACGTATAATGCTGACAAAGTTACGTTTGCTACAAAAACTGAGCTTGATACAAAGTTGGACTTTGCAACGTATGCTTCAGAAAAATCTACATTTGCTTTAACGTCTGATGTTGATACTAAATTGGCAGAAAAACTTGATAAGACAGCTAAAGCTGCTTCTGCAACAGCTGCAGATTCTGCTACAAAAGCCGCTCAAGATGGTAACGGTGATGTAATCGCTGATACGTATGTCAAAAATAGCGTTTATAGTGTTGATAAGGTTACATTTGCAATTGCAACTGATGTTGAATCTAGTTTAGCTACTAAAGCTGAAAAGGATCATACACATAGTCAATATGCTCTAGCTAGTGCAATTCCAACTGCTTTGCCGAATCCAAATGCTTTGACGATCAAATATAACAGTCAAGTGGCATTTACGTATGATGGTTCAAAGTCAGAAACAGGTAACTTTATTGTTAACTTAGAAACTGTACCTGTTAGTGATACTGATACGACGTTAGCTAAAGAGTATATCGATAATGCTATCAATGTTGCAACGACAGCTTTACAAACTCAAATTGATAGGTTGAAAGCTCAAATTGAAGCTTTGCATCCTGTGTCTTCTTAATAACTAAGGTGTAAATAAAACGGAAGGTGTTATACCTTCCGTTTTTTGTTAACAAAAGAGAAATAAAATGGATTTTAAAAAATATATTGATCAAGTACTTCTAGAAGCTGAACAAGAAAAGAAGTCTAAAGATATCGTTTGTATCAATAGTGCCTTATTGATGCGCCTTTTTGAATTAGTTCATGAAGAAATCGAAGATGATGAACCACTTCATCATATGGTAGAAAAGATTTACGAACTCAGCCATGAAGGCGAAGATCGTGTATTAACAATGGATGACTATGACGTCATTCAAAAGGCTGCTGAAGCGGAATCTAAGGAAGAAAAGGAAGAGTCTGAAAAGGAAGAACCTAAAGAAGACAAACCTGAAGAGAAAGAAGAACCTTCTAAGCAAGAAGATGAATACGAAGACGAATAGTCGTTAAAACAAATAGCCCCATTAATGGGGCTATTTTCATTTCTGAACAATTTCAAACATCATTCCTGGATGTTTTGATATGATAATAGTATCACCTACAAATACATCAATTCGGACTTTACCAATTGGATCATCAATATGACATTGTTCACAATATCGATCGATATGATACCTTGGTTCAGATCCAGCGTGACCTCTACTCCAAAAATACAGCATTTCGAAATCATATCCAGTGAATTCAAAAGGTTCATCAAATCCGGGCGGCATTTTCATAACATTTCTCCTTCACATCATTATACAATAATTATTGAGCTAGATCAACTGATTTGATATATTTTGCTGTAGGTTCTAACGTTTTGATGAATCGTTCTAGATTATAAGGTTCATTGTTATAGTTAAAGTATGTGCTAGCAGGTGCACTCTGATTCCAGTCTTTATTTCCTTTTCCTTCAAACAAGTGCACTTTATTACTAACCTTATCGTTATAGATTATAGGATTGCCTAATTTAGCAGGTTGAGCAATCTGATAGAATATATTTTCATCATCGATGAACAAATGAGGAGCATCATATTGTTCAATTGGTTGAACTCCTGTGCGTTTAACGAATTCCTCAGCAACATGCTTCCGCCAACTAATACTATATTTTTGTAGTATTTTTGCTAATTCGATAATTTGTTGATTATCATCTTTATTTGTACCAATCAATCCATATTTGTCAATAATATATTTGATTAATTGTCTGGTTTTAGAACTATTATTTCCATGAATTACAATTGCTTGTTGTGACATTACATATTTCCTGACGAGTGTTGACTATTAAAAACGACACTAATTTTGTCCGCCGGTTCCGGTGCTATGGTCCGCATTGAATACGGTGATAATACTGTTACTTTGACATGAAATAAAACATCCGATTGAATTCCCCCCAATTCTGCGGGTTCAGCGGCGAGCTCGTCTAATCTTTCAATAGTGATTCGATCCTGGTTATTATTTCGATCCTGCTGTATTGAAAGGTAGGATTGGACCCCTGCCGTATGGTATATATCGTTGAATCGTCCGTAACTTGGTGTGTGTGTGTGTGTGTGTGGTTACATCATCAATTACAAGTGATGACAAATAATCATCATGAATACCGCTATTCAAATACTGTTCAATCAAAGTGTTATACAAATCAATAGCAATTTGATCGTCCCAGTTATCATCATATTCACCCAAGTCTGGCAAAAACTGATCTAACTCAGGATCATTAAACGGTTCAGACATAATTTGTTCTAACGTTTCTGTCCAATCGTCCGGAAGTGATTGATCAAATATCATACATGTTTGTCCGCAACCACCATCATAAAACAAATAAGGTGGATAAATGTATTCATCATTCAACTTACCAACACAACCACTAGTTAGTTTATTCACAGTAACATAACCAAAAGGCATTACTTTCACATCACCGTTAAACATCGAAATAGGATTGTGTTGTTCTGCAGTTGGTTGATTAATATATGGATTAGGTTGAATCACTTCAACAGCCATTGATCTTTACCCCACTTTGTAATTGCTTTTCGAGTATCTTCTGCAGATGTATAATGTTCGTTTAAACGTAATCCGTTATACCAACCAATGCTAACTGAATATTCACTCAGTTTTCTGATTTGTCGATCGTGTATACAATATTTCATGTTTTCAATCGGATACAAATTATTAAATCCGGTAGATGTCAATATGCCGTTTGCAATGATATTCATATGATAAAAACTCACAGCATTACGAAATTCGATCGGCTGTTGAACAAAACAAATGTCGACAACTGTTTCTGGTCCATCAACTGTCCATATATGATGTCCAATCATATTTGTCATTCTTTCAAATTTGCATGTAGTTAAATCAAAAGCTCTATGATTTTCAATCACTTGAATTTTCTTACTACAATCAGTTGTAATTTCGAAATACGCTTGAGCAGTCGCAACAGGGGGCAACCACAACAATTCAGCTGAAGAATAGCATCCTTTATCAAAATCCCAAACTTTAACTACGTCTGTAGGTTGTAGTTTGTAAAATGGAATTTGATCATTATTAGCGAGTGTTATCATAGTATCTGCTGCTAAACATGGTCTATTCTCGCTCTCGGTCAAAACAATTGTAACATTGCTACTTGGCATAACAAAAGACCACACTCCGTTGTTCACTGTTGTAACCTGCATCAACTGATTATTTTTATCTTTCACTTGAACAGCACTAATACTATAATATCCTACAGAAGGAGCATTAATATACACGATCTGTTGTGGTTTAGCCTTTTCTACTACAGTTACGACCACTTGACCATATGATGGTTCAGTGAACGTAACGTTGATATCAAACTCAAGTATTCCACCCGAAGCTACTATTGATTGTTTTGCCATTTTACAGTATAATCCAAATGGGAGTAATTAGCACAAATTTGCGTTTAAATAATTTTTAATAGATACGATATTGTATCATTTTGTTTATTTTGGAAATTTTTGCGAATGTTTGTTGCTAAACAAAAACCATATTTTGACGATTATGATGAGAATAAAAAATTCTTAAACATTCCGTTTGTAGCAGGAAAGCCTTTACAAGCGCGTGAATTGAATTCTCTTCAATCAATTATACAAAACCAAATTGAACGATTTGGTAATCATATGTTCAAAGCTGGGGCACAAGTATTAGATGGTGAAATTTCATTTGATACTGATGTTAGCTATGTCAAATTATCCACAGTTGTTAAAAATCCTAATCAATTAATAGGAATGACGTTGACTGGTGCTACAAGTGGTGTAAAGGCTACTGTAGCTCATGTTGTATTGGCTGAAAATGAAGATCCAGTAACAATGTATGTTCGATTTGTTACTGGTGACAAAGCAGGTGAGGAAAACACGTGGATCCCAGGAGAAATGATTACTGAGTTTAATCAGTTAACAATTCTCAATGAGCCTGATGCTATTGGTAAAGCAAGTATTGCCCAAATTGAACGTGGCGTTTATTATATTCATGGTTATTTTGCGTTAGTAGATCAACAAACAATCATTCTCAACAAATATGACAATGTTCCGAGTTATCGTGTAGGGTTACAAGTAATCGAATCTCTCGTCACACCTGAACAAGATCCGACTCTTTTGGATAATGCAATTGGTAGCTACAACTATGCAGCTCCAGGTGCCCATCGTTTCAAAATGGAATTGCTACTAACGAAAGTTTCTTTGTCTAGTAAAGTCGATAATGATAATTTCGTTGAATTAGGACAAATCCAAGCTGGTCGCATCATTAAACAAGTTACAAAGACCGAATATAATGAACTAGAAAAAACTCTCGCTCGTCGCACATACGATGAAAGTGGTGATTACACTGTTCGTCCTTTTAAAGCGTGTGTTCGCGAACATCGTAGCAACGACCGCGGCCAATGGAAGGCTGGTACTCGATATTTGGTAGGTGATATTGTTCGTAATTTCCAAATCACATATACTGCTAGAACTGAAGGTAATAGTGAAATCGGTTCAGGTCCTACTTGGAAAACTGGTAGTCAATCTGATGGTTCGATTGTTTGGGAAGTTACTCCTATTCCAGAATTTAACAACGGAGTATATCCGGCTGAAGGAAAAGTCCGTTCTATTGAGTTGATTGACGGAGGAAATGGATATATTGAACCTCCAACAGTTATTATTGAAAGCACAACTGGTACTGGTGCAATTGCAACTGCAGTTATTGCCGATGGTAAGGTTGTTGATGTCTTGATTGATGATCCGGGTTCAGGTTTCCTTAAAAATGATATTACTGTTAAGTTTGTCGGCGGTTTAGATCGCGCTGACGGTTGTGTCTGTCCAAATACTGATGATAATCCAGTAGTCGCGACCGGATATGCAGTTGTTGATAGTGGTGATGCTGATAAAATCGCAATTGGATTAGAAAGTGGTAAAGCATATGTTCAGGGGTTTGAAATTGAGAAAATTGGTACTAGTTGGATCTCGGTTGATAAAGCTAGAACATACGATAGCAAACAAAGTGTATTACTAACTCCGAAAGTCGGCAACTATTTCAAAGTAACAAATATCGTAGGGGTTCCTCCATTAGCTGGCACTGGTGAAACTGTTGGTCTATTGAAAATATATGATCAAATGGTTGATCAAAATAGTCTTGGCGCGCGTGGCAAACAGATTGGTACTTGTCGTGTTCGTGGTTTAGAATGGGATAGTGGAACAGCTCATAGTAGTATAGCTGGCGTTTATCGCTTATACATTTATGATATTAAACTTGATAATGGAGCTAGTTTAACAAACAATATTAAGAGCTTTGTTGCTGAAAACTTTGCTTGTAATATTAGTCCCGATTTGACTGCTATTGTTGGTAGTGTTTCAAGTAATGGAACAGGGACAATTACAGGTAGTGGTACCAGTTTCCGTACAGATTTATCTGATGGTGATTATATCCAAGCTGATGGAAAATATTTCCGATGCGTTACGATCGACGGTCAAAATACGATTACTACAGACAGTAGCGAAAAATGTACGAATGTGATTGGTTACTTGTGTACAACACAATTGCATGAACCACAAGGCGTTTCAGCGATTTATAATTTCCCAAATCAATGGATCAAAGACACTGATATTGCTGCAATTGACTATACAACGATGCAGTTGTTAACCAATGGCACAAATGCTAATACTAGTGGTGGAGTTAATATTATCTTTACCACAAGTAGCAGTGATATCGTATTTGCCAATCCAGACGAAACTGACAATCTAATTTTGATTGACCAAACTACAAATCAAATAGTACCATTTGTTGCTAACAATAGTGGTAGCGCCAGTCGATCATTAACATTGTCAGTCGAAGGAACGCAATATCAAGGCCATAGCTTTGCATTGTTAGCTACTTTACGTAAGAGTGGCGTTGGAGTTGGTCGTTGTACAAAGAAGAGTACATTTGTCACAAGACAAATTACACAAACTGATACATTAAAGAGTACAGTTATTCCTTTAGGAAATGCAGACGTTTATCGAATTGTATCAGTTAAGATGTATACATCAGCTCCTTTAGATGGAGGCGCGATCAATACTGATGGACCATATGTTGATATTACAAACCGTTTTACACTTGATAACGGTCAAACGGATAGTTATTACGGTGAAAGTAAACTTCGCTTAAACGGAAACTTCAACAGTCCTACTAATCCCATTATAGTGGAATACTACTATTTTGCACACGGTGCTACAGGCGATTATTTCACAATTGATAGCTATGATGTTGCTTATGATCAAATCCCTTCATATAACGGAATTCCGTTACGTGATGTAATCGATTTTAGACCAACAATTTTAAGTGGTTCTAACCAATCAATTTACATGGTCAAACGTGGGACAGAAATCGAATTAGGTTATCAATATTATCTTGGCCGCTCTGATAAAATTTGTTTGGATTATCTTGGAAACTTCATCGATGTCCAAGGGGTTCCTAATACAGATCCACAATTACCAAGCACACCAAACTTAGCTATGAATGTGTATGATGTTGATATTGCGCCATACACAATCGACGTGACTAATCAAAGTGTATTGTTGAGTATGGTCGATAATCGTCGTTATACAATGCGCGATATTGGCCAATTGGAAAATAGAATTGATCGTTTGGAACAATATACCGCTTTAAGTTTGCTTGAACAACAAACAGAATCGATGAACATTCAAGATAGCAATGGTTTAGATCGATTCAAACAAGGTTTCATTGTTGATAATTTTAAGAGTGGTAGTATTCTTTCAACGACTGATAACAATGCTGCATGTAGTATTGATAATGTTGAAGGTGTTTGTCGTCCACCGTTTACACAAAATAGTTTCACATTGAGTGAATATATTAGTAGTGGTTCGTCAGCTAGTGCAATTCGTTCAGCAAACAATTATAAATTGTATGGTAAACTATTCACCTTACCTTTGGATCCTGTTACTCCGCATGTTCCTATTGTTGAACAAGCTTTAGCTACAAGAATTCAAAACATTAATCCGTTTGCAATTGCTGCGTTCGTAGGATCATTATCAATTAATCCTAGTAGTGATGACTGGTTCGAAACAGAATATTTGCCAGATGTAGTTACCCAAGTTGAAGGCAATTATCTTTCTACAAAGAATTCTAAAGAAGGAACTGTTTGGAATAGTTGGCAAACGAGTTGGACTGGCAAACCTGTATCTACAACCTCCAGCGAATTTACGCATTATACTGGCAAAACAGGTAAAAATCGTCATGACTGGTATACTGATACAACGGTAACAAGTCAACAAATCGGTCAAACGAGAACAGGTATTCAAACAGTAGTAACAGCAACAACCGATTACGAACAAGTTGGCGATCGATTAGTTTCAACGAGTACAATTCCTTATATGAGAAGTCGTTGGCTGTTGATTAAAGCTCGTAATTTAAAACCGTACACGAGATACTATCCATTCTTTGACGGTTCTCAAGTGGATTATTGGTGTGTTCCTTCATCTAAGATTGAATATACTCCTGGAGGTACAGATTTTGACGACGTCAGCGCAGCTGGAAATGATTCTGGATCTAACGCACGTAAAATTGTAGCTACAAAATACAGCTATTGGCCAGAATTAACAGATCGTACGTGTTTGGATATTGGTGATGTTATTACAGGTCAATCAAGTGGTATGACTGCTGTTGTTGTCGGCAAGAGTTATGGCCCAACAGAAGCTAATCCCAACATTGTTTCTAAGTGTTTATATGTTGTAAACATTAAAAATAAAGACGGTACTCCTTGTGCTGGAGCTTCTTATAGCGAAGGTCAAATTGTTGAAGGTAGTGCATCTACATTCACGATTGGTGAAAAAATTAGTGCAGCTAATAGTATTAGTGGTGGACAAGGAACAGTAACATATGCTGAACCCAATATGAATCATACGCATAGTCCGTTGATTACTAATGCTGCTGGCGAATTAAACTTCTTATTCTGGATTCCAAATGAGGATAAGATCGATTATAATACAAGTGAAAACAATGTACCTGTATTCCAATTCCGTTGTGGCGATAGAGTATTCAGTTTAAGTGAAACAAGGGATACATCGTCTTATGATGGAGAAGCTGTTTATAGTGCAGTTGGTATTCTTAATAAACGAGAAAAGTTGATTAATGCTGTTCGTAACGCAGTTGTAACAACGTATAACGTTAGTGATAACCGTACAGTAACCAATACTACAACAACGACTACTCAACGAAAAGTATATCGAGATCCATTAGCTCAAACGTTCTTGATTGGTACTCCTGGTGGATGTTTTATCAGTAAGGTAGATATTTTCTTTGCAACGAAACCTTCAGCTGAAAATCCATTACCTGTTACACTACAAATTCGTACAGTAGAAAACGGTATTCCTACCGGTAAAGTGTTGCCTTTTGGCGAAGTTACATTGCGTCCTGATCAAATCAATATTAGTGAAAATACTATTCAATATGTTGATAGTAACGGTCAAGCAGTTTCGACTGGATCATACGATACAGCAACAACATTTGAATTTGAAAGTCCGGTATATTGTGAAGACACTAGTGAATATGCTGTAGTTTTATTGTCTGATAGTAATGATTATAACGTTTGGGTTGCCCAAGTAGGTGAATTGGTACCTGGTACAACTAATCTCGTTAGTAAACAACCATACACTGGTGTATTATTAAAGAGCCAAAACGCTAGTACTTGGACTCCTGATCAAACACAAGATTTGAAGATGACGGTTTATCGTGCCAACTTCAAAATTGCCGATCAAACAAACAATGGAGCTGTAATCGGCAATGTACAATTTGCAGTTAATACTCCAGTACCAAAATACTTGGATACCAATTGTTTCCAAACCGTATTAGGAAGCAATAAAATTCGTGTAATCCATAACTTCCACGGTCTACAACCTGG
>NFZD01002852.1_pt1 | contig 13875 bp, 23 predicted proteins | sample 1095381 | NCBI WGS metagenome assembly NFZD01 (sample SAMN03609891, study PRJNA323583) | gut metagenome | isolation source: feces | host: Rattus norvegicus | place: Denmark: Riget | collected 2013 | reverse complement strand
GTAACAAGTTCCTTCGGCCCAGCCAAACAAATTCTAAACCAAACTATCTTTACCATTAAATATTTTTTTATAGCATAAATAGTTTAAAATATCATCTTGGTTATACTTTAAACCCTTCACACAATCATAAGTTGTTAAATTTGCTTCTTTTACTTTCTTAAATAGATTTTCCTTGTCATCTTGGCTCAACGAGAGATAAAGGTTATACTCTTTTCCTCTGCTTCTGTGGTTAAACCAGTCCTTAACTGTGGTTGGCTTCACTCCTAGGTAGTTGGCTACAGGAGTATAGCCGAAGCCTAGTTCTTGCGCCGCAAAAGCAAAGTTAAAGTCGTTTTGCGTGAGTTGGTAAGCTTTTGCGCAACCGCCCTGGGTAAGTTGGCGCTTTAGAGCGACTTCGCCCAAATTGTACTTTTCAAAGGTGTCTGTGGCTATTTTATTTTTTTCTTCTTCGGTTAGGCTTTCAAAAAGAGTAATAGCGTCGACAAACCTAAGTCTCCGTTTTATGGGGCTTGCTGTTCCCCTTGACCAACCAAAAACCTCTTCGCAGGTTTTTCCATAGCCATCTCCATATTTCCATTGAACGCAAAGGAATTTAACCACATCTTCATTTTTTACCTTTTGCTTCCAGTCAGAAATACGACCACCGGAGTTACAATTGTACCCATCATTGTAAGAGTTATATTTTTTAATTTCCTCTACTTCGATGGCGTACAAATCGTCATATTGATTAATTTGAACAGATCTAACTGTCCACTCAAAATTACTTTTTCCCCAGCGGTTCCAAGCCTCTTGTAATTTTGGACTATGATGGGTGTTATTGTTTAGTGCCTTAATGTGTTGTTTTTTCCTTCGTTCAAAGTCCTCAGTGATTCCAACATAAGTTTTTTGGGTTTGAATGTTTGTTATTCTATAAACGTATCCTACCATACTAAATCCTCCTATGATTTATCTTCTACGTATAAGTAAAATCCGCCTATAACTCCTCTAAAAATTTGAGGAGGGGAGTCAAAATTTTCACTTTCCTTAGCCGTGCCTTCTCCCGCCACGTTGCGAGTCGATGGCACCCACAACGTCGAACACACTCGAGTTCTTAAAAACAAGAGTAACATAATCTTTACCTATGTTGGCTTTTACCAATTCCTCCTTCAATAGAGGCCAAGTGCGCCAAATTTCGTTAAGTTTTTCCTGGATAATTTGCGCACCCTGCATTTTACCAGGAGCAACAATGAAGAATTTTTCGCCTGGCAAAAACATACATCGCAGGTAGCCCGCCAAGATGGATAGGAAAGATTTTGAGAACGCTCGGGGCGCTGTAATGTAAAGGTAACGAAACCTTATGGCGGCCCGCAGTACAACTCTCTAATAAAAAAATAATTTAAAATTTGAATAAGCTGGTTTGATGTAATCTAAAAAAATATCAGGATAAATTAATAAAAGATGTAAAATATGTTCTATATTCTTACGATTGCAATTGATGAAATGCTCAGTTAGCTTTACATTTTTTGGAATTGGAATTTCTGGTTTAAAAATCATATCTCTTCTTTAAATACCTCCTCTTCTTCATTAGGTGCGTAGAGTTGATCTCTATACTGCTCGAGCTCCTCGTCCTCAAAATTTTGCTATTCAAGAGACTAGGCAACCTGAATATTTTTTAAACGAGAATCAATTTGATCGCCGATAGTAGATTCATTACGATAAAGTCTGTTATTATAGTTTTGAATATTCTTTATCGTTTCGTCTACTATGTCGCGGCTTTCATTATCATGAAATTTTATTTTCCAACCTGTTTTCTCAAGATAATAAACTAATTCACTTATTGAACCGAAACTATTTGCATCGGTTGCTTTATCATTAGTGAAGCCCGCGCCCTCCTTCAACTTGTTGTAGGAAGTTACGAGTTTATCAACGCCGTTGGCTCCATTATTCTAAATGCACTTGTCTATTTCAAGAGAAAGCTTGCAGAGTTGACGTCCGTCCTGCTCAGTCAACGGATTGGAAATTCCGAAAGACTACTTTATGCCCTTGTATAGGTCTCTCAGTTTTATGAGTTCTTCAGGAGTATAGGAAGTTCCCCAATCTTGCCGCAGTTGGTCGAGTTCCTAGGCGTTAAAAACAGAATGAATTTCTTTTTCTCTATTTTCTTCTATTGCCTATTCCCATTTTTTTTCATAGTCTTCCCATTTTATTGACGCCCATTCCGCACCATTCATTACCCTTAGGTAAGTGGAGAGCGCAATTTGTGGTTGAGTGTTCCAAATTGCAGTCCATTTATCTGGGATAAAAGGAATGTTGGCCCATTGGCACACTTGGTTGACGAAGGCCCAACTACCTCCTAAATTAGTGGCCTCTTTATCAAGGCAAGAGTTACAAATAGGCAAATGACCGTCAGTAAAGAATTGAGAACGAGTCTAGGCAAAAGAAGAGCCATTCTGTATGAGCTGGCAGACTGCGCACTTTCTTGGTGTGAAGGGAATTTTTTTTATCATTTTATCGCCCCCTAAGAATTTTTGGACTTTTTACTACCCTTTACTACTTTAATAGGTTTTTTCTGCGCGCAAATCCTACAGGTAGAAGAGTAGCCATTTATTTTTGTTGACTAAGGTGCAAAATCAAAAGAATCAAGTGCCTTCCATTGGCCGCATACTTTACACTTCTACCACTTTAAGGGGTCGCCCCTATTCTTCCATTTGATAAAGTGGTGAGTTACGGTCGCCGCGACCTTGGCGCAAATTTCCTATTTATAAATGGTACTAATATAATTTTCTCGATAAGTTTTTCCAAATTCTTTCAATAATAGCTCCCTTATAGTTTGATTACTATAAGAAAATTTTTTAAGTAATAAAAGTTTACGTTTTATTGGAGGAAGAGGAGTTTCATTTTCATACCACTAAATGGTCTCCAGCAGATATTTTATGTTGGAGTAGGGATTTGCGTTGCCGGCCCGAAACAGCGTTTCCCAGTTTTCATAAATTTTGTAAAGGTGAAGCGGGTTTTCTAGGTCCAGTGTGAGGTCCGAGTAGGGCGGGTAGGGCGCCAGGCGCGACGTGTCGTGAAACGGGTCCTCAAAGCGCTTCAAGTGGCCAACCTTTAAGCCTAAGGGCCGCACGTCCTCACCAAAAGCCGAGTAGACCAGAGTTTGGTGATTGAAGCGGGGTAGGGGCCGCAAAATTTCGTCCTGAATAGTGTACTACTGCCGTTTAAGTTCTATTAGGTGATGAGAAAGTTTCCAGGCAGATGAAGTATCGCCCAATTTCTCCAATTTTTTAATGGTTTTTTCTTGGGCTTCAATCGCGGCCTATAGAGGTTTTAATGCATCAAGATTTTCTTTAAGTGTTGGTTTTGGATTTGTATAAATGGAACGTTTTATTGGGGTTAAATTTGACTCCATAAAGGAGGGGTCTCCCAGGAGGCCCTCGAGCGATTCGGCTTGTTTGCGAGCGAAAGAATTGTATTTTGTTTTGGCTTCTATTGAATGAGTTTGAAAGCCATTCTAACCATTTTCATCTTTTCCATAAAGTATATAATTTGCATAGAATTCTAGTTGAGTTGCGGTAGGATGACCATTAAGAGTTAATTCACCTTCTACCTTTTTTACACGCTCAATATCACGCTATATTTTAAAATCTAACATAACTTTTTCCTCCTAATATAATTATATCATTTTTTAAATATAGTAGTCAAGTAAAGGGGTTGACATTTATTAAAAATTATATTAAGAAAAATATTAAGAAATATATTAAAAATTGTATTAAGAAATGTGAGCAGGTCATAGGGGTCAGATTGTTAAAAATCTAACAAACTCCCATAACCCTACCCCCTCATTAAAAATTTAACAGGTAGTACCCCCCTTCGGCATACTGCACAAGAGAATCCGCCTTCACTTGTGCAAAATGACGAATAGCAATTTATACAAAAAATAAATTGAACTTTGTGCATTCTGCCTATTGATAGTCGCCTTCTCTTCTGGTATACTATAATCACAGAAGGGAGATAGACACCATGAAGCGAGTACAATATAATCCAACCTTGTGGGCGCACGACTTCGGCGTTCGCCGTTGCCCCTCTGGCGAATTCAATAGCGGCTTTCAGTTCGAGGCCATTTGTGCCCATGTTCTGGGCGGGGAAAGAGCTGCGGGCCAGGAAAGCGGGAAAGATGTTCTCATTGACGGCTTGCGCTATGAGTGCAAATGCCCTCTGAAAAATCCTGCGAACTGGGGTTGCGTCAAGGTGGGTAAGTGCGAAACGGCAGAGGACGCCGCACGGGCCTACATTAGCGAGGTCGAAAGCGTCGGCTTCGGCGGCTTCATCGTGGCTATCAGCGAGAGCGAATTCGTCATCCTGAACGCCGCCGAAATGCTGGCGGTTATTTCTGGTCGGCTGACCGCAAAGAGAAAGACGGGGACAAACTCCAGGACCTGGAAGCTTCGCCGCATCACCGAAAAAGACCTGATGAAAATTTGAGGGGCGAAAGCCCCTCACCTATAAAGAAAGGAAAGAGACACCATGAAAAAGAGCTATAATGAATTGAAAACCCTTATCAAAAAGCTGGGATATGAGAATCCCGAAGTCGTTAAGTACGCCAATGAACTGGAAGCCCAGGAGCGCAAGGACAAGACCTTTGTTCGGTCTACCATGAGCGGGGCCTGCTATGCGCTGGACTTCGTGCCCAGGTTTGGGGGATATGAAGCTATTAGCTACGAAACCTACATGGATTATATGATGGAGCGGGGACTCATTTGAGTCCCTACCCTCAGCAAAAGAAAGGAGTATCACTATGACTATTGAAGAACGTATTGAAAAGCTGGAAAATTCCCTGTTCTATCTGGACATGAAAGACCGCTGGACACCTGCTGACCATATGAGCTATAACAAAATAGTAAGAGAGCTTGAAAGCCTGCGAAAGGAGAACAAATAAAATGACTAATCGTGTTGATGACCTGCTGTTTGTAATGAATATGCTGGAAGGGCTGGATGGGTGGAGCGAGAGCGATTGCGCGCTATACGATAGCATCTTTCAGGAATTGATTTCTTTGGGATACTGCTTTTGAGGGGGGGGAACTCCCCTCTTTTCTTTTTAGATGGCCTTTGTTAATTATTTAACCAACAGTCGACTATTGTTAATTATTTCACAATTTTATTGGGCGACCTTTGTTAAAAAATTAACTTTTAAAAATACTTGACTTTTTAAAAAGGGTATGGTATTATATATATGTCAGGAAGGGAAGAGATTTTCCAAAACGCATAATCAAGAAAGTTTCAAGAGGTGCGAAATGAGGGGCTTATACCCCGAGGACAATCAAATATTTTAAAATATTTATTGGGGCTGGAAACTATTTTCCAAGTCGGGGAGCTGAAATGATAGGCAATCCGAAACTCGAAGAAAAGTCCAGTTCAGGGTATGGCTTGCCGCTATGCCCTAAGTTAGTAGCGCTACGAAGATTAGAGAGTCGGAACCATGGCCGGCTCTCTTTTCTTTTAGTGCCTTTTGTTAATTTTTTGTCAAAGTAGTCGACCCTTTGTTAATTAATTAACTATTTAAAAAAGACTTGATTTTTATTTAATAGAGTGGTATAATAAGTATACTGAAGGGAGAGAAGAAAATGGAAGCCAAGTTCAACAGTTACCTTGACGGGAAGTACTCCTTTAAATATGTCAACGTTGCGGCAGAACGGACACATTTGTCCAAGCTCACAATTAAGCTGAAAAGGGAGAAAGCTGCTTTGGAGCTGATGAAGGATGTTTACGGTCTTTCAGAAAAAGCACGAAAGGCAGTAAACGCAACGGCAAAAGAAGTAGAGAAAACTATTCGTAATTACAATAGAGTGAGAACTACCTTTCTCGATTGTACTGACGTAGTCGATAGGAGAATTGCCGAGGACGAATTTCCCGAAGGATTCGAAGTTATCGGTGAAGTACTATTGACAGAGTGAAGGCTTTATGGTATAATAAAAGTAGAAAGGAAGGAAAGAAAATGATTAACTCTTTGACTATTATCGGTATTGTTCTCACTTGTTGGGTAATTATGAGGTACTAATATGACGGAGAAAAAACAAGAGAAAAGCAAAACTCAAAGAAATGCGCCTGTGGGCGGGCACTTTTATTGGTTTTCGTCCGAAAAGAGAACATCCTAAAAAAGGCGCATATAACCGATTAGAAGAGAAGAGAAAGGAGAAAGAAGAATGGGGTCTTTGATTATTTGGGCGGTCATGGTTGCGGTGGCTTTTCCTTATCTTTATCAGGAGAACTAAGGACGGTAAAACGTCCTTTTTCTCTGGTCGACGATTTGTTATTTAATTAACAGTTGACAAACAGACGATTTTGAGATATGATAGAATCATAGAAAGAAAACATACTAAAGGAGAATAAATGATGAACGTTAAGGAATTTTTGAAGGGTACTTTTGACTCCTCTAATCCTTATCAGGTTCGTCCTCGTGTCTATTGTAAAGACGGGTTTTCTATTTCTGTTCAGGGCGGAACAGAATTTCACTTTTGTACTCCTCGTAAACACTGTAATCAGTATGAGTGCGTTGAGTTGGGCTATCCTTCTGCGGCAGATACCCTTATTGAAAAGTACGCAGAAAATCCTTTTAATATGACAGATAGTGTTTTTGGTTTTGTCCCTATCGAAATCGTAGAAGCACTTATTGAAAAACATGGAGGTATTATCGAATAAAATAACGATTTGGGGAGATTTTCTCCCCGGTCGACCCCTCGGCATTTTGCACAAAATAATTGGCAAAAGTTAAGAATGTTTGTGCATATTGACAATAGACAATTCTCCCCATTCATGGTATACTATAAATGTTCCAAGGGAGAGCGGTTGACCCAAGGAAGTCAAAAGATTTTCTAAAAAGGGGTTGACAAACAAGACTTTCCATGGTATAATAAAGATGTTCCAAAGGGGAACAACAAATGATGCGCCTACTGCATAGTGTAGGAGAAAGAGGTCTAATTATGACTACTGCTCAGAAGAACGCCCAGGTTAAGTCCAATATCATCGAAGCCCTTCTGTCCAATCTGCCCGAAGGTTCCATCCAGGTTGGCTCTGCCGAGTTCGCAATTCCCACCACCGTTGAGGGAGAGCTCCGCTATGCGGAAATCAAGGTGACGGCCAAGAATAACAAGGCCACCAAGGTGTCCCCCGCTTATGACCCCGAGGCCAAGCGGGAAGATTGGCTCGCCGAAATGGGGGAGCGGGAGCGCAAGGCACAGGAGAAAGCCGAAGCTAAGGCAAAAAAGATTGCCGCTGATAAGGCGAAGAAGGCTTCCAAGTCTAAGGAGTAATCACTTGGTGGGGTGCGGCACCTAAAACGCACTTTCTATGCGGATATAGCCAAGCGGTAAGGCACTTGACTTTTAATCAAGGTATCGAGGGTTCGATTCCCTCTATCCGCACCACGTTTCACTTTTGTCTCTCCTTTCTGTGAGGACTCCCTCCTTGTTAAGGGAGGGTTTCCTTTTTTTAGACTTGTTAAATTTTTAACAGTGGTCGACGTTTTGTTAAATAAATAACTATCTAAAAACCCCTTGCTTTTCTACTTCTATTGTGCTATACTATAGATACAGAAAGAGAGGTAATAACAAATGACTAAAATGATTTGCTTTGATATGGATGGGACTATCGCTGATTTTTACTCCGTTCCTAATTGGCTCGATAAACTGCGGGCCGAGGACTCCTCTCCTTACAGTGACGCCACTCCTATGTGGAATATGGAAGAGCTAAGGAAGATTCTTCTTCTTCTGATTGGTGAAGGATGGGAAGTAAGAGTCATTAGCTGGCTATCAAAAGATAGTAGCGCAAGTTATAAAGACGGAGTGCGGAAAGCGAAACTTGAATGGCTCGCAAAGTACGATTTCCCCTATCGCCGTTGTCACTTGGTAGCTTATGGAACTACTAAAGCCGATTGTGTGCGGCGGTGGGCGAGTCCCGCAATTCTCGTTGATGATAATGAGAAGGTGCGTAATGGTTGGCATTTAGGTGAAACCATTGACCCAACGAAAGTTGATTTAATTGAAGAACTCCGAAAGCTTCTTTAAGACTCTTCCTCTTTCTCCTTTTAGGGAAAGAGGGCGTCGACGCTCGTTAAAGAATTAACTTTTACTTTTACTATTGACTTCACCATATTCATATGTTATACTTAATACAACAAAGGAAAAGGAGGCGGTAGAATGGATTTTAAAGTCAAGTGCCCTAAGATGGAATATTTCGGAGAATTGGAAAATGGAACTTTCTTTCTCTACAATGACGAATTATATTTCAAAACTTGCCTTGAGGCAGGTCTTGACAATACTAACGCAGTAAGACTTACTCGAGGGATAAGGTGTATCTTTGACGGTGACGAAGTTGTCTATCCTCTTACTTTCAATGGTGACTTTTCTGTAATTCTTGAATAAAACGGAGATATTTTAAAATGGAAAACTATGCTTCTCAGGTAAAATTTTTTGACCCCTGTGATGGAATCGAACATTTTGGGCTTCAGGTAAAGGACTTTATTATCTGTGGTTGTTGTGGTGCAATTTTCCCATCTTCTGCTGTTGAAATTAGAGAAAATCTTAAATGGGTCAATCTTGAAAACGAAATAGAAGGAATTTAAGGGCGCTTCGGCGCCCTATTTCTTTACGGTCGACATGGTAAGGGCAAAGCCCTTACCTATTGTATAAATATTCAAAAATTAACCACGCAGGAAAACAAAGAATACCAATCAGTAAAATGGGAAGTATAACAATCGTAATAACAATGCTTTTAAAAGTATGTTTCAAGAGAATGAAGAATTGCTTCAAAACTTTTCCTTCCTTTAAATGGTGCTTAATCAGATGCGGAAAGAATATCAGTTCTGACACCATATCATAGTAACACTCCGGCAAACCAGACGGCATCTTAATTTCAAAAGGTTTTTCACACAGTTTACAGTAAAAAGTAATGGTAGTCATATAAAACTCACCTCTCCTTTGTTTTCTCCATTATACCATTTTTTAAAAACGTTGTCAACCCCATTTTAAGGGGTCGACGCCCACCAAAAAACAAGAGAAAGAAGTGCCAATCTTTGTGCAAAAAGACAATAGACATAAAGTTCTTAATGTGGTATTATATATATGTCGAAAGGAGATAGGCCCCACCCACGAATGGAACTCTTGTTAAAATAAAAAAAGGGGTTGACAAGAGAAAAAAAATCTGGTATAATAATCTTGTAAGAAAGAAACACTTTAACTGTTTTAGAAAAGGAGATTTTATTATGGCTATGACTTCTGCGCAGATTATGACTAAGGCTAAGGAGATTCTCTACTCTAAGTTCTCCCCGGAAGTGTGGGAACAGGCAATCGGCAAGACCGGCCCTGACGCTCGGGACTTCCTTATCGAAGTTCCCATTGACGACAACGGCGGGATTCAGGAAGTTTTCGTCACTGTCAAACTCACCGCTCACAAGTGCGTGCAGACCGAAAAGACTGACGCTTACGATGGTTTTCAGGCGGTAAAGGACTATGAAGATGAGTGTGCCGCCAAGGCCGCAGAAAAGGCAATCAGGGAAAAGGAACGGGCACGCAAGGCGGCGGAAAAGGAATCCCGTCAGAAGTCCCGGCGCAAGCCCTCGGAGGTAAAGAAAGAGGAGGGAGGGGAATAATCCCCTCCCTTTTTTTAACTTTCGCTTGTTAATTTTTTAACGGGCGTCGACCATTACCAAAAATTACCAGTTGACATTACTGTCCTTTTGTGGTAAACTATAATTACACCAAAAAGAAAGAGAGGTTCTTCCTATGAATCTGTTTATTGTTTTCTGTGTTCTCAACGTTCTTAACGTAGTACTTCAAACGGTAAAATCCCTTTGCACGATTAATTGCGGGCGGTGGGTTGCGGCAACCATGAACGCCGTTGCTTTCGGTCTCTACCAGGTAATTCTTGTACTTGCCGTTTGCGACTTGCCGCTTTGGCAAAAGGTAGTAATAGTAAGTATTGCCAATTTTGTGGGGGTGTTTGCTACTAAAACTGTTCAGCGCAAAATGAGAAAGGATAAGTTGTGGAAGGTTGAGGCAACCATTAGTAAAAACAGTGGCAAGTTTTCCGAGGTCGTAAGTCAGTTAAAGTCACAGGGTATCCCCTTTAACTATATTGACATTAACAAATATTTTCTCTTTAACTGCTATTGTGCCACCCAAAAGGAAAGTACTAAGGTTAAAAGAATTCTTACTGCGGCCAACGCAAAATTCTTCGTTTCTGAATCCAAAATGCTTTGAGGGCGTTACGCCCTCTTTTTTGGGTCGACTTTTACCAAATTTTACCAGTTGACGTCCTTTCTAATTTGATGTATAATAATCTTAAGAGGTGAGACCATGGGTAAATATCAAGTAGTGTTAGATACTGAAACAGTTGGCGGGTTCTCTAAACCCCTTGTTTATGACTTCTCCTATTGTATTTTCAACAAAAGGACGGGAGAAACAGTAGAGAATCACACTTTTATCATCAAAGAGATTTTTAGCGATAGTGCGCTAATGAGTACGGCTTACTTCGCGAACCATATCCCCGAAATTCTTGAGCGGATTGAACGGGGAGAATTCCAAGTCGTGGATTTTTTCTCTGCTCGTCAACATTTTATTGAAGATTGTAAGAAGTACCACGTCAAAAAGTGGTTTGCCTATAACGCAAACTTCGACAAGAGAAGTCTAAACTGTACTGCCGCCTACCTCACAAAAGAAAGGGCAAAATACTTTTTCCCTAAAAAATTCTCTCCTAACTGCATTTGGTCTATTGCAGTAGACGCCTTCCTTTGTAGAGACGATTACTATACTCAAGCAATCGCCAACAAGTGGATAAGTGAAAAAGGTAACGTTAAATCGAGTGCCGAGTGCGCCTACCGCTACCTTTCAGATAACCCCAATTTTGAAGAACGGCACTTTGGAATAGACGATTGTCAAATAGAGAAAGAAATTCTCCTTTACTGCCGCTCCATCAAGGGGAAGAAGAATAGTAAACCTAATAGTGCAATCTGGCGAAAAATTCAGAGAGGGCCTTGACAGGCTCTCTTTTTTGTGGTCGACGATTGTTAATTTTATAACAGGGTTGACAAGAGAAGAAGAGTGTGGTATACTTATTATAGTAAAAGAAAGGAGACAGATTATGATTCGTAATATTCTTGCTATTAAAGATGATCCCGATTCTACTTCTTTTCCCTCTGGTGCGCCGTTTTACATCAAAAATAGCTTACTTCCTCGGTACCTTCTCTATTGTGATAACCTCTCTATGTGGTTTGTCGCTTGCCCGGACCTGGAAGAACTGGAAACATTGGAAGATTTTATTTCCAATGTAAACTATTCTTTTTATGACGCAACTGAAAATTATTTGGGGGTACGTTTTGATGATTGAATCATTGCTCATGGAGCTATCTGATTTTAAAAAGATGTTGGAATCCGATTCTCGGTATTCAAACATTGCAAAAAACTATTATGAAGATTTTCTTCCTATCTACGACAAAATAGATGCAATTCTTGGCGCAATGATTGTTTGAGGACGGAAACGCCCTCATTCAGTCGACCGCGGCATGTTAAATAAATAACAGGCAAAAAAGATTGACATTCATTTTATTCTATGATATACTATATAAGCAGTCAAGAGAAAAGATGTTAAACCTTGATTGCAGAAAGAGGTTATTATGGAAAAATATCTGATTATCGACACTGAAACCGCAAACAACTTGGACTATCCTCTTGTTTATGACATTGGCTATCAAGTGGTAGACCGCAAGGGCACAATTTATGAACGGGGCGCTTATCTCGTCAAAGAAATTTTTGTTCAGTCTAAAGACCTTATGGAAACTGCTTACTACGCTAAAAAAGTCCCTGAATACTGGGAACGGGTATGGAACAAAGAAATCACCATTAAACGATTTAGTGAAATCAGGGTCATTATTCGTAACGTCCTTAAAAAATGGGACATCAAGAAAGTAGGCGCTTATAACGCCGCTTTTGACCGCAAGGCCCTTAACGTGACTACTCGTCTTTTGTATGGGTCTTCCGTCCGTTACTTTTTCCCCTATGGTGTTGAATGGTTCTGTATTTGGCATATGGCCACTCAGACCCTCTTGTCCCAAAACCGTTTTAAGAAAATGGCAATGGAAGAGGGTTGGCTCTCTGCAAAAGGCAACTTACTCACCAATGCAGAAGTATGCTATCGCTATTTGATTGGTGGTCACGATTTTGACGAGGAACATAAAGCACTTGACGATGTAGTTATTGAATCGTTCATTTTTGAAAAAGTTTTGGCACAACATCGTAAAATAGATTGGTCTATTAAAAGGGGGTGTTGGCGCATTCCCCAAACTGATAGAGTTTTTCCCAAGAGAAAGGAGATTATGGCATGAAGAACGTAGTGTGGCTTTGTGAAGGATATCATTTTTCTACGCCTATGCGTAAGATTTTGGTGTGCAACGGAAACGAACCCGCCGCCCGCAGTAAGGCGAAAAAACTTTACGGGTTTACGAGGTTTACGGAATTCCGTAAATTGGAACAGGAAAAGGAGGAAAAGGACGAGTAATCGTCCTTTTTTTATGGTCGACCACACTCCCTCCCTTTTGTCAAATCAAGTACTTGGGCAATTAATCCACTATTGAAAAGTAGGTTTGGAGCTACGATTTAGTAAATCAGCTGGGTAAATAGACTGTTTTTGGAGCTGGGTTTTATGATTCTTACTATTTGACAGAGCCAGTCTCTTAAATTAGCAGCAAAAGGAGCTAGAGTATAATAAACAAAAGGAGGAATTATTATGACTAAGATTTATAAAATAACAAACAGTAGAAATGGTAAAATGTATGTTGGTCAAACAACTAAAACCTTAGAAGAAAGACTAACTAAACATTTTTATGATTCAAGAAGAGAAAATAGATAGAAAAAGTTTTATGAAGATATTTTAAAATATGGCACAGATAATTTTTCAATAGAGCTGATAGAGGAATGCCCCGATGAAGCCGCAGACGTCGTCGAATCTTATTGGATTTATAAGTTAGATACAATTAATAATGGTTATAATTCTTGTTTTTCATATGGAAGAAATAGTTTTAGCGTAAAATCAATTTCAAACGAAGATTGGCTAAAATACTCAAAAAAAATTAATTTTCCTCTTAAAGCAATAGACTAGTTTACCTTAGACGGTGAATACATGAGAACTTTTTCCAGCGCAAGAGAGGCAGAAATATTTTTGTTTGGTGATGGGCATAAGGCTGGAAGAGTTAGTTTTCTTCAATAGGCCGCAAGAGGAGCAAAGACAAAGGCTTATGGTTATAAATGGGCGTATCATGACGACCAAAAAGCGAAAGAGGAAGAACTTTAATAGTTCCTCCCTCTTTTTTTAAGCTGCGAACGCAAGGCGGTGGCGCTTTAACGTACTAAAGTGACGACACTATTGACTAGAGACCCTTAATGGCGCTTTACTTAATTAAAGTGGTGACACTACTGAGGAGCTGGACTCACCTACTAAGTAGAGGAACGGGAATGAGCTGGCGCTCATATCCCTTAAAAGAGCTGGGGGGCCCTGGCGCGCCACAAGAGGGGCAGCTAAAAGAAAAGGGAAGAACTACTAGAGTTCTTCCCCTATTTTTTTAAAATTTTTAAAATTTTAAATCGCTCGCGGTCCATCCACACTTTTCTACTTTTGTCAAGTACTTGCCCACCGGGCGGCATATTCAATTGTACTATGAAGCCGCACTTTAATTAACTAAAGTGGCGACTCTATTACTTTAGTGAAAAGATATCTTTTCATCAAAGTATTGACATTTTATTTAACTATTATTGACACAACGGCACGGGCGCAACTACTTGACTTTAATGGAGTTGTAACTATAAAAATAGCCCTAAGTAAAACTACCTAGAGCTGTAAGTCAAACACTTG
>NFZD01009958.1_pt1 | contig 13959 bp, 3 predicted proteins | sample 1095381 | NCBI WGS metagenome assembly NFZD01 (sample SAMN03609891, study PRJNA323583) | gut metagenome | isolation source: feces | host: Rattus norvegicus | place: Denmark: Riget | collected 2013 | reverse complement strand
CATATCTCTAAAATTAATAATATTAGTATTATCATTAAGATTAAATGTGATTCGTATTTGAATATTTATATCTTCAATAAAATGATATTCATATTTAGAATTCTTAGTTTTAAAATGTACATTTTCTTTAGAATGATTATAGATATGATTTGCCATATCTTCTACTGTTTGTTTATCTAATGCTTGACGAATTTTTATTCTAATATTATTTCCAATTAATATCGGTTTTACACTATATTCCTGATTAGACATTTTCATTCCCCCAATAATTAATATTTGTATCTTCAGAAAGTCTTGATCTCATTTGATTGTATTGAGATTTATTAAATAGCATATTAGTGTACTTTAAATCAATTTCTACTCGTGGTAATATAGAATACCATTTTCTAACTTGACCATCTATAACTAGATCATCATCTAGCCATATATTACCATTATACATATCAGAATATTTTTTACCAATATTATCCCAATCTGGTTTTTTAATTGGCCGAATTAATCCTATCTCTGCTAAGAATAAATCATTTATAGTAAAACTAGATGGTGGTTTAAAATAAACATTTACACATACATCACATGGAGTATATATTAGTTCATTTGCTTCAAGATAATCATTTTGAGATACTAATTTTTTCATATACATATTATCTGCTTTACCAGTAATAGAATATATTTGAATAAAATTAGAATCTGCTTTAGATACGTCTAAAATATTATATCGGTTAATTAATCTAGCTCTAGGTCTTGGAGTTCCCTCTGGTTCTTCATAAAGACAAATTTTAAGACTTTTATAATACATTGAATTTAATATAGAATCTCTAGTAGAAATTATTTCCTTCATGCGTTTAGGAGATAATTTATATTTATCACACATATAATTTAGTCGTTCTCTATAATCATGAGGAATATTTCCATATTTATCTTGATATTCTATAAATTTCTCTTTTCGACTTTTCAATTATTTCACCACTCTTAAAAAATAATAGCTAAAGTATTTGCATACTTTAGCTATATGTTTTAGACTGTGGTAATTTTAATTTTTTATATTCTATTTATTATAAAGCGCTCTTCCATAACTATTGAGAATCATATTATCAAACGTAGCCTGCAATGCACCCATCATATCATCAGGAATATCAGCGATTGGTGCTCTAATAAGAGTCTTATAATATAATTCTGCAGTACGGTTTAAGTCTGGTTCATTAATATTAATACCGCACAAATTTGCTAAGTAGTCCATGAATATACTATTAGTCAAAATATTACGAGTATTATTTACTGTACGAGTAATAGATATATTAGAATATAGATCTTTAATATCCATACTTACATCTACTACTGTTGGAAGACCATTTCTAGTCCATCCACCTTCAGTACCTTTATTAATATTAAGAGATGTAATTAATCCCATATCGCAGTTAAATAATCCTTTATAGAATGCTCTAACTAAGAATGGTGTAAGATATCCATTAGGACCAGACTGTCTAGGCGCAGTCATACAAATAAGATGACAAATTGGAACTAATACATTCATATACCAAGAATATACATCATAATCTGGAGATACGAATTTAAAACTAACACTATAGCTACGAGAGAAAGATGAATCACTCCATATATTAGGGAATATTAATTTGCCACCAGCTAATACAGTTTGAAATCCACCAGTAATCTGTTTTAAGAATTGACCTAAGGCACCAGTATTAGATACCATAGCACTAGTGCTATCAGCAACGTTCATATCATTATCTAATAATGCTTTAGTAGATACAAAGTTATCCACGTGAATTCCGGTTGCAGCAGATGAACCGCCAACTAAAAATTGTGCTTCTTTAGCCATATCGGAAAATCCATTTACTTTACTAGCTAATGCAGATTGAGTATCATCATTTCCGAAATTATCTGAAATAGATGTTTCAGAGTTGATATAAAATGCCATTGCATTTCTACCAGTCCAATAACGATATACTCCAGGATTATAGTTATTAGCCCAATGATATTGAGATAACTTATTACCATTATATTCTCTATCACCAATACCCAAAAGCATAGCTGCAGTTCTTAGCATTGGATTTAAGAATTGATAATAGCTATTACCAGCATATCTAAATGAATAATATTTACCTTCAGATTTTAATATTCTATCTAAATCTGATGATCCACCTTTCTGCTGATAATTAGATTCTTTATCTTTCTTAAGAAGATTACTTAAAACGTCTTCTTTAGACTTATCAGAATAGCCAGCTAAGAAATCTGGTTCTCCTGGAGCTATAACTAATAGCGGCATCTTAGCAACTATTCTATCGCCATATACTCTACCAATTGTTGAATTAGCTAATCGTGGATCTACATGAGGCATCCATTGATATGGCATACCATAAATACCTCTAAGAGTTTCTATATTAATACTACCAAGAGATTGTACATATGAAGCTTTATAATCAGAATTTATCTGACTCTTTTCAGTTGAGTTACTATTGATTACATATGCATTATATAATGCAGATCCTGGAATTATTTCATCTTTTTTAGCTCTTGTATCAGTTTTGATATTTGGACCTCTGCTATCTGTAATATTAGACTCTTCTTCTAGATTTTTTCCAGAGCTATAATCTGCAGACATTAGTGCAATATCATTTACACTATCATATTTTTCAACTAATCGCTGAGTACCATTCGCAGTATATTCAGCCACCCATCCCTTTGAAGTTTTAAGAAAATTATTACTTTTAGTTTCTACAACTATCATTTCATTTGGGTATATTAATCCGACTGTTTTACTGGATATGGATGGTTCCTTACGTACCCAAATAGGGCGATCTGAAACTACTATATACTGTTCTTTACTCATTAATATTCACCTCACTTAATAAATGGTTGGGATGGCTAAAAACCATCCCAACACTTATTATTGATTATTTTGTAGCAAGATTTGTCATTGTAGCTAATAAGCTTTCCATCGAAGCATTATTGCCAGATACAGGTCCTAATCCATTACCACTTGTAGCCATAGCCATTTTCTGTAAACCAGTTCTAAGCCTATCCATAGCATTCTGACGTTGTTCAGCTTTTACATTAGCAGTATTAACTTCACCAGCATTCATAGGCTGTAGAGTTTCATTAGTATTGGTCACTATCATGTACAATGCTTTTATAATCTCTTGTAAATATGGAGTGTAATCAATATTACCATTAGAGGAAGAATTATAGTTAGTACCAGAAGTATATGTTGTATAGGATGGGCCTCTACCAAACATATGTTGAACACTACGGGCTTTAGAATATTTTCCTCTACCATATTTACCAGCACCAGATGTAGTACCAGCATCAGCAATTACTTCTTCAGGAGATCTAGCAAGTGTACCAGATGGAGTATTAGATGCACCATTGGGATCGCCAGTAGATACATAACCAACTATATTATCAGAACCGAAATCTTTAGCAATATCACCATGAACTATTCGATTTCTACTAGAAGAGTTACCGAAATAACCACCAGAACCATCTGCAATAACAACATGGTCAGGGCCGTCACCAGGATTTCTATTAGTTTCGAGTATAGTAATATCGCCAGCTTTACCACCTTGAGAAGATTGTTTAAAGATCTTGCTATCATTTGAAGCTTTATATAAGTCAGGAACCCACATTGGGAAGTTGTCTGCTAATGGGTTACCAGACTGTTTTATAAAGTCTCTTACAAATTCAGTACAGCCATTATTACCATAGCCAGGAGTATCTTCACGACTCTTAGCCCAACCAATTGCACTAGATACACCTTGAGGAGTTACAGAATTCTTAAGTGGGCTACCATCCCAGTTACGATAGCTTGCATTACTTGGACTATAGCTTCCTCCAGAACTGCTTCCAATGTTTCCACCAAATACACTGTTGTAGATTCCCATTATCGGGGATGCCATTTTCTCAAGAAGTCCTAAGAATCCAGCTTTAGCACTAGAACCACCAGCAGAACCCACAACACCTTTAATACCACTTACGGTGTTTCCATCATAAGTTAATTTAGTAATACCTACACCTTTAGCCTCAAATATCTTACGCGCCCAGTTAGTACGCTCTTGTAAATGAGGAACACCAGGATTCTCGAATTCATTACACCATTTAGTTGCAGCATCTTCAGGAGTCTTACAAGCATTTAATCCACTAGGTAAGCAAGAAGCGTATCCTTGTTGTACTTCTTTCATCATATAATCAAGCTGTACTACAAGATCACTAGATTTCTTATTATAGCTCTTAGCAAAGTCTGCTAATCCCTGTTGTCTTGCATCATACGTCCATTGACATAAACCATAGCCAGTATTACCATCAACTTTTACTTCATCTGCGGTTTGCCAGCCTCTACCTTGAACACGACGAGGATCTAATCCAGATTCTACCATCAAGTTACCCATGATGCCAGCAGCAGAAGATTCAGTATAGCCAACTTGAAGTAAATAATCCCAGATAAACTTACCGAGATCACGTCCTTTATTAGCACTACCACCTTTAGTCATTCCATCAGGAGTGTCTATAATGGCACTAGAAGAACCTTTATATTTAGCTTGAATTTGATCTAATGTCTTATAATCAACTGTATCGAGTTTAGCTTGAGCCATAGTCATTCTACCACCACGACCATAACGACCTCTAGCAGCAATACCGAATTTAGTCTTAGCTAAAACACTACTAGCGGGGTATCTAATATTAGATCTACTATCTTGAGGATCTTGAATTATCATATTACCGTTAGAATCCAAACCAGTTGCAGTTACATAGTGAGGACCAGTACCATATGGAGTATTACTATCGATCTTATTAGATTGACCCATCATTACAACTGGATTACCAGCTCTAAGATTATTTAAGATACCTCTACCATTGGTAAAGTCTGCTTCTTTACCATGTGCATTAAAGTAAGATTTAAAGAACTCAGGTCTTGTACCACCATTGCGTTCTTTATAACCACCATTAAGTGCGAATTGTGCTGCTTCAATAGGATTAGGACCTCTACCATATATAGCATTAACTGCCGCTACTGGACCACAGCCAGAATCTGCCATATTTTGATATTCAGTATCTCCTATAGTATTGAAACGCATATTCTTATATCTAGGATCAGTTTGTTTAAAGTATCCCTTGCCGTATTTGCCAGCACCAAAGACATCGCCAAAAATCTTAGTATTGCCAAATGTCATACTAGCCAACTTTTGAAAGAAACTAGATGACGCTGCAACATTGCTATTACTACTGCTACTAGAACTAGAAGAAGAATTAGAAGAATCTGTAACAGAACCACGATTAGATGCATCTTCGGCTTTAAGTTCTTTATCAGCATCTGCTACAACATCTTCACCAAAGAAAGAATAAATTTCATTTGGCTCAATACCAACGAATTCACCTAATGCACCACAAGCACCAGCAATAAATTTAGCACCTTCAGTTACTACAGAACCATCTGGAATTCCTAAAGCCTTTTCAGGATGTGCATAGTTCAAAATAAATCCTGCTGCAGATTTAGCAACGTCATATGCTAATAACAAACCAGCTAATGGTGCTAATACACCAGTAGCAGCTGCACCTAAACGCAAAGCAATTTTCGGAGCAGCTTTAGCTGCTAACTTTGTAAATATTTTAGCTTTAGTTGCAGACATACCAACCCTACTAATGATAGATTTGGATTTATCTACTATAATACTAGCTAAGTTACTACCAGCAGAAGAAGCTGTACCAACAGCTTTAGATCCCCAACCAGCAACTTTAGCCCAAGACTTGCTACCAAAGACTTTAGCTCTAGCAAGTAAACTCGGCTTCTTGTTCTTGAGGGCTTTCTTTCTACGCATAATCCTGGTATAAAATCCTTCTTTCTTAGGACCTTTCTTAGGAGTAGATTTACCTTTTACGCCATCCATAGCATCTTTTACATTATCAAGTGCACTACCACCAACAGCATTAGATACTAAATCGATAATGGTATCAAGACGAGTAGATACTTCTTCAGTGCCACTATTTTGACTTTCAATAATAGCATCCGTAGCCGGGTCTCCAGTCGTTCCACTTCCACCGAGTTTAAATCCAAGGCGATTGCCAATCTTACGGTTAATCATATTAGTGACTCCAGTTTTAACTGCACCGTAAGCTTTCTTAGCAAGACCTGTTTTATAAGCAAGATAACCAGCACCAGCTGCAACCATGCCTATTCTACCACCAGTATTTGTAGCATTCCAAACACTATCACTACCGACAGATTTTACATTACCATTTTCATCAAGTTCTACATCAATTCGTTTACCGGTTTTATTATCAGTATAATATACCTCGGTTCTACCAGTCATGGGATTATATTCTTCATGTCTTGTAGTATTATCTAAAGCTTCTTTAATATCAGCCTCACTTGTAGCTTTCTTATTAAAAAATAAACCATTGCCAACACTCTTAACAATATCCATAGCATATCCAGGAAGTTTAGGAATTACATTAGTCCATAAAGAACTAATCGCACTACAAGCACCTTGAACAAAGTCGTTAACAAACTTACCGATAAGATGAGCATTATCGTTAATGTATTTACCAACACTTCCGACAAAGTTCTTAATAAACTCACCGATAACCTGACCATTCTCACCAATGAATTTACCAATCTGAGTTACTGCAAAGAGTTTACCGCCACCGATTAATCCTTTCATTAACCACTTAGCGCCAAAACTTAATACAGTACCAGCAACGCCAAATAATTTGCTAAATATGTTACTAAAGAATCCTCCCTTAGAGTCTTCTTTATCTTTATTTTTATCTCTATTAAAAAGTTTACTAAAGAAACCAGACACTGAAGACATTGCTTTAGTATTTTCTTGTACAGCATTAGCTGAAGCATCACGTTTTGCAATAGCCTCTTTTGTATTAGCATCAGAAGTATCTAAGTCCCAACTTCCGTCAGTAGACATTACATATTTCATTGCACCATATTCATTGAATATGGTTTTTACTTTTTGAGTAGTACCATCTGCATTAGTTTGTTCAGATTCGACAACTTTAGGTTTGGCTTTATTATTTTCTAATTGCTTATTATAAAGAACGCCAAGTGTAGTATCGTTAATAGTTTTATCAACTTTAATATCTTGAGCTTCTAAATAAGCGAGCATTTTAGCTCTAGCAGATTGACCAGCTTCAAGCTTAGTATACTCTTCAATACTACGAATATCAATACCAGCTTTGGCATCATTTCTAAGTTTTACAAATTGAACATCGCTGAGATACTTAATATTGATCATGTCTTTAGGGAATCCCCTTAAGCCATTTTTCTTAAGTATTTTAACAATTTCTACAGTTCTAGAATGAGAAAGAGGAGTTTCTTCAAACGCATCTTTTATATTCGGAAAACGATAGCCAATCGATGCTAATTCATCTATCCATCCATATACTGGATCGTTAAAGTCTAAGATTCTTTTCTTTTGATCGTCACTAAGATCTGTTCTATAAGTTTTTCGAACTCGTTTAATTCTAGCATTATCACTAGATTCTCTATCAGTAATCGATTTAGCAGCTTGTTCTTCAGCAGCAACACTTGCTTCACCGATAGCTTTATTACTCTCTTCAGTATGAGAGAATATCTTTTGAATAACCTGACTCAAATCATTGATTGCAGATACTACACGATCAGTATCATTAGTATTAGCTTCAATGATTTTTTGAGTATCACTTGCTGCTTCTTTAGTATAATTAGTTCTCTTAGAGTCTAATTCAGTTTTAGTACGAGCAAGAATATCTCTTACGTATTTTTTGTCTTTAAGTTTGCTTACGTCTACATTTAAGACTTTAGCAACTTTATTTAATGCATCTCCACGGTATTGATTGAAGTTGTTCTTATAGTCAAGATTACGACGCAATCTATCACTACGACCATTAATAAATTGCATGAATTTCTTCTGGTCTGCAGCATCTTCAAATTTACCATTTTTGGAGATGATATCCATTGCAGCTTTCTGAGATTCTGGGGTGTTTTGCTCTAATAATCTTATTACAGTTTCAGCTTGGTCTTCGCCTAAGAGATTCTTAAGATTACCATAAATATCACGGCGATCTTCTTTAATAGCTGCATCGAAATCTTTTTCACCAGAAATTGCAGTCATCAAAGAATTAAAGTCTTCAATTTGATCACTATTCATTGCAAGTAATCTCATATCAGCTTCTTTATTAGCATAATCTTTAATACCACGACTATTCATCCAAGCAATACGACCAGCAGCATCTAAATGGCGTTCACGACCACTTGCAATCATATTACGTTGTAATTTATCGCCGAATTTACCGAATTGTTTTGGTAAGAAAGATACTAAACCTTTAGAGACGTTTTTAGCTCCTCTAAATGCTCTACCAGCTGTAGCATCAAATATAGCCCTTGCAGTACCGCCAGTCAGTTTATCAATAGCATTAATAATCCAAGAATCTTTAAAGCCAGAGAAGACTTTCTTAAGACCATCACCAACTGCATGACCAATATCACTAATCATAAGTTGAGTATACTTAAGTAATGGGCCAACACCAGCAGCTATTGGTTTGAAGATATCATTTTTCATGAAATCTTTCATTTCAATAGCGAAATCTTTTGCAAAATCAGCTAATGGATCAACTACATTTTTCTTAAGAGTTCCGACTAAGCCACCAACTCGTTTACCATTATACATTTTCTGACCAAACATAAAACGATTAAATGTTTCAGAGCTAGTAACAATACTTGCCGTAGTACCAAGTATAGTAGAGCCAATAAGACCAAACGGACCAAATGCCATTGCAGCTGCAGTACCAATAGCAGCTTTAGGGAATATTTTCTTTAAGTAATTCTTACGTTTATTATTAATAATACCATTTTCATCACCAAAGAAGTATTCCATGAATCTGCTATTGCTTTTAGCATATGCAGCAGCACCACCTAAGGCAAGACCACCAAGAATACCAAATGGAGCAAGACCAACAAGACCTGCGCCAGCACCAAGAACACCAAATTTCTTAAGATCTGGTATCATTTGTGTGAGCTTCTTTTGTTGCTGTCTAGATAAGAGTGCACCGCCTTTGCGTCCACCGCCATCTTTTTCATCAACTTGCTCACCGAATAACCAATTTTTAATAAAATCAGATTTATTAGCAATGGATGCACCAGCACCAATTACCAAACCAGCCATAGGTCCTAAACCAGTAACCAAACCAAGAATAGCACCTAAGCCACCACCACCGAATGCTTCGGGAATATACATATCGCTATTCTTTTTAAGATCTTTATATACATCAGCAGCAGTTTTACTGTCTCCATTTATAAAGAATCTATCTAAAGCACCAGTAACGACTTTTCTAGTTCTAGCTATCAATCCAGTATTCTTATCATTAAGATTCTGTACAGCTAAAGAACCTTCAGCATTCATACCAAGTCCTTGAAGTGCTTGATCTGCTATATTCTTAGCATATTGCTTACCAATTCGTTTTTCATTATTAATCTCAGAAGATTTAGATGTTCTTCCTCTATCTGGATTGAATGGATTCAACTCAGATGGGATGATCATCTCACCTTTAGAGATTGTGGTTAATCCAGACTTAGTGATATATCTAGCACCATTAGCATAACCAGGTACACCATTTACATCAGTTATTGTCTCACTAGCAGATTTTTCTTCTTCAGCTTGTGCTTTAGATATATTTCTTTGTCTTTGTTCTTCTGCTTTTCTTTGTATTATAGCTTGGCGATCTAGTTTAACTCTAGCACCATTTCTTGAAGTATTTAATATTCTTCTGACTTGGTCATAGCCAACTTGAGAAATAATTTGATTTAATTTTTCAGTGGCATCATGAATTTCTTCAGGAGTTGCAGGAGTAGGATTTCCAACACCATAATCAATCATACCAGTTTCAACAATTTCAGCAAACTGCATGATCTTATTACGATAGCTATTAGCCAATGTAGCTTTATATGCAGCATTTTTTCTTATAGCTTTTTCATTGTTAGAATTATTAGAATTTAAAATTTCTCCAATATTAATACCTTGGAAAGATTCAGGATGTTTAGTAATATATTCATATTGAGCTTTGGATAAATTTCTATTACTATTTATAGCATTTCTAATATCTTGAACTACTTTAGGTTGTCGATACCGAACTGTTCTTCTTGGAGTTGTAATATCAGGTGATAAATTGTTATCCGCTTGATTATAACGGATAATAGCATCCATTAAATCTGGGTCTTCAAGAATACTATTCCAAGAAGCCTGATTGACCTGACCATATTTATCAATATAAGTATATCCAGTACCATCTCTAGCAAATCTATCTATATATTTATGAGGATCATCTAAATAAAATCTACCATATTGATCTTTTTTGAATCCAGCAAGTCTACGAACGTCATGATCATTAAATTCTTTGACCATTTTAGCATTAATTGCATTCTGGTCTGGTTCTCTAGTTAAGTCTTCTGCAACATCGGTAACTATATTACCAAGGCCTTTAGCCTTAGACATAAAGCTATTACCAACTGCAGAACCAAATTTCTTAAGATAAGATTTAGCATCACCTAAACCAAGCTTCTCTTTTAATGGGTCCCATATCTTCTCTTCAAATTTGCTAACCATTTTGTTGAACATGAGATTGGTTTTTTCAGTAATAAGATTGAAGAAACCTTTAACACGTTTACCAGGAGATGCTTCTTTTTCAGTCTCAAATAAGAACTCATATATACTATTACTAGCAGCAGTTAATTTTTCAGAAATGTATTCAGCTGGTTTGGATACTATCTCACCAATACTATCAGTAATAACTGCCCATTTAGTACTAAGGTCTTTAGCTGCAGTAAATCTCTTAGTAAAATTACCAGTAAGCTCTTTTGCATTTAATCCTTTAGCTAAGGTTTTCTTAGCATTCTCTTTATATTCTCTATAAGATTTAGCACCATAACCAGTATCAATCTGGTGTTGTTCATATTCATTCGCTTCTTGACGACTTGCAACTCTTAAAGCAAGAAGGTTTTCACTTTCTTCTTCATTATCTAATACTACACGTTCTTTTTTATGTTTCTTAGCATCTGCTGTAAGTCTAGCTTCACGATCAACAAATGCTTTACGATTTCTTTCTTCCATAGCAGAAACTTTTTGAGCAATAGTTTCTACCGGATTTTTAGAACCCTCAAAGTTTACAGTATTAGGATTTAAATTATATTGTGTATTAATGCGTTTAAGGGCTTCTTGAGCTATCTTATTATTTCTGCCGCCTCTACCACCGCCACCATTGTACAATATCATGCCTCTAATGCCGGGGCTATTAGCGATTATATTTTGATATGCTCTAATAGTAGAGAGTTCTTTAAACATTTCACGGAGATAATATAAATCATCATTCTTATATTTATCTCGTTTACCAAAAGTTTTAGATTGCTCAACATTACCATATTTATCTATAGTAACATTTTCAGTTAATTTTCTACCACTAAATATTGCATTATATATATGACTATTATTCTTCTCCATCTCCTCAAACTGTCTAGTTGTAGAGTTACGAGAAGATTGGACTTGTCCACCGAGAGCCATTTGGACTTCACGGGGCATATTTTTCCAAAGAGCATTGAATCTCTTAAAGTTCTTATCAGAAATACCATAGTCTAATGCTTTACCAGGATTTCTTACATTATAGAACCCACCATTATTATAAATTGCAGTCAAGAAAGTTTCTAATTCTTCATCAAAAAGTTTCTTCTCATCATAGTTAGCAAACCCAACACGATTAGCTGCACTATTTATAAAGGTTCTAACGTCACCAGTAGCATTTCTAACACTAGATTTCTTTCTCTCTTTAAGATTCTTTAAAATAGAAGAACCAGTAGTCCATTTACCAGATTCATAATCGAATACTTTTTCATCTCTACCAGTAATAGCAGATTCAATCTTAGCCAATAATGCAGGGATTACTTCGACGATAGCTTTCTTAGTAACACCATCGAATGGAACTGGACCTTTATTATATTTACTAGTATCTAACGTAGTCTTATTCTTATCTTGAAGACCGAATAATCTACCTATAGTATTAAATAATGCAGACTTATCTCCAGTGTCCTTTTTAAATGCAGTCATACGAGCCATCAAAGTACCAAATACGCCAGAAATAGTACTATCAAACTTCTCAGCTGCTCTTTTAAGTTTAGGACCTATAAGAGATTTAGAAATCATTGCTGGAATGAAAGAAAGCGGGTTTGCTGCAAGCATTGCTAAACCGTTTGAGTCGTCACCAAACATGCTTAGCATACCGCCACCCATTTCATCAAGCATAGTTCTAGCATTCTTGCCAACTTCTTTAAAATAATCAGTAAAGTTGACTGCACCACTAGAACTTACCAAATCACTAAATGTAAGACGTTTATTTTTCTTATCTTTTTGCTGCTCAGCTTGCTGTAATGCTTTATAACGTTCACGCTCCATATCGAGCAATTCTTTAAGCATCGCATTACGTTCTTGAGAAAGCTTAGTCACAGTATCATAGAATTTAGTAGAGTTCTCTAAGTGCTTACCCATAGCTTCAGCATTAAATTTATTAATGTTGCCAATTTCAGCTTGAACTGCAGACACTCCCGAAGTTAATCTACCAAATAAACGTTCATTCTGAGCAAATAAAATACCTGCGTTAGCTTTACTAACTTCAGCTGTAGCTTTAGCGCCTTTAATAACTGCATTAGCAACTACTTCAGCATTAGCTTTAGCAGAACCTTCAGTTGCAGCTATTAAGGCTTTATCGCCATCATTTAAATTATCTTCAGAACTTTTATCATCACCAAAGTCTAATGCTTTATCGAGATCTCCAAAGTCTGAATCAAAATCATCCATTTTAAACATGTCGCCGCCATATTTTTCGGCTGATTTATTCTCTCGTTCTTTGGAGTAAAAAGCACCAGTCTTAATACTATCTAAAGAGTTAGCAAAAGCAACATCTGCTGCTTCATACACTTTAGTACTTTTAATATACTCTTTAGTTCTATTAAGTGTACCTCTGAAGTCTCTAATAGCATAAACAACATTCTTTGCTAACTGGGCATTTGTATCAGCATATTCTATTGTGGCGGGAGCTATTTTAGCTATCTCATCATGTGTAGAATAAATAACTGACTTGCCAAGATTACGCAAATAACTTGTTACTTTTCCAAGAGCCATCATTATACCCTCCTTCATATAAAGATTAATATAATGTTTAAACCTTCCAAAATTGCTCAAAATAAGTCCCAGTACACAATTAAGTGTACTGGGAATTTTGATTAATTCAGATTACGTGCAGCAATAATTGCAGCTTGTTTTGCTTCTTCTAAAGTCTCAATCTTCTTTAAGCCAAGACCAATTTTATATTCTAAAGCTGAATCCCATTCAGATTTCATAATAGCTTCAGTTTTATTAAGACCAACTAATTTAACTACCTTTACTTTTTGTACTACTGTAGTATCATTAAGTTTCTCAAAATAAAAGTTGTCACCTTCAAGCTCAAATCCTTTAAGCATTTTAAGAAGATCGTCTACATTATCTGGCATATATGCTAAATGACAACGGCTATCAATTACATCGCCGACTTTGATTCCACAAATACCACGATGACTCCAACCATACCAAGTTTTATTCTTTTCAGAATATCCAATGGAACAGATGGTATCACCATCTTGTTTATAATCACATTGAATTTCATTTTTTATAATAAAATTGATAATCCCACGATAGAAATAAGCACCGACATATTTGCCATCTTTAGTATACCATTGAATGATAGAGCTTTCTACAGGATTTCCATTTTCATCTATATCATGATAAAACTCTCTATAGCAATTTAGATACTTATGCTCATCATTTAAAAGAATTCTTTTAAATGGATGATCAAATATATTATAATCCATAAACTCTTTTTCTTTTTCTAAACTTTCTTTTGCTCTTTTTCTCTCTTCTTCAGTTGGTTCTCGAT
>NFZD01001043.1_pt1 | contig 13981 bp, 9 predicted proteins | sample 1095381 | NCBI WGS metagenome assembly NFZD01 (sample SAMN03609891, study PRJNA323583) | gut metagenome | isolation source: feces | host: Rattus norvegicus | place: Denmark: Riget | collected 2013 | reverse complement strand
CAGACTTGCACATTAGTCAGTCTAATATTATTATCCTGATCAAAGATATCTTCCGCATTAAATTGCTGAGTAAAAGTGAAAGAGTAGTTACTCTTATCAAAAGACTCTAGATTCAATGCTCTATATCTATAATCAGTATTATTACGTCTAAAGACAACAAATGCTTTGATAAGAGGAATAACCTCATCATCTTCACCTTCAGGAATAACACCAAGATCATCCTGAACAGACTGCATAAGCTCAATTCTTAAAGTATACTTATCGTTTTTATCTTCACAGAAGGGTCTATTCCAATTAATATTTGTAGAAATGAATTGGATATTAGATTTATCGTTTATATAATCGAAATGCAGATAAGGATTCTCTTCCATAGACATCATATAGAATGCGGAATATAGACGATATCCATTAATATTAATTGCATAAGGATTAGTATAAACAAATCCACGTTTTCCTTCCATAGAAGTTTCAGTAGGTTCGTGTTGATAGTTTTTATCTCCGTACTTGAGATAATTACTAAACGGCAGATAATCCAAACCTCTAGAAAGTTTAATAATAATCTTAGGATTATAATTATAGCTAGTAGATCGATAGCTAATCTTATAAGTAATCTGTGTATTATTAGTAACAGAATTAATCTTATTGACCACTTCAATCTTAGGTGCATAGGTAATATGAATATCTTTCTTAGTCTGTACCGCACCCTCAGTAACATACATACCATTTTCAATAGCATATACATCTTGAGTTAGATTAATAGTATAAAGCTTACTATCAATAACTACATTCAGGCTAATAGGTTTATCATCGCCAAATTGCTTAGTAATAGTAATGATATATTCATTACCTCTCATACGATTAGTAGGCTTATCGGGATCATCAGGATCGCCTTCAGCATATTCTACTCCATCGACGACATAATACCAATTGTTCTGAGGACGATTTTCGATAGCAGGAAGTTCATCTTCTTTAACAACATTCAGGCTATAATCATTCTTATCATCGGATTCTTGTTGTTCTGCTCCATTAGGAACTCTAGTAGAACTAACGATACCCATGTACCATTCATTTTCTTTACGATCTTTCAAAGCAGGCATATCCTTTTCAGAAGTAACCTTAAGATCATAATTATCTAGAGTTCCAGCAGGTTTAGTAGAAGCATCTTGATCAGTTTGCTCTACTTCCATTTCTCTGTAGAACCATTCATTCTTTTCTCGAATGCTTACAGGAGGAATAGTCTCATCTGTAACAACACTGAGTTTATAAGGCTTATTGGTTTCATTTTCAGATGGAACTCCTGCTTCAGGATCATTAGGATCCATGATAAGAGGTTTATCTACTGTACCATTAGGAGTTACTGTTACATAATCAGTATTAGAAGATTTACAATCAGAAATCTCACCAGAAAAATCTAGTGCACTTAGAACGGTAGATAGATTCACCTTAAGATTCTGAACGAGATTATACTGATTGGAACCATACTTGAAGTATGTAATACCATTAGATTTCTCATTCAATCTACGAATGATACCAAAAGTAATCTTAGTATCTTTAGGAAGATCTGTGATAACAATAGGTAGACTACTAAAATGTCTAGTAACACTATCTACTGTGTAATATGCATCAACAAAATCTAGATTAGAAAGATACTTATCTCTTGCTTGAATGATAGAATTATCATTCTGAGTAATATATTCAGTGGTATAGACATATTTCTTACCTACACCCATTTGAATATAATCTTCTACTTGCTGAGGAGGAGTAGACTCATCTTTCTCATAAGTAAATTTACCATCAAGAGATCCTGTAGCAGTATCAGGGAATACATGAGTAGCAGAATTACATCCTCCAATTTCTACAGTAGTAGAAAATTGTTTCTTTTCTTCTTCTGTAATTTCAATAGTGAAATTACTTTCCACTATATCTCCACGAGAAACAGAAGGTCCAGTGAATTCATATCCATTACCCAGAATAGGCATTTCGTTAATATATCCTACTCCATCTGTTCCAAGTTTAAAACAAGTTCCAGCAGGTAATAGATATCTAGGAGAATCTATTTCATTAATTCTAGATTCAATTAAAGCATCCATAGGAACTCTAATATCAATAGTATTAGAAGGAATGATATCTCCATTTGTATCTTTTGCTACAAAGTAAGCATAATAGACACGTTCAATCTGATTATCAATTTTCTTTTGAATGACAATTCTACCATAATCAGAATCAAGCATTCCAAAATAGTTATTCAGATCCGTAATAGTAGTAAGAGATCCTCTAGACAAAGCTTCTTTAGGAATAATTCCTTGAAGTTCTTTCTTAGATTTTCTATCAATACCACCAGAAGAATTACTAATAGGAGTAATCAAACAAGTGATATTCTTGTAGTTATAATTACTCGATTCAAGAGTAGCATAGACATCTTTACCATAAGTAAAGTTTCCGCTAGAGCCTTGACAAGTCTTCACTAGACATTCAACAGTAGCATTTAGACCAGGCATATAGGACTGTCGGTCAAAACGAACTCTGATAAGATTAGTATCAATATATTGATACCAGCAGTAATACTGAGCATTTACATCATCAGGAACTGCGCTGCCCTCAAAGACTGGAGTAATATAATAATCTTGATCAGATTCTTTAGAATGAATTTCGAAATAAGCCAATTGATTGGTAAACTCAAAATTCATAGTCTTATTATCAATGATATTAGAAGTAACCAATTTCTTAGAAACTACATTATGCTCAACCTGAGCAAGGATTGCTGTTAAGTAAATATAGTTCTCATGATTTACGTTAACAACTGTAGGAGGGCTAAGATATTGGTTAGCAGAGGTAATAGTAGATGTAGGCACATCTCTATTTGCAGGAATGTCATATTGAGCAGTATAAGTATTAGTAGCTTTCTTCTCAATATAAATTCTTTTTAGCTTAATATCATATTCCAGATGAAACTCATAATCGCCAATCATTAGAGGACAGTCTCTATCAATTATGAAAATATTATTTTCATCAAAGTAATCAGTAATATCAGATTCTTTTAGAGCTAGAAATGCTGTCATCTTTGCAGGAATTGCATTGATGTTTTCGATATTCATCATTATTGCATGAGTAATAACATTTCTTTCTAGTCTTGCTCTAGAGGGAAAAACTTCGTTACACAATTCTCCAGTCATTTGAACTTGTGTCTGAAGTCTTTTTGCTTCTAGTGCACCAAGATATCCATATGTACCAATTGCTAAGGTTTCTTCATTTTCATCTGGAAGAAATACTGACTTAACATCTTCAACCAGTCTAGACAGGTTGTAGATATCAGAGTTGACTGTTTTCTTTGCCATCTGAAATTCTCCTTATCAATTTTATTTTTTACCATACCATCTAAGACGGTATTTTGCTCTTTCATCTGTAGCTAATTTTCTGCCATCGACAAGAGCAGCAACTGGCAATGTACCATCTATTCTTTCAGTGGCTCCAATATTATAAGTCGTTTTACCGATTTTTTGAGTAGATCCACCAAGACTAATAGAAGTATCATAACTATGATTTCTACCATACAATATATCAGATTTTCTGTTTTGACGAACAACCGGCAACCAGTTATTTTTGTTAAATCCATGCTTAGACATAACTCTATTCATCAAAATATTAAATTGATATAGAATAGTAGGAGTCTTATCTTCAATAAATGCTGCATCAAAGCTAACAGAGAAAGTTAAGCCGTCAGAAAAAGATGCATCCTGAAATGCATCTCTAGGACAAGATGTTGGGTATACACCCCATAAATATGCCCAGTAGATTAGGGTTTCCATATCTTCATCTACAATGAATTTATATATACCCATTGTATTATGAAGCTTTTTGTATTGATAATATTTCATATCTGGAGGAGTTACCAAACCAGATTTTCTAGCAATATGATATTCAGAATATGCTTTGAAAAATTGGTAAGTATTTAAACTTTTATCATCTACAAATTCTAGAGAGAAACTATAATTTTCATCAGAAGCTTCTGAATCTTGAAGATATTTGTAAGATGTACCATATATTGTAGCAGGATTATCCATAGTCTGAGCACTAGAAGAATCTAGAGGTAAGCTACTATTAACAGAGAAACTTAATAGATGGCTAAAAGGATCTGGATTATAAACAGCACTCATTTGGAGCTCTTTAATAACATCTGGATTTGTATTAAGTAAGCCAGAGAAATATGGAGCAGAAGTTAATTGAGGATTTAATCTTAGTCCATCATTAGATATAACTCTAGATTTTTGAAATCCTCCCATTGTATATAATGTATCAGATTGTGATTTTCCATATGGTATGCATATATGAAGATCAGGTTTCACAAAGAAAAGGTATTCTCTTCCTCCGTTGAGTCTTCCATATGGATCAAGGACTCTACCAAATCTAGAGTACTTATTAAACTTAGCATTATTAATATCCTTTTTAGAATATAATCCTTGAGAATTTAACAGTTCATCAGTTATATAAGTAGATGCTTTGGCATTACCACGGTCATTAAGTTCTCCATATTGGATAGACTCTTTCGTGTATTGACTAGACAATACTCTTACCTCCTTTTCTTATATAATAAATATTATACGGATGTTCCAGTACTAACATTATAGAGCCAAATTCGGATATAAAAAGATATTATAAACTTGAGAGAATATGGAAACGTATTTTTCTCAAATAAAATAAAAGAGGTTGATAAAAATGGAAATCTGTATTGAATCTATCTTCAGAGATGCAATCCCTTATGTGGTAGACACGGTAGTATATACCGCCTATGATGCAGGGCGCAGATTCATAAATAATTATGATAAGCGCCGTGATGTAGGATTTACTCCTTGGCCTTCTGTAAAAGGTTCTTTCCAAGAGACTAAGCGGTATTATTGTGATACTATTATGGGAAGAACATTTATCGAAGATAAAGCAGCTGTATATTTTGTTAATGGAAGGAAGGAAAAATAATGGATGGAGTAATTGTTATTAGCCCTATTCTCGAGAGTGCAATGAAAAGCACTGCAGTAGAGAAAACTAAAAACAGATTTATTGAACTTTCTGCAGAAGATCCAAGAGTTGAAGAAGCAATTGATGAGATGTATAAATCATTTGCTTTTGTGGATGGAAATTTTAATAATGGTAATTACAATAGGAATGCTAAAGTAAATCTTGAAAATGTAGAAGGATATATTCGTGGTAGCAGATTAAAAGAGTTAATGGAAATCTGTGAATATTCTATCGTAATCAATAAAGAAGACGGTAAAGAATATGTATCATCAATTAATAAAGAAAGCATTGAAAATATTGATGATGCACATGAATATATCTTTTATGTATATAAAGATACTATCACTGTTGCTGATATGACTTTATATGCTGAATTAAAATATAAGGCAAGCATCAAAGGAGGAAAGAGCAATAAAAGATGGATGTCTACAAAGAATAATAAGCTTACGAATAAAGCTAGAAATAGACTTTATAAATCTATGGTATTTATGGATGCATGCTATGATGATGTAACAGATAAAACAAACTGTACATCTTTATTTAGAAAGCCTATCAAAGGTAAGCTTTGTAAGAAATATTTAAGGCATTGTAAATATCCTGGATCTAGCGGAAGTTTTGAAAATACGGAAGATAATAGATACTATGTTTTGGTAAAATATTATGATGCATTGGAAATCAGTGAAGTGTATCATCTTTATGGAAAGAGTGTTGCAGAAATTCATGGTGAATTTAGAGTAATCTATTAATCAAGCAAAAGTGCTCTGGAGTCCAGAAATGGCTCCAGAGCATTATTTTTTATTTTTTAACATTAGTATAATACTTGGTATTATACCTAAAAAGGAGGTTTTACAGATGGGGAATACTCTTCATGAAGCCGGTAGCGATACTGTAGATACTATTGTTCAGATCGCTAAAGGACTTAGCAATGTTGCTACAAATAAAGTTGCTAATAAGAGTGAATATTCTTATTCATCTATTGCAAAGGCAGCATCTAAGCTGATTGCTGTTTTTCCTGTTCTTACTAGCCGTACTGTAAGCTTTGATACTGCACGTATGACTTCTAAGTATATTGAACAAATTTCCTGTCAATTCTTCATGTTTGCTCTACAGCAAGCAAATATTAGTAATGCGAAAGATGGTATTGCATATCTAAGACAATTTCATCAGAACCTAAATATGGGCGATGATAATACAGATGCTGTTATTGCAGCTATGCAGTCTTGGATTGATGCATATACTAAAGGTACACAAGAAAGTACCACATTTGCTGATGCTTTGAATAATGAAGTTCTTAGTGAAGCAATGGTAGATCCTTTCATGATGCAATCTGATGATATCAAGATCAGTGCTTCTGATATGAGAGATCTAATGCACGCTATGCAAGAGAGTGCAAATATTCAGTTCTATGATACTAAGCTGAATCCTCTTTCTATTGACGATTATGTTGTTAGAGAATTTGCTGGCGGTGACTATAGAGTCACTGTCTCTCCTTATATCCTAAATGAGGCTAAGCTGGATCGGAATAAAGCTAATAATTCTTATAAAGAGAATAAAGAGCAGCATCGTCATGAAGAAGAAATGGATAGAAATTATACTGAAAGATACAAAGCAGATAGAAAAGCTGAAACCGAATATTATAAGGAATATAATAGATCGCGTGAAGCTGATAGGCAATATAATGACCAGAAAGATAAAGATGCCAAAGAGCAGAATGACCGTGTTAACGCAAATAGAATGCGGGCTAACACTACAATTCTAAAAGATCAAGATATTAAGAAGATGAACGATGCTGTTCCTTCTATTCTGATCGTTAAATTCTATCAGAAAAATGATAATGATATTTCTGGTGTTGCTACTGAATTTCTGATTGGTATTAAGTCTAAGGTTGTTCCTATTACAACTACTGAGATTCTTCGCCGTATTATGAATGACAATAAGGATGGTCAGAAATTCCTTAAGTTTATGAGAGTTATTACTGGTGAGCTAAAAGCTTCTGATGTTCTTTTGGGATTGTCTCGTATTACTGACGATGTCAAGTCTTATAAGGTTAAGGGAGCTCGTGGCGATATTTGGACTCTACTACAGAATCGTGCAGTAGCAGCCAAAGAACAAGTTCGCTCTGGTAAGCACAATGATTTCTCTGCTATCACTACAGTTCTGATTTCTCAACAAGATGCTGATGAACTGTATCGTGAAGAGAACTTTGATATCAATGATCCCAAGAATGCTATTCACTTTATGCAATCTTATAATCTAATGGGATTTGCTATTGCTGATGATTCTAATGAAGTTCTTCATCTGCTGCTAGACAATGGTAGTAAGAATTTTGAAGACATTTCTTATAGAATGCTTGAGAGAGAAACTCAAGATAGTACTTATAAAAAGCTGATCAATCTGATGGCAGCTTCTAAGTAAGAGAAAGGAGAGATACAAATATGATCACTAATGCTGACTATATGCAGATCGTAAGTGAAGCATATGATCTATCTGATCCTTATATTAAGAAGAAAGTTATCTTCTGTAATGAAGCAAAGCGTCAAGAAAATATTGAGAATATTGTTGGTAGACTTTATACTCATATTAAGAATGACGTTACTGGAATTGATTTTGGCACTATTCCTAGATCTAAGGGAATCATTACTAAGATTGATAATTATAATGGTCTTATTGATTGTATTAATAGCATTCATGATCTGGTTAAGAGTTATAATCAACCTACTAAAAGTGTAGATGAACTAACTACAGCTATTAACAATATTAAGAATAGAGAAAGAGTATTTACTAAAGCTTTTACTCTTAATATTGAATTCCCGATTATGCTATACAATATGACAGTAACTGCTATTGTAAGTGCTACTTCCCTATTGATGAGCTCTAGTGTAGAATTCATTAAGAATGGCCATGATTCTTTTACTACTTCTTTGGACAAGGTTGGCTATGTAAAATCTAAGGATCACCTTATGATTGAATATGTAAGTCAATTCAATAGAAACTGTGCAAATGGTACTATTGATAAGCTTGTCAATAGTTGTATTAAGAATAATATCACTAATACTAATGAATCTACTATTGTTGATGCTCAGAATGTAAAGAGTGTTAATGAGGGAATCTTTACAGATACCGATGATAGAGGTAATACTAAGCTGAATGATACAGCAAAAGCAATTATTGGTATTGCTACTGGTGCTGGGCTTAAAGCAGCTGCTCCTCTATTGAATAATCCTTTTGGTATTTTTATCACTGCAGTTATCGGTGCTGGTATTACAGCAGTTCTTTTCCTATTCTTGTTTAGAAAAGTTGCATTCTTTGTTCTTAAGACCCGTATGGATATCTCTGATTGGTTTGAGATTCAAGCAAATTATCTTCAGATTAATGCTGAAAATCTTAAGTATCGTGATGATCCTAAGGGTGATGATCATAAGAAGAAAGTCTACGATGCTCAGATGAAGTGGGTTGATAGATTTAAGAAGATTGCTAATAAACTAGCACTTACTGATTCTAAAGCAAGAAAAGAAACCGATGATAATGAATGGAATGAGTCTCATCAACATGATGACGATGATAATGGATCGTCTGATGGCGGATTGTTCTGACTTTAATTATATAACTTTATAATAAATCTCAGGAAAGGAGAGAATTTATACAATGAGTATTTTTGAAGATCTTCTTCATGAAGATACTTGGCATAAGGATGAACCTCATGATACCTGGGATGATAGCCAGGACACTAGTGGATTTGATACAAATACTACTAGTGAAGATGAGGATAAGGATGATACTGATGTGAATGAGAGCGCTGATGTATTTACTGAATCTGATGATGAATCTGGCTTTGATGGTTTTGGGGTTGATAAAATCGATCGCCCCTCTAAGTCTGGCCTAACCACTGGAATAGATGCAGCAACTAAGTTTGCTAATGCTACAGATGGTGGCCTGGATTGTTCTATTGATTTGTCGTACCATGATGCTTTTGGTGAATCTGACAACTCTGGATTCGAAAAGGACGCGAGTCTAGTGATGGAAGATGGATCTGAAAGTATTCCTGTTGATCCCACTACTATTCCTCATCATGATCTAGAAGATGATCAATATTCTGATAGTCTTGATGAACCTGAAGTTGATGGAGCAAGCCCTGCTGAGTTGGCTGCAGATGACGATAGTAGCTTTGGTGAATCGGCTACAGGATGGGACGATTTATATTAATCCATTCCTTTTACGATCGTAAATTTTAAATTAAAGGAGAATTATCATGATTGTTAATGTTATTAATGGTCAGAGTGCTATGGCCGAGTCCACTAGCAATATCTTTAGTGGCATGAGCATTGCAGAAGCATGTGGCCAGCTGCAGGCTAATGTGTCTGATATCCTGAATGAGATGAACATGGGCATTCTGCTGAATGAGCATCTGTATCTGCGTGAGAATGGTGAAGACATTCAGTATGTCGATGAGAGCGCTGCTGAGCTGAAGAATAAGATCGGTGGCGCTATTGATGCTGTCATTAAGCAGGTTGCATCTCTGTGGGATCGCCTAGTTTCTTGGGTTCAGGATCGTGCTGAGGATGTCCGTATGGCATTTGCTCGTGCTGGCATTGATAAGAAGAAAGCTGAGCAGGCTGGTGCTGTTCCTTCTTGCAGCGTCAAGTGGGTTGGTGATAAAGTCCTTAAGGATGCTGTTGAGAAGATTCTGCAGGATGGTACCGATGTTACCCATGCTGGTAATGAGAGCAGCTATAACCTGAATGACTTTGTTAAGACTAAGACTAGTCTTGACAACACTGAGGTTAAGTATGCATTCAATGTCGTCTTCAATACTGATCGCTCCATTATTGGTGAGATCCGTACTGCAAAGAAAATGGCACTGGATGATCTTAGTGATCTGAAGAAGAAGGCAAAGTCCGATAAGGATTCTGATCAGATTAAGAAGGTCAATGCTGCTTCTCGCCGTGTCTCTAAGCAGAGTGCACTGGCTATTAAGCTGTACCATGCTAATATTGATGGCTGTGTCCATGCTCTGAAGGCTGCTATTAACCCTGCAAAGGCTGGCGCAAAGAAGGCAATCGAGGATGCTAACAAGGCTAAGAAGGATGCTAAGTTTGCTGCTACTAAGAAGGGTCAAGCTCAGAAGGCTAAGGATGATGCCAATGTTGATGAGCTGAATAACTATTGGCCGTCTCAAGAGTCTGCCATCTTTACCGATAAGGATGCAGATCGTTTCTTCAAGGTTTAATTAGTCATAAAAATTATCCCGTAGGATCTTAATGATCCTACGGGATTTTATTTATTAACCTTCAATAGAAAATTCAAGATTATTAGAGATCTTATAATTGCTAGTAATATTTACTCCAGCAATTACTACATGCCCACCGAAGAATTTATTAGAATTTTTGTTACTTTTTGCAGAATTATTATACCAGAAAGAAACATTAAAAGTTCCATTACTAAATTTTTCAATATCGACTAAATCAAGAGTTCCAAATTTCATTACTTTATCAACAGTATTTGCATTGTATTCATAACTTCCATCATCGTTTTTATACCAATCATCAAGATATTCATTAATTTTAGAATAAATCATTTTCTTAATCTTTGGCCATGAACTATTTAAGCATTTAACAAGCTTATCATCACTCAAACAATTTTTCTCATCATTAATTTTACACTTATTATCAATAAATGTAAGTACAGACTTATTAGATTCATTAAACCAATTTAAGCATGTAGATTCAGTAAATATAGCCATTGTTATATTACCTCACTTTTCTATTATAATTACCAATTATTGGCCATTATAAATTAGTAATCAAAAAAAAAACGATTTGGATTTAATATTACCATAGTAGATTTATTCTACTACGGCTAATTTTTTATATATAATAAATGTATACTGTGGATGATATATGACCAGATAAATTTGCTAAATTGAATACTTCTATTCTATATTCATGAAAATATTCATGAATATAGTTATAATCATACCATATTACAAGTCTATCAATTGCATCTTTAATATTAGAATTATAGCAGCAGCAAGATATAATGTCTCCATTATGAAATGAACGATATATATCTTGTGCTTCATATAATATTGTATCATGCTTAATAGAAGCGTCAGACTCATTTTTTTTATTATAAATTTTATTTATTTTTAATAATCTGACGCTTCTCTTAAATGTATAAAAAGATTTCGTGCCGATATTAATGATGGAGTAGGAACAGTATTTGCATTAGGAAAACCAATATGTGGATATGATAATATATCGTATGATTATGTATCGTTTGTAGTTATACAAAATCATGATACACATGGATATATAATTAAAATTGTTGTTTGTGATACAAAATATAATAGTAGTGATAATTATGAAGCATATAATTTTAGAATAGTAAGTGGCAATGTTGATATTTGGTACATTTAAATTAGTCTGACGCTTCTCTTAAGCGAGTGGATTTTAATGTAACATATCACAATTCAACACCTTTTACACTTGGCATACCAATCAGCTGGATGTGTGATGATCAGAAGCATACTGATGGAGTAGACTTAGTATTAGTTTGGTATGAAAATTCAATGTATAATGTAGCTATAATATATATTGATTCATTTGAATATTCTGAAAATACAACTGCAATAATTTGGTACATTTAAAAGTATCCCTATGGATTAAAAGTCCATAGGGACTTTATTTTGAAAACTTTATAATAAAATCGTATCGAAATCGATACTCTTACTCTAGAAAGGAGCGTATAATATTATGGGACTTAATATGAATTATCATTTTTTCCTTGAAGGATATCAGTCTCATTGCCATATTCCTGATTATATTAGATCTAATAATTCTCAGATTCCTGTAGATGAATCTATTCTAAAAGCTACACTAGAATTTGCTAATACTTGTAGAAACTCTGTTTCCACTATTACTTCTATTTCTGAAGCAGATGCTGGCACTGTTCAATTTGAGCAAATTTATTCTTCTCTATCCACAGCTATCAGATCTGTAGATTCTGTAAAGACTATTATGCTTCAAACAATTGCAGAAGTTAGAAATAATGTAGATAGATCTAGAGATCATAAGAATGATCAAATTGAATCTCAGCATAATATTGCAGAGAGAGTAAGGTATCTAGATAAAGCTATTCATCTTGCTAGCACATCTAATCCTGATGATCTAATGTATAATTCTACTGCTAAACTTTCTGCAGATATTACAGTTAAAGATCAATCATTCCCCAATCTGAATGCTATTAAAGATATTCTTCATGGAAAGTCTATTGCTATTCCTGATAATATTGCTGCTTCTTCTGATTATACTACTGGTATGATCATGGATAAAGATTCTGTTCTTTATACTTTGCTTGGTAAGTATTATTCTCCTGTAGAATCTGCTAGTATTATGCAATTTGCAGTGAATTTCATTAATGATTTTATGGATAATACTAAAATCGATCATATGATTGAAGTACAGGATTATCTAACTGCATTCTCTAATATCAATGCAGTAGATGATATGATTAAGTATCTAGATAATCTTAAAGCAACTACAGAGTCTGCTTTTAATGATTGCCTAAAAACTATGTATGATTACTGTGATAATCTTAAGGGAGAAGCTTCTACTAATTATAAAGAAAATTATGGTACTGTAATTAGTGTATTGATTAACAATGTACAGAATATTATTTGTGCTGCTAATATTGTTACTACTAGAAAAGTAAATATTATTTCTAATCTATATGGTGCAGATGGAGATAGTTGGAAAACTATTGAATTTGCCCATTCTCTGATTGGTAAATACTATGATAAGATCATTACTCCTAATGTAATGGCACAAGATGCTGGAAAAGATATTCCTAATAATGCTATTGTATTTAATGGAGCAGATCAAGTTAGAGAGTTCTATGATATTCAGAGTCAATCAAATATTCTAGATATGCTTATTGAGAATGCATATAATGAATATATGTATGATGATGCTCTAGAAAAGGTTCTGCAAGAAGCTACTGCTTTGCATGAAAATGATAATAATGGTGGAAATGCTGCTCCTGCAAATGGTGGACAATCTGCAAATTCTGGTGATCAAGGATCTACTGAACAAGCTGGTCAGCAAGCTGCTCCTGCACAACAGCAGAATGCTAATAATGGCCAGCAACAGCAGCAACAACAATCCGGAACTCAGAATTCTGCCAATAATACCAATGATAAGACTAAGAAGAATAAGTTTGGTATTCTTAATTGGCTGAAGCAAATGATGGGTAGACTTGGTGAAGCTATCAACAAGTTTAAGCTTCGTGTCGAGGAAATGATTACCAAGGGTCCTGATAAAAAGTTCTGGGCTGATAATAAGGATAAGATTAGAAATATTGATATTTCTGGTACCGAGGTTAATCAGTGGTATCAATATAAATTTGATATCTTTAAGAATTCTACTTATATTAAGTTTAATCCTACTGATAATACTCTTAAGTCTGATACTGATCTACAAGATGCTATTCTTTCTAAGATTAATGGTGGTACAAAACCCAATATTAATACTGATGAAAAGGATACATTTGCTACCAAAATCAATAAAGTATATCAGGGCGAATATATCAATATTGAAAATGGTAATGGAAAGACTCTAGGAGATATTCAATACAATAAGGATGCTGCATTTACCTTTGTTGACCAATTTATCAATAAAGGATTTAATAGTGAATCTCTAGGTTCTATTACTGAAGATTATCGTAAGATTGATGAAGACTATAAAGATGCTGCTAAGAGATATGATGAATATGCTAATCAGTTTAAGCAGACTCAATCTCAGAATCAAGCATCTAATAATTCTGGTGAACCTAAATCTAATGGTAACACTTCTGGAAACTCTGGCAATCAAAGTGGTAATACACAACAACAGCAAGCAAATGCTGAATCTGCATTCTCTGATTTTTCCTCTGGATTTAATCTGGCTGAATGCCTTGGATTGATGAACTGTGGAAA
>NFZD01015420.1_pt1 | contig 14038 bp, 12 predicted proteins | sample 1095381 | NCBI WGS metagenome assembly NFZD01 (sample SAMN03609891, study PRJNA323583) | gut metagenome | isolation source: feces | host: Rattus norvegicus | place: Denmark: Riget | collected 2013 | reverse complement strand
TTTAATTAATTTTAATTTTTTCTTGCTTTTAAGGACATCTTTTTTAATCAGTCCATTATGTTATACTGAGTTATTTATCTTTAGTTCTTTGAAATTAAGTGTTAAATGAACATTTTTGTGTACGCAGACAGATTTTTTGATATACATCAATTTCCGTATTTTTGAACAAAAATGATACAAAATCACTTATTTATAGCCTCCCAAACGCCATGACTCTTCACACAAAGACGAACGTCTCCAGAACAGAATTCTTTCAATGAACGACAGTCTGTATAACTCATCGTACTCTTCAGAAGATTCTTGAAATTATCCGTCCACTGAGCAATAGTGTACTTTACGGGAACTATCTTCGACTTACCCTCACTTGTCTTCAATGAAGCACGAGTCACTTCTTTGCCCTGCATCTTCAAATGTTCTACCTGAGCTTCACGACTGGACATTCCGTATGACTTCTTACCGAGAGGAATGTGCTTTATCAAGAATCTCTTGACTTCTTCAATCTTCATTTCTTTATCATCGAGATAAAGGCCCTTATTGATGTCGAGTGTATTACAGTTATCAACATAACAATCACTCAAGCATTCATTAGCCGGTAGAATGTTCTCTCTCCAGTCTTTTCTTGCGTCGCTTCCTATACGGAAATGATGCTTCATTCCAGTCATAAAAGAACCAGAGTTCGTACGCCCTTGTGCTGCTACACGTCCAACATATATACAATGACGATTATGGAGTCCGATATTTGTACTAACTAATTCGCCGGCACTCTCTATACAAGATGTAAAGAGCGTTCCTATCATAACATAGTCAGCACCACACGCTAATGCAACGTAAGCATTGTCGTAGTTCTTGATAGAACCGTCAGCGACAATCTTCGGATATGTGAAGTACTTATCGAATATAGTCTCTTTGATGTTCTGATTAATCTGCCTGGAAATATCAGATGCTTCTTCTCTGAAATCGCTCAAGAAATTCTCAACTTTATGATTATCTCGAATCTCACGAATCTCACTTACGAGACTTGCATATGGATAATGAATACCTGTATTCGGAGTAGTCAGACACATTTCTCCGCCACCAATTCCAATGCGGCAATAGTCTACTCCGGCTTTAGCATATTCTATATATGCTTCTGGATTAGCGATATTTCCGTACATCACTTTCAAATCTGCGTGATGTTCATCAGCAACTTCTTTTGCACGATGTATCAGTGTCAGGCCTTTCTGCATATGTCCGTTAGCAGTGTCTAACAAAGCATAAATAGTCTTCTGTGTATCCGATGATTCCGAAGATTTGGCAATCTCGTCATAAATCCGAAGTTCGATGCTCTTATAACAAAAGATTTGTTCGAATTCGTCTATCGACCATGCACACCATATTCCTTGCTTCGTCAAATTGTAGCGCTTTGTGAAATCAACATTGCGATGAATAACTGGAGTAATTCCTTGCTCAATAAACAACTGATAGTTGGTATCATCGACAACTGATGACATAGGTGCAGCAAATAAAGGCAACAACTTCTTGTCATTGTCTATATAAGGAGAACACTCACTTCGACTCTCAATTCCCGTCGTTACACAAGGAACGATATTAAGGTCACAAAATTCGTATTTAGGATTAGTATCAATCATGTCTAATTTGAAGCAGAATATTTAGATAAGATGAGGGAGTCTGCTTGTACTCCCTCTCCTCAAATAACGATAAAACTTAAACTCATACGGTTTGAACCTCGGCATTTCCGAAAATGCTCTTGCCCTCGGCCAGATACTTCTTGTAAGTCTTGTAGAGAATCACGCGAGTATCGTAATAGTCGATATTCACTGTCTTAGCATACACCTGGCGAATCTGATGCTCGTTTGAGTGATCGTGATTGCCGATGAGAACGTACAGATAAGGCTTTGCCTCCTTGTTTCTGTCATAAGCAACGCACACACGGTTAGTGTAAGTGTCCGGGTTACGCAGCATATCTGCTGTCATCTTAAGACCCTTTGAATAGCGTGCGTAGTTCTTGATTGTCTTCGTTTTCTTTCTCATTTTTCTAATAGAAATAACGTTTGTCTACTAATGATACCGTAAAACTTTCATTTAGTTTAATGCTCTTATACGGAAATAAAATATCCGCTGAACTACTTGTCCAGCAGACGAAACCTCGATAAAGTTTCTACTGTAAAATCTTCTTATTCTTTCGGTTCTGCAATTTTCTGAATAATGATTCTCTTGAACTTGCACTTCCCATCGACAATGGGCTTCTTAAAATCGTAATATTCAGAATGATTTCCAGAATTAAGCATTCCCTTTACATTATATAATATAGAATATGAATGTTTCTCATCAACATTCTTGTCTAGATAGATTCGTCCATATTGATCCATCTTATCAAGAACTGTTATCGGACATCCCATCTGACCGTCATAGTCGTACGGAATTTCCTTATAACTGTTGACATTAATTGCGTCATACGTATCGAACTTCTTATACTTATCTTCACTATATGTATCTGTCAGGACAAATCGAGACTCTTGTTTCCAGAGCAATTCACTATAATGCATATTAGTGAACCATCGCACGCCTTTGACTCGGACGTATCGACGATTCTCTTCATCTGTGCCGCAAGCAGTTCCACTTAAAGGATAATCATCTGGAACGTAGAACTTGCGGTCTCCAGAATGAATGCTGTGACCGAGCCACACTCTATTCTCTACTATGCTTGGAAATACTTCACGATATGTGACAGCATTGATGTTTCCGAGAATGAGAAACTCTTTTCTGGATTTCAAAAGATTCGTAAAGAACTGACGAAACTTCGAGAACGGTGGATTCGTTACGACAACATCACTCTCTTGTAACAGTTTATTTGAAAGTAGTCCAGCGAAATCTCCGTCGTCGACAACATCGAACTTCCCGTACATTATATTATTGTCAATGACAGACTCTTGTGTTCCATCATATCTGACGTGTTGAGCGCTCGGATATGATAGAGCAATCAATTCCTTAAGTTGCAACTTCTTGAAGTTATCTTTGAAAAACTTATAGAAATTGCTCTTTGTGTAATCGTCGCATGGACAAAAGACTCTCTTGTTCTCGAATTTATATACGATATGCTGTTCAGGCATCACTTCTTTCTGAATGTCTGAGTAGTCAGTATAGAACTCGTCTGCTGCGTTCATCCTCGCAGTATGTAAATCCTGGTTATTTACCGGCATAAAACTTCTGTTCTTTGATTTTGATTTTCTTGTACATTAGATCGTAATAAGCAAACACGGGCAGATTGTTCGGCCCGATAACCAATGTATCTCCCCCATGCTCTTCTTTGTATAATTGAAGAGAATTAATCATCTCATCAATAGTGAGAAAATCTTTTTCGTCCATATGAAATTTCTTTGAATCCTTAACGATTGTACATCAAATTCGAAAAATAGTTTAAAGGAACACAGAAAAAGATTGAGAGTGTATTTATCAAACACACCCTCAAACCCAAACCAATTAATTTATCTGTTATGAAAAGTTATATCAGATCTTACAAAGTTTCACTGTTTTCTTATTCAATATAACAAGAGAAGACTCATCGTTCATACCAATCTCAACGAACTCACGCTTGAATGAAGTAGCGTCCATATAATCATAGTAGAATACGATGTTGTCTGTATCTTCCTTGAATGTAATCTCGATTTCAATCTTAATGTTGTTCTTAATGATATAGCGCTCGATAGTGTTGATAGTACGCAAGTCTACTGATGCTTCAGCACCGACTTCTGCTTCGAAGAGAGAAGTCATATCGACTTCAGAGATTACATAGTCGTAATCATTAGGTTCTTCAGTTGTAACTTCTGCGTCACCATCCTTAGAAATTGCAAGAGTCTTGCGTGTATTCAAATCAAGCGTCATTGCGCCAGCACCGAAGTATCCGTTATGCAGTGTGCTGATGTCCTCGCGAATCTTGATGATTGCAGCAGCCATAACCATTTCTTGAGTACTTACGTCATCAAGAGCATTAGATGCATTTCTGTATGCGTCAACAGCCTCAGCGACAGAAGCATTCAAGTGGTCTGTCAACTCATTGACAGTAGTAGTCAAAATGCCGTAAGATACATCGAGAGTATTCAGACGACCAGTGATTCCAGAAACGTCGTTAGACTCTTTAGTAATCTGTTCATCAAGTCTTGAAGAAACATCACTAATAATTCCACTAAAGTAAGTAGAAGCGCTTTCGGTCTTTGTGTTAATTAACTCACGAAGATCACTGCTTACATCAGAAATTTCATTGTTCAGATTAGAACTAAGATCTGAAATAGAATTATTCAATGCCGTTGAAGTATTTGACAAATTCGTAGAAACACTGTTGATATTTGCCTGAAGCGTATTTACATTCTGAGAGATTGTAGTATTTACATAACCTGCCAATGTGCTAACGTCAGTGCTGACATCTGCAATACGCTTATTCAATGCGTTGACATCGTTCTCTTCTTTAGTAATCTGATTCTTTAGCCGTGTACTTACATCATCAATCTGGCGCTGCAAGTCAGTAACGTCAACAGAAATCATATCACTTACCTTGATGTAAGTCTCTGAAGACTTATCATCAGTAGGATCGCTATCGTCGTCTTTAGTATTCCAGACAATGTGCAGATATACATCGCCAGCAGCAGTGTCCCAGTTCGGATCACCCTAACGAGCAGTCTCTGTGTAAGTATGAGTTGCTGCATCGTAAGTAGCCTTACAAACGTGTACGTCGTCAACTACTTCAAGTTCGGGAATATCAATCTGAGCACTTCCAGATACGTTCACGTAAGAGTTTCCATCAGGAGCCATTGCAGCGAGTGCGTATGAAGCGAACACGCCAGTTGCCGGGTTAGCAATCTTATTGATTTTCCAGAGAGTGCCTGTGAACTTATCCTGAATAACTTTGATACCGCGGCTAGCATCAACCATCTTAGTCTTATCAGTAATGTCACGCCAATAAGTCAAATAGTTAGTAGCGCTTACCGATTCTGTTGAACCAGGATTGTACGGAGTAGCCTTCTTACATACGAGAATATTTGCATCAGAACCGTCAGATGTTCCGACGACGACAATCAAACCCTTGTATGCACGTCCGTATAAAGCGCTGGACGTCTGCGTCGCCGGTGTGATATATAAATCTGAAAGCGAATCGATGTATGTTCTGTCATCCGCAGGAACTTGACCCTGGAATCTTATACCGTCGTTAAATATTTGTTTATTTGTATACATAGTACTTTAAAATAACTTCGATTAATTTTTATATATCACTTATCAGACTTTTTTGAATACTACCTGAACGTTTGTGATACCTGCTGCTTTCAAGACGATGTATGACTTGAAAGTGCCTGTCTGTCCGAGCGTATTAGTAATGCTTACGTTTGAACCCTGAGTTACGCCAGATTCAACATCGAATGTGTTCGTAGCAGTGTTAGATGCAGCATGAATACTGTCAATCTTGTATGTCTGTGGACAATAGATGTGGAATACCTGAGCGTCTGTTGTGTTAGCAGGCCACTGGAAATAATAAGTGTGAGTAGTATTGAATAGAATCAATTCTGATGTCGGAGTCTTTGTGTCGTTTCCAGCGAAAGCACCAGGATTAGTATTTCTTGCACTCCATGCAGCAGATACTGAAGAATAAGTCTTAGTAGCATTACTGTATGCACGCCATCCGGCCTGGAAAGTTAATGTAGTAGACTTCAGTGTATCTGTGCGTGTGTTTGCATAGTAATTACCAGAACCATCGCGAGTATTACCGCGAGAGTCTACTGGATGAGTACCGGCGTTCTGTGCTTGTTCTGCATAGAAATAACCGTTGATACCCTCTTTTGCTTTCAGTGCGCTAGGAAGTTCGGTACCACCAGTTGTACTATTTGTGCTATTGTAGTAGTACTTGATAGTTCCCTGATTACTCAAAGCGGCTTCTGGACCTTTAACGCTGCTATTGACAGAAGAAACCCACTGCCATTTTTCAGGAGCGTATGTAGTACTGAAGTTAGCAGATGTCGGATAATCAGCACCGACTTCAACTGCCTTACCTGAAGCATAGTTGCCCGTCAGTGAAGCACTGAATGAAGCATCTTGAATCTTATGAGGTGTACAGAACTCAAAAAGAATCTGTTTCAGAATCTCAGAGAACGTCATTGTCTCTAACTGACCGATAGTCGTTCCACTAGGAAGATTACCGGTTGGAGTAATAGTATACTGAGAATCAGGATCAGAACCTCCGTCAAAATGCATACTGTCGAAAATTTCTTTATCGAAAGACTTCCAGTAGTTCAAGTAATTCTGCTCGTTTACAGTGATTTTGTTGCCCTGGAGATATGGTGTAACATCCTTCAGAATAAGAAGTTGAGCATCAGCAACCACAACTGTAGCAAACTGATATATATTTCCATATAGTGTGCATCTTTCGGGACTGCCGGCATTCACAAAAATGTCAGAAAGATTCTCAAGTTGCAAACGATCGTCCTGGGGCGCAGGGCCTATCAATTTAACGCCGTTGTTTACTGGAATCGGATTATTATATATTCTAGCCATAATTCTATATTACTGTTGTTACATTTTAAGCATTTGTTGAAGTCGACTTCACGTAAAGTCTGACGTTTGTGATACCAGCAGATTTTTCGATCTCGTATACATTATAGAGATTACTTACGTCAAAACGGTTTACGATTTCTACTTTCTTCGGATTACCCTAACCATCGTATACTTGAGTTACGTTGCAGCGAGCGGTCCATTCGTAATTTGCACCGTCGTGAGCAGCACCAATTTTGTCGATGATGATATTATCAGGCAGATATACATAGAAATGTTCAGTATGTTTAGTATGACTGTTCCACTTCAAATAGAGGGCACGTCCGTCAACAGCAAGACCCTTTGAAGCAATCTTTGCATCCTCATTGAAATCTTCTTCTGGTTCTATGTTACGAGTGTCCCAAGCAGTTACATAATCATTGTATGACTCAGTAGCGTTTGAGTAGATACGCCAAGCACCGGCCAAACTGTAGATAAGGCTAACATCCTGCGTTTCGTAAGTAGGATTGGTAGTGTGATCCTCACCAGTGAAGCAAAGGTAGTTTACAGAATGAACCTCACCGCTCTCGCCCTTCTTGTAGTATACTTCTTCTCCAGTAACCGGGTCGATATAAGTTTCGTTACCGAACTGGTCTTTGGCATTTGCAATTCCTTCGAAGTGAATGATACCGTAGTAGATTGACTTATCTCCTTCTTCGATACGATATTCATCGTAGTGTTCCATATAGCCACCCTCGTTGAGTACGGGATAGATATCCCAATAATCCTGCGGGTGTGTATCGTCATAGTGACCATGAGCGTCCCAAGGATGCTGCTTGTCGTTGATATAGTAACTGGTATTTGTCCATCTCTGGAGAACCTGAGGCTCACCAACTGGCTCACCGTCTACTGTCAACTGCCATGTATCAGGAACAAAAACTGTTTCGAAGTCACTCAACAGAGGATATGGAGAACCGATTTCGATATATGCGATACCGTCAACGCTATCTTCCTTTGTGATACCGTTTTCCTTGATATATTCATCAGTAAACTTAATGTATGACTTAGTTTCTTCTTGAGGATTGACTGAAGCGTCCTGGAAGAGCATACGTGCGATAACTTCAGATACTGTGATATGCTCAAGATCTGCGATTGTCGTACCTTTCTTGATACCACCGAGATCATCAAGAGTAGCCCGGTCGTCGGGACGGTCGCCGCCGTCGAAGAAATTGAAGTCCTTACTTTTACGAACTAAGGTAATAGAAGCGGCAGTCACTGAATCAATTTCTTCCTGGCCGCTAATCTCGTAGATATTTCCCTGGCGATCGCGATATACTCTCGTAGCTGGAGTCAAAACGCAACTTCCTGCGGGAATAGTACGGGTCTCAGTCTGTTCACCAGTAGCGGCATCAATGTAGATCTTCTCATATGGTTCGTAGTCATACTGCCACTGATTGTCCCCATTCTTATAAACCGTAACTTCGGTTGTTGTAGAATAGTCACCATTGTCAGTATCCTTCACGTGATGTACAGTAGCCCAATACGTGTACTCTGCTCTGATACCGAGCAGCTTAGATATAGCGTCGATGATAAACTTATCCTTCACGCTAATTAGACCGTTCTTGTATGATGCTTCAGAACCGTCAGATACATCGTGCAATGTCAGAGTAAAATCTGTAATATCAGGAATCTCGGCGTCTTCTATTCTGACCACAGTCCCATCCGGTCTTGTGAACACGAATGTTCTATGCATCACATAGTCGTCACCCTGAGATGTCACTACATCAACTTTGACATCTGTTGGCTGTCCATTGAAATAAAGAGTGTTAGCGAGTTCGTCCAGATAGATAGATTCTCTGTACTCTTCCTTCAAAGCAATCAACTCCAAATACTCAGAAGTTCCTTGACCTTTTATAAAATATAACATCTAACAAAAAATAAATTAATTTTTTCAGGTTTAAAACTACAACAACTGTTGATTGAATGTAGAATCATTAGATTTTCTTTATTTATCATTGTCTGCATAGCGTAAAAATGAAAAAGCAGGTTGGCGTGAAACCAACCTGCTTTGTCGATATTTGAAAATATCTTATCAATCAGCCATATCCTCAAGCATCTTAAAGTAGTCCATAGAATAGCCGAGTTCTCTTGCTGTCTCAGAAGCAGCGCTTATTTCAGTAGCGCTCTCATTAATCTGATACTGCTCGTTAAGAGAACGACGGATGATGCTGTCGTCGTGCTTCTTCAGACCAGTGCGGAGCCAGAAAATATCTGCGTCTGCCTAAGTCTGAATATTCACATACTTAGCACTTTCTTCGATAGCGTCCTGAACGTCCTGAGGAGCAGCAACATACAACTTCTTGTATTCCTCGCTGGCAAGTTTCAGCCAGTTCTTCAGAGCCTTCTTCTCGTTAATCAAAGGAGTAGTCCACTGTTCGTTAATAGCCTGGACGTCGAAGATAGCGTGTTCCATAACGTAGTTATAAACCTTGTTCTTGTCTGCGGGCTGCAATGCTGCGAAACGGGCAAAATTCTCATCACTCAGAGAAATAGCGAACGGATACATACGTACGATAGACTCTTTGACATCAGAAAGTTTCTTAGCTTTATCGAGCAAGTCCTTGTACTTGTCCATATCCTTTTCGGTCTTCTTCTTGATGTCTTCGCTCTTGTCAGCATCATTCAGAACTTTATTGTCTTTCTTATCATCGGACTTCTTGCTATCTTTCTTCTTAGTGTCAACCTTTGGTTCTTCGCTAGCAGGAATAGGCATCGGCATATCAAGAGTAGTTGAAGGTGCAACAGTATTGCCGTTTGCAGAACCGTTAGCAGTATCCTAGTTGCCGGAAGCGACGTCATTGTTAGAACCGACATTGACATTGATGTCCTCGTCAGTCTTGTCTTCATCTACATCAGACTCTTCAGAAGTTTCCTCTTCGTCTTCAGCAGGTTTTGCTTCAACGTCAAGAATCTCTTCACGCTTCTCTTCTGCGCCATCTTCAGTCTCATTCTCACCATCGACACTGAATGCTTCGATGCCGAGAATCTTAGCACGTCGCTCAGCGAGTTCTTCGTCAGTCAACTTATCTTCTTCCTCAGCATCGTCCTTCTTATCGTCTTTCTTCTCGTCAGCATTCTCTTCAGAAGAATCTTTCTTCTCTTCTTCTTCCTTAGCTTCATCGTCATCAGACTCATTGGTCTTAATCGGATTAATATCTGCTTCAGGAAGTTTGAACTCTTCATCTTCTTCAAGCAAAGGCTTTGATACCTTCTCAAGACTTGAGTTCTCCATCAGAGACTTTTGCCACTCGTTCAAAGCAGGAACGTCGACGTCAGACTCAACGACAGAAACGCTCTCATCGAGAATACCGAACTTCTTGCTAGAAGCGCGATCGTTCTTTATTGTAATTGCTGATTCATTCAAATAATTCTTCACATTATTAGCCAATGACTCTTCGACTTTATGAAGACGGGCCTCAGCGAAACCGGGAGTACATACAATATCATAGGTGAAAATCTGTTCAATGTGAACTTCTTTTGTTCTAGCGTCTACCTCACCGGCAGCACGGGATGAAACGAACAAGGGATAACCTGCGTCGATAAGTTTACGAGCAATCTGACCATTAGGTGTGTCAAGTACTTCCAGTTTACCCATTACACAATGAGAGGGCTGGTCATACCAGAGGTCAGTAATCATATGAGATGCTTCCTTCATCTGAGTGTCGAAGCGATCGATGGGATGGTCGAGTTCTCCCAGGATGAACCCGTTAGTTTGAATATTCTCGCGCAGATATGAAAGATGACGTAGAACTTCTTGCTCTCCGTATATACGGTTGTTACGGTTGACAACAACGTGGTCATTAGTCGAACAAGCGGTGAATACGCCCTGGAAGATGTACTTCTTTGCACTTGGAGTACTGTCAGCAGCCTCGAAGATCTTCAGGGGAGACTTTGACTTACTCTTTATGACTAAATTTTTCTTTTTTGACATAATGTTTATAAACTTGCAAATTTACTTTTACTTATTTATCAATGAAAAATCCGGCTAAAATTAAAATTGCCTTGAAAATCTCATCAAATTATTTATCTTGAAATTTTCCAGGCAATAAATAAAGGCATCCGCATTCATTAGATGCCTTTACAATTTTGAAACAAATCTTTATTTTGCAACGTTTTGCTTCGAATTGCTAACCTCTCCGTACATACCAGTAATAGTGTCTCCTTGACCAAACTTGTAGTTATTTTCGTTCAAGATACTCGGACATCTGAGCATGAATATGACGACATTATCATTATCATAATCATAAGCACATCGAGGATAGATTGTATACGCAAGATTGTATGGCAGTTTAAATTTATCGACACCATTTTCCGGCTGTCTATATTCACCACAACGAATCAAGTCATATGCATCAATGAACTCATCGTGATTACTTGTGTTCTGATAATACTTCGGATATTGCCACTTCAACTGTAAGAGTAACGAATCATACCATCTCTTGTCGAGAGGTTGAGTTACACGGAATAAATCGGGTTCGACGAATTCTTTCGCATCTTTCTCGACTAATACTTTCTCAGAATTATTCTCTTTAGTTTCCGTAAGTGAATATATGTCAAATGAATTATACTGTCCTTCGTCCAGTACATCATCAAGGAACATATAACCGTTGCCGTACGCTGAGAGATGTCCGTCGAACAGTTTGCTGTTATATGAGACGTACTGCTGCGACTCTTTGTTCCACATACGAACCGAATTACTCAACTTAGTATCACGAATCTCATATGCATAATGCTGTTCTGTATAAATTGGAGCACGATTTTCATACTGAGCATAACGACTTGCATACAAGTTCTCTCTTTCACTTTCCGGATTTATGGGATATGGAAATATCTTGTTATCTTCTTCTTTTCTCATATTATATAATCCAGAATTAGTATATACGACGCTCATATAATTCTTATTTCGACGAACTGTGTCAATCTTATCAAAATCTGCACTTTCATAGAACAAATTATCTGGAGACACAAGCTCTCGTAATCCAAGAACATCAACCGGACTGATATTCATTGTCTGGATATTATCCTAGAAGTATGACTTATAAAGTTTAAAGTCAAACCAGTTGACGTGCTGTGAAATGAACAGACTGTTGCGTTCAGCGTTCGTCAAGTCGGCTCCGACTTTCATCTGTTGTCCGTCAGACAATGTATATGAATCTGGGATATATTTGCTGAGACTCATATAAATCTACTTCTAATTCTCATCAGTGTAACTCTCTGCTCGATACTCTCTCGGAGATGCTGTATAACTTATAGGACATATAAACGCATTGAGAGTGTTGCTTGAGTAGAGATAATCATAGTAGTTCATTGTACCCGTCTGTTGCAATGCTGCAAGATTATCCGTTCCGACATAGAACTTATATGGTTCGGCTTGTTTTCCATCGTCGTACTTGATGACGATATTCGAAACGTAGAACTTGAAGAACAACTTCGCAAACAACGGATTTCCGAATTCCAGATTAACACAGATACGATACTTACGTCCATCTGAAATATCTGAAAACTTGATGTCGTTGAGCTTGATTGTAATGTCTTCGGCGATACCTGAATCGAGAGTTTCTGATTTCGTTATGAAACTAGATGCGGAAATATTCACGTATTCATTCTGACTAGTTGTAACGACAGCATCAGGTACACTTGCGTTATAGAGTTCACTCTGATTACATTCGCGGACGTCTGAAATCGTATTGTTGATAACGGTCGTCTTGATGCGCACATAGTTAGAACTGTCTTCGAAATCTGCTTTATCTGGATTGTAATCGCTGACATTATTATTGATATGCAGAGTCGACATCTTCTGTGCATTCTGTATACTATACTTCTTGATAATGTCATAGTCGTAGAGAGAATTCTTTATCTCCAAGTCCATTGAAATGCTTGAGTCTGACACATAAGAACCCCAGCAGTCGCGTCTGAAGTCAGATATGTTAATGTCTACGAAGAACTGGAACTGATTACTCAATACACCATTCTCGACTTTGTTAGCATTCTCCAAGAACTCAATATCCTTATGAAGATCCAAATCGACTTTCGGGAGACAACGTTTCTCTGTATAACCGGGTTGTGTGAGTTTATAGAATGACTTACGTTCTTCATTCTTGTATACGTACACTGCTGTTATAGTAGCATTACGCTCTGTCGTGTTGTTAGAAATGCCGTTGAGCAAGTTATTGAACAAATCGCATCCTGAAACTTCAGAGTTCTCAGAACCAGCATACTTGATGTACTCTTGTGTCGTAGACATAACGTCACCGGCCGAACCCATAGTCGGAAGATTGCTCTTTGCGCTTCCTTCAATACGGAACAACTTATAACCGCTTTTTGATGATTCTGTAATCTTCTTTATCTGATTAACACTATACCACGAACTTTCATAAACCGGCCAGTCCATATCAATCTCTGTAGAGTTGATGAAGATACGAACGCTTTGCTCATCTATTTCTTCAGGAAGATATATGTCAGTGTAAACTTCGGGATTAGCATCAGCAGAAATACCAGACGTCTCGAATATAGCGACATCAGTCTCTTCTTCTTTCTCAGGACTTACTTCCGACACAATCTCGTATTTGCTGTAGTCTACGTTGTACTGGAATATAGTATGGTCTGAATAAAGTGTCACACCACCGGTCTCACGAATCCAGAACAGAATATCATAGCAAGTGTCGTTTCCGTATTCTTTCTTCAGAACCACACTCTTTCTCATAGATGGCGTAAAGTAAAGCATCCTAGCGTTGCTTGCAAGATGAGAATCTGCTGCATCAGTTTTCTTGAAACAGAGAATATTGAATCCACATTCGAAATCGTCGAAATCGACATCATTGAGTATCTGGTCGTTAGTGACTAAGACGACGTTTGTCTTCTCGTTATAGTTCTCTTCTGTAATCGTATATGCGTGACCGCTTGTATCCGTGAATATATGTTCGGGGTTCAACGTATCCGTTGCTTCGATGTTCCCGTTGTTTCCTTTCTTAATGAACATATTCTTAATCTTAAGAGGTATACTGACAGAAGAGTCTGTATTCACGAACTTAGGATTGACAGAAACTTGACCAATTTCATCTTTATGCTCAGCAGTGAATGTCATATAACCGTATGCACTGCTGTCAACATAAGAACGCATATGAATGAGTTCGTTATCATTGAACTGCTCTTCATTATAAGGCTCTTCTCCTTCAGTCTTCTGAATGATACTAGTATCTAAATCAGATATAATACCAAGATTAATTGCTGAATTGCTCATATAACTCAGCAACTTCGTGAAGTTGCTGCCGTAAGCATTCACATATGAAGAGTCGGCAGCGGTCGTCGTCTTATAGAAACCACTGACAACATTACTGATTGTGTAGACATAGTCTATACCGTCGATGGTCGTATCGCTTACGTACTTGAATGTAAACGGATCCGTAACGCAAGCAGCATTGACGAGAGCCTGTAAGTCACAGCCTTCAAGTTCGGCATTGATGAA
>NFZD01003604.1_pt1 | contig 14049 bp, 23 predicted proteins | sample 1095381 | NCBI WGS metagenome assembly NFZD01 (sample SAMN03609891, study PRJNA323583) | gut metagenome | isolation source: feces | host: Rattus norvegicus | place: Denmark: Riget | collected 2013 | reverse complement strand
CAGCGAAACAAACTACTATCATGCGTTATTCCAGCTCGCGCTAGTTGCCGCATGTGACTGTGCGTTATCCTGCATCTCACTAGAAATCCGATCGTCACTTGATTCATCTGACCTCCGCTAGAATACATCGACCACCACGGTCACATGTCGTGGATCTTGTTCACCGGGCGACATCCAGACGCACTAGAATCGTACCGCAAATAACTCCGATGCATCCTAATATGAAGCCTTCGCTAAAAATAATAAAAAACCAGAATTTATCTGGTCAATTGTCTGATTTTCTCGAATTCAGCTAACCAAAGTCCTAGCTTGTGCATTTGACTTTCGAGTTCCAGTCTTTCTAAGTTGATGGCGTTTCTTACTTTGCACCTGATTTCGGCGAGTTCGTCTAAGCCAGCGTCTTCAGCTTCATCGATGTCTTTGTCGAGTTCGTCTATAGTGCGTTCCAATTCGTCTATTTGAAAATATATCTTATCTAGCATTATAGCTTTCGATGCATATTCTAAAAACATGTCTTCTTCTAATGATCTTATTTCTTTCATACTAAATTTCTCCTAAAAACTTGAATTTGGGTCAATTCCGCCCGCTCTGTTTTGTCTGACGCCGATGAACGTTCCATTGCCTCTGTAATCTTTCTCGTAGATTTTCATAGACCACGCGAATTCCGTATAAGCGTTAGTCGTCGCGATTTCTAGAATTTTAATCTTCGCTTGCTTGTTATCTGTGTAATTGTCCAAATTATTCTGATAAATATCCAAAGCTTGTCTAGTGATGGGCTTCTTTGCTTCCAATAGCGCATCGATCCAGTTAGTATAAGCCGTAAGCACGTCCGGATCTGTTTCCTTGAGCGCCGCGACTAGATTTATTCTCACTGAAGCTTTCTTCGCTTTCGCCGTATCCTCTCGCCTTAGTTTGGAAATGCGTTGAACGTCTTTGATCGCTTCTACGCTGTCGTCCACTAAGATCGCGCAAAGCTTTTCTACGTCAAGCGTGATCCAATTCAGCTCGTTTTCGCTTCGATGCTGAAGCACTCCCAGTTTGCTGAGCCCCGCGTCTATTTCTAATTGCTTGTTCAAGGCAATAGTAGTTCTTTTCGTGACGTATTCCCTGTCTAGTTCGAAATATCCGGAATTAGTTTCCAATTCGTCTTTAAATTTGTTCACGACTCTCGCGTATACGTCCATGAGCGCCGCCCAATAAGTAGCGACTTCGAGACCGAGCATATTAGCCAATTTGATATTCACTTGGAGAGTGTTGTATTGACTCATTATATCTAACCACATAACATAGTTTACCTCACTTTATTATACAATAGGAAAACCTCCTGATTTGAGAGGCTCGTTGAATTATATCGACTTACATAGACGCTTGTAGAATGGTTCTCGCGGTAGAAAGACTTTTGTCCAATTCTCTATAAAGCTTGCTGGAATTGGCCTTCTTAAGCACGTTTAAAGCCGCATCTAGCGGCGCTGCTTTGATAAGGTAGTTGTCGACGAAGTACTTTTGATAATCGTCTGACAAATTAGAAAGAAGCTTGACCGCTTTGAATTTCCAAAATTCGCTGGTGTAAGTAGTATACTTGACCTCGTTGCCGTTTGCGTCGACCCCACGCTTGACGTGCTTAGTGACTTTCTCAGTGTCGCCGAAAGCGATGACGTCCATGATGATCGCCTCAACTATCTTGTTCTTGTCGATGAACATCTGAACGACTTGATGGGCGAAAGTTGCATCGTCTATCATTCTGGCCGCTCTTTCTGCGTTCTTGTCGCCGATGGTGTCGATCAAAGTCCTTTGAACGCCGTTGTCGCCGTCGTCGTCGAGAGGCGAATCGAGAGAAGTTGTGTTGTAGTTCGCCCTGTTCTTGTCTAGATTGTAATTGTAGTAATGTTGCTTTCTGATGGTCTCGATGCACTGATTGATGCACTGTTGAGCGTTGATGTTTTCGTCTTTCTGCCACTTCCTGTATTTGCAAGCGTACATGATCGCTTCATAAACCCATTCGACGAATTCTTCTCCTTGAAGATCGATATTGGGGCTGGTGTCGGCGAGTTTCTTGACTTTGTCCCAGTGACGCAAAAGCAAGCCGCTGATATAGAGGTTCTTTAGATATTCGTCTCCGTCGTCCAAGGCTTTGCAATAACCGTCGAGCATTGCCCTGATAGTGTCTTTATAAGGCTTGGCGTCGTATTTGATGCCGAGTTCTAGCTCCAATAGCTTTGCGTATTGCTTGAAGCTGTTAAAAAGTGTGCTTGCCATATAACAATTTCCTCCTTTCGATGTTGTTGATTATTCCAAGCTGCCGTTCGTCCCGTAAGTGTACCAAACGGAATTTCTGTAAGCCCTGCTAGGAAAATGATTTCTTTGAATTTGCTTGTTTTTCAAAAGCTCGTCGATTGTCGTTTCGCCGCGAGACAATTTAGCCATCGTGACGTTAGTCAACCCTACTGTCTTGATCGCTCCGCCGCTTGCCTCTCGAGTTAAGTAAAAACGATAATGCCCATCTCGATCTCGACTGACCCTCGTGACCGTCCAGCGGCCGAATTTCTTGCCCAAATGCTTTGATTTAATCATATCGTGTCCTCCAATATATTACATTATAACGTGAATCTTCTAATTTGTAAATGATTTTTTTATTTTATTTTGATTACTTCGGCGAATAAAGTTCCGACGTTCTCCAAGCTGCCTTCAGTCTCAACGGTAGTCTCTACTTCTACGCTGACGAAGTGCGCGTTTGAAGCGGCAAGCTTCTTGAGGACGTCTACGTCTGTCGTCAATTCTTCTGCTTTGCTAAGCGCTTGTTCCGGATCGGAGAAGCTCGCTACTAATTTGGTTTCGTCTAATATGCTCAAATGGTCGACGTCGTAATCGTAATTGTAGAGGTATACGTCGTACTTCGCCTCCTTTACTTCGAAATCTTCTTCGAATTCTTTATCTAAGTCAAGTTCATCTAACATTTCTTGGAATCTGTCTTTTTCCATATGCTATGCCTCCAATTCTTTCCAGCCGCAACTATCGCAGTAGTAGTTTTTGCCGTCCAATTCAACGACGTCGCTGACGCTTAGGCTATGACCCTTGAAATCGGCTGGGCGATTAATATTGAAGTTCATGAACAAGCCTTCTAACGCCTTATGAGCGTCGGTTTCGTCGGTCTCGCCCTCGTACACGATGATATAATCTTCTATATTGAAGCCGTGTTCTTCAGCCCAATCGTAATCCATAAACCAATAGTCGATTGACTTTTTTGCTTTGGCTTCTTTGGTGATCTGTTTAATTTTATATTTCATATTCTGCACCCCTAAATACAATTATATCGTGAAAAGACTAAAATGTAAATAGTTTTTTTAAAAATTTTATTCGATTAACTTATCTTGTTCGTCGTAAATCTCAGTCTCGTCTACTTTAAACCCAAGATAGTCACAAATAGCTTTCTTGCCTTTCCACACTACGTAGTCTGGCACATAGTAGTAACAATCATCTTCATCATAGAATTCACTTATCGTGCCTATATAGAAAGCTCCGATGTAGTCTAGTTCGTCTTGAGAAACCTCGTCTTTCACGTACCAGATTTTTTGCCAATCGCTTTGGCTGTATCCACGAAATGTTCCTTCTACCCAATTCTTTTTACCCGAGACTTTTTCCAATTCTTCCGCCGTATCATAGCTATAGCCGATCTCGTCTTCATAACAACTTCCGTCTTCGTTTTCGATCAAAGTCTCGTCGTCGTCATAGTAATCGTTTTTGACGATCTTAATCAAATCATCGTCGCCGAATTCTTTGAAAGATCTGTTGCCCGCGATGACCATCTTGTCTTCATATTGACTGAAATCAACCTCGTTTTCGAAATCATACCAAATGTTTTCTGGTGCTACTTGTTTTAATTTAATCATAATCATTCACCTCGTTATTATTATTATATCGCAAAAAGCCGCTTTTGTAAACGGCTTTTTTAAATTTTTTTATTTTTCTAAAATAAGTTCGACCCACATTGTTCCATTCGCGAATTTTTCTGGAAACGCCATTTCGAATTCTGTCGGAAGTATTGTCGCACTTAGTTGATCAACATGCTCTCTAATTTGATCTTCTTTGCCAACTTCATGCACTACGACTGTATAAGTCTTTTCTTTTTTATTCATAGCTGATTTCACCTCTTTCGCGAGCGTTCGTCATGGCGACGAACGTTTCTAAAAACCAACGAGCGTCTTTGCGATATTCTCTATGAGTTTGATTTGGCTTCATAGTGATTCCGTTGTCCCAACATTCGCCATCTTTATAAGTCGGAAAGTTCATAAAGTCGAAATCTGAGCAATCCGCGTCGTTTCTCACTTTGACCGCCGCGTTGACCGCATAGCCGCAAGTCCAATCACCTCTTTGTCTTTGGCCTTCTTCAGCTTTGATGATGTCGGCGTCTTTCATATCGTAGCCGTCTGACCAGCCGACAGCCAAAACCAAGTCCTCAGATAGCGGTAAATTGTAGCAACCTTCGCCTTGATTTTTGAAATGTTCGCAAGCCTCTTTGAGAAAATCAGCGACCTCAGCAATGTTTTCTTTCGTGACGATATTCTTTTTGTTCATAACAATTACCTCAACTTTCTGATAATATTATAACATAAAAAGCCGCTTTTGTAAACGGCTTTTTCACATTATTTTTATTTTCTTCCACAACATGCTTTAAACAACTCGAAGCCTTTGTCGGTCGTCAAGAAATAGTTTCTTTTGCCGTCGGTGAGTCTCTCGAGCAAACCTTCCCTGCACATGTCCCTAAGCATGTGCTGCATAGGATCCTTGACGCCAGGATAAATGCTTTTCACGGCGCGCGGACAAGGCAAACAATGCGCCAAGATCCTAATGTAGTCATATTCTGGCTTCGGATGCTCGAACTTGCAAGTAGTTTCCCTATAATCATCGCTGAACAGATAGTGTGTTGCTACGGGATTTTCGCTTAGTTGTTTTTTCATTTTCTAAATTCCTCCACGCTTTCTGAGATAATTATACCACGAGACAATAGATAAGTAAACAGTTTTTTAAAAATTATTCATAAAGCGAATATTTGTTCTCATTCAAGTACCTGATGAATTCGACCACTTCGTAATCGCGATCGGTTCCAAGTTCCTCTTTAATCTTTTGAAAGACGCGTTTCGCTTGCTCTAATTTTGATTCGGCCCTCGATTTCTTTTCTAGCAATTCTTCGTCGATTCTGTCGAGCATTTCTTGGAAAGTCAAGCCGTTGTAACCGGAGCACCCGTCTTCGTTAATAAAATTGACGAAGATCTTCTTGAAATTCCATTCATAGCTTCCGTAATGACGTTTGCCTCTTTGCTTTTGAAAGCTCGCGTCTCCAAAAACAACGCCTCTATAAGTAAGGTACGCCGAATTTGAACCTTGATCTTTACAGCTAAAAGCGTTTTCGTCCAATCCTGCTCTTTTCGCTAAGATGCGAATGATTTTCATCACGCTATTAGTAAAGTTATAATGTGAATAGCCTACGTCTTTTCCGACCAATTCAGTATTCAAGACTTCTTCTAATTTTTTTCCTGTCAATTCCATAAGTCAATTTCCTCTCTTCTAATAATATTATATCGCAATTATACCGCGAAGTAAACAGTTTTTTATATTTTCTTTCAATAATTGTTGATTTAATTTCATGACTCTTTACAGCTCTACTAATATTATAACGCTTTTTCGCGCGAAAGTAAATAAAAAGTTGATCTTTTTTTCAAGGCCAACTTCATAGAGATTATAGTCTATTTCTTTTCGCGGTGCCTGACGACGGAGACTTTGCCTCGTTTAATGTCCGCTGATAACTTAAGCAAATCTTTAAATTCTTGGAAAGTTCCATTGAATTCTTCGCTATTCCAATCTGTATAACAAGAAGAGCCATCGTTTGTTCCAACGCGGACTTTCAAGATTTCTTTGCCGTTGTCGTCTTCAACGTATCTGTTGCTAACAATAATACTGCCTTCGTATGATTGTGCAGCACATTGTACGCCGTCGCGTCCGCCTCTCGCAGTACGCGCTCCGCGCATACCCCAACCTGTCATATAAGTTTTTGCCATAATATTTTTCCTCCTGTTTTATAGTGTTGTTCATTCACTTTCTACATATATTATAACGCGTTTTCAATACTTTGTAAACAGTTTTTTTAATTTTTTTAATTATTTTATGCGAGTGTAATTGTATTTGTAATTAATGTTTTCGTGAAAGTATTTCCCCTTGCTTTCTGCTTTCGCGAATTCCTCGTAGAGCTCTTTCGATACTCCTTCGTAAACATATTCTCTGCCATTATTAAAAGTAACAGCGAGAGCCTTTCCGTCGTAATTGATTTCCGAAATCGTAGAACTTTGAACTTTCATAGCTAATCCCTCTCTTTAAAATCTTCTTCTAATTCTTCTAAACTTGCTTCTTTCCACATTTCGTTGTTTTCGTAATCATGCAAGTCTTGAACCTCGTCGTAGTATCCGCCGTCAAGCATTTTAGTCAATTCTTCAAAAATCGCCGTGAACGAATCGCAATTGCAACTTCTGACGCCGATCGCACCGCCGTCGTAAGTGATGACTAAATATTCTTGATAGTAAACTTGATCGCCGAATTCGTCTGTGTGACGATTGCACTTAAATACTCTGTACTCGATTTTCTTGATCCCAGTCTTATAAGTCGGAATCACCTTGTTCAAGTCGTTTACGAATTTCACTTTGTTTGGAATTATGCTTTTCATATTTCGTTTCCCCCTAACGATTATAGTATAACATAAATCGAATCATTTGTAAACAGTTTTTTTAAAATATTGTCCAAGGCAATTCTCTGTAGTCGACGCAATCGTCGTCTGATCGAATCGCATTGCATACTAACTGATCGAATATATGGCCGCTAGTCAAGTAAGCGCAATATTCGCTTAGCATGTCTTTCGCGATCTCGCGCTCTTTCTCGAAGTAGTCGTGGCAGATCTCGAACTGTTTCATCGACATGAGCATTTCTAGTTTCTGCTCGTCGGTCATGATGTTTTTCGCGTAAGTCTTCATCAACTTTTTGCATAGATTCTTGAAAACTTTGGACAGTCTCTTGACGCTGCTTTTGTAGAGTCTCGCTGTTTTGCATGCCTCGTAAGTCCTGATGAATTCGAAATCGGAATGTTTTCCGCTAAGCGCTTTCTTCACTACCGCCTCGAAGAATTTTTCTCGATTTTCAGTCAATTCAATTTGTTCTATTTCCATATTAATCCTCTTTATCGGCGTTATTCAAAGCGTAGCAAAGCTTACGATGCGCGCTGTAGAGCCTCGGGTAGCAATAAGAGTCTTCTAGCTTCGCGTCTTCTAGTCTGCACACTTTCCTGAACACGTAGTTGCGGAGAACTTCGGCTTCTTCCTTAGATAATTCAATTTTAACGGTCGATTTATTCATCTTTATGCTTCACTTTTTTATTATACGGTTATTTTTTACTTTGTATCCATTTAATTGTTGGGGAACCTTTGAAACCTTTTTCCCACTCAAAAAACGAATATGAAACCGCACTGCCTACAGTGTGATCATCTACCTTACTACATACCTGTCTATTGCTGAAGACATAAATATTTTTTGGTGGGTTTTCTTTAAAAAGTTTTTCATAACGTTTTGTGCCTTCTAAAAATAATGTTCTTAAAAATACAACAACTTTTGCACCAGGCTTAGTAAGCTCTAGCGCCTTTAGTACAAACTCCATGGCTAGATTATACGGCGGGTTCATTAAAATGCTTCCATCCCATTTTTCATTGCATTCAAGAAAGTCCATAATCTTATCTTGACAACCATAATCATAGATGTCCGTAGAGTATGTTTTATATCCAGCTTCTTTTAAGACATTGACAATCATATTTCTGCCACTGCCTGGGTCCCAAACAACAGTATCTCCAAAATCAATTTGCTCTAAAATTGCTCTAACACTTCTCGGGTCAGTTGAATAGTAATCTAAGTAGCTTCGTTCTGCTTTTGACAAATTAGTTGCACCTAAAGTTTTCAATGTATCTCTTCCCATATATTATACCTCCATAACTCTATTAATATTATAACGCGTTTCGGTCGCGAAGTAAACAAGATTTTTAATAAATTAATAATTTATTAAAAAGAGACGCGCATACTTACGTATAATTAACAACTATAATTTAGTTATAATATCCCTAAGCTCTGACATAAAAGCTGGGTTTTCTTTTCCATCGATTAGATAATCAGCTAAGTCTTTTTTATTATTAACTACTTCCCAAACTCGTTGATCTATAGTATCGTTGGCTAATAACACTTTTATGAATACTGGCTTGTTTGAAGTGATTCTGTAAATTCGTTCACAGTTTTGATTAAACTCGCTATAAGTTCAAGCTGTAGATACAAATATTAAGTATTTGCATTCAGGCATACTGAAACCAGTTCCGATTTTTTGGGAAGTTCCTAGTAAAAGTTTGCAGTCAGGATCAGTTCTAAACTTATTGATATTCTCACTAACTTCGCCGTCAGCCAGATCGCCTGTTCCGATTACCGGGCTATACTTTGCTAAAAGCTTTTGAAGAGTATATATTGAAGATTTAAAAGTATCCATAACAATTACTTTTTCACCACCGCTAATAATATCCTCTACTAGTTCCACTACTCTATTAAGCTTGCTAGCAGTTATTGGTTCGGAAGTTAAAATAGCGGGATCCGCAGTAGCTTGTCTTAGTCTAGTAGTTAGTGCAAGCAAGTTTCCGGATTTAAGCTCAACTTTATCAGCTTCTTCTTTAACTCCAGCTTTTACAGCTTCATAAAATTTCTTATGATCATCAGCCAACTCTACTAGTTCTACATCGATAGTTTTCTTTGGCATGTCGTCTTTTACTTGGTCAAAAGTTCGTCTAATACTACAGCTATCAATTTCTTCTTGTAAAGTATCTAGATTTTTATAGCCAACTATCTGTGCATTATTAAAGCCACCGAATTTACAATATTGACTTTTAAAGTTTGTTAGTGTAGATCTGTCGTTTTCAGTCCAAAATAAACTCATATATGCTGAAATTGGTGAATTTACGATGATACTTCCACTGGCACCGACTTTATATTTTGAATTTAACTTAAGCAGGCCGGTGGCAGACTGAGAATTTTTATTCGCTACCCCTCTATGAATTTCGTCAAAACAAATCAAATCAATTTTATTTTCTGATTTATTAAAAGCTTCTATAATTTTAGGGTCTCTTAAAGACTCAACATTCATAATAATCCAAAATTCATCAATTTTATGTTTTAATTGTTCAGCTCTTTCTTTTACAGAATCATAAACAATCTTCCCGTTTCTGTTTACTCTTTCACCTAGTACTATGGCCGACTCTGTACTAAACTTTTGAATTTCTGATTTTCATTGTTGGCGCAATCCAGCGATTCCAGTGATCAATAAGCAGTGTTCAATTAAACCTCTACGTTTTAGCGTCTCTGCATAGTACATCATCTCGAGAGACTTGCCTAAACCTGGCGCATCTAAAAGTAGAGACTTTCCCTGCTTCAACAAAAAATTGATTCCATCTATCTGATGTTTAAATGGTCTAAATTTAAACTGGTCTATTTCCGCCTGAGTCAAGTTGAAATCGGCCTGATTTGGAATCGCCTCGGTTTCGGGAAGCAGTATCAACTGTATAGTGTCTAAGAATGTTAGTGTGTCTAAAGCTTCGGCCAGACTCGTTGACGGGATCTCTCAAGCCTGAATTTTCTTGATATATTGCTTCACTTGCAAAGTCTTAATCGCCTCTACTATTCTCGGGTCGTAAGCAAAAGAAATCAAAAAACTTGATTTCCCCGACATCTTAATTGGGTCTATTTCTCTAATGTATATCATTTAAAGTGGTATCCTTTTGTTGATTCAGATTTTCCCTGGCAAACTTGTCGAATCATATGTATACTAACATGTAAAGCTTCTGCAGCTTCTCCAGGTCAGCTATAGACAGTGTCAGTTTCAAAACAGTAAACAGGTTTAGCTCTCGGATTTTTTGCACCAACAGCTACTTGATTAATAATTCTACTTTCTGATAAATGTTTACGATGTTCTTCAGATTTCGACTGTTTTCCAAGTTCACTAAGCTTTTGCCTGCCTAATTCTGAGATAGCTCAAGTTCCATTCGCTAAAGCTTTGGCTCTTGATTCACGAAGCTTTTGTTTAGTTTCTTCAGAAACTGCTCGTCCTTCATTAGCTTTACTTAATTTTTTTCTTGTTTCGTCTGATACTACATGTCCTTTGTTTGCTTGAGATATTTTTTGTTTGGTTTCTTCACTATGCTTAAAACCAGCTCTTGAGACTTCTCGATGTTCGATTCGCTCTGGCGTTAAATGCTTATCAATTTTTGCATCATGCATTTTTTGTTTAGCTGCATCAGTGTGTTTATAACCTATAGAACCTTCACCACCGGCAGTAATATTATAGCCAATATCTGGATCTCTGCTATTATAGCGTTCAATTCAATACTGTTCTTTTGCACAAAGTTCTTCATTAGTCTCAGCAGTATCAATTAAAATACAACTAAAGTTTTCTCGCCCATATTTTTGAAAAGCTTGTGTAATAAGTACTCCACTGCCTTTATAATAATGTGAAAATTTTTTTAGTTTTCGTTTACCAACATAAATTTTGCCATTAATTAAGTTTGTTGTTAAATAAATATAACCGATCATATTAACTCTCCTTAATTAGTTTAGCAAATTTATTTTAGTCTAATAAACAAACAGACTAATCGATGAGCGATGATTCTTGAGTTGAAAAATCTAACGCCTCTTCTTCTTTCTTGACTTTGTAGGTTATGATTGGCTCGACGGTGAAAGGCTTTCCGCATTCGTCGCAGATGTATCGCTCGATTTGCGCCGGCTCGTCGTCTTGATCGTACTCTTGGTAGATTATCTTGCCTAAAGCGTCTCTCAATACTGTCTCTGGCTTGCCGATCAAGTCTCCTGGCATGAAAATATCCGCCGGGGTGAACTCCATACCGCAGTGAGGGCAGCGAATAGTTGGTCATTTCTTTTGCTCTGAAGTCGTCATATTCTTTTAAAATCTCCTTGATTTGAAATTATTTTGATTCCGCGCTTTTTCTTATGCTTGCGCGCACGCAATAATATAAGCTATGCTTTAATACTATATGCTTATACTATACTCTAATGCTTATGCATAAGCTATGCTCTAATGCTTTAGATACTCGCGCGATAGACTATAGCTTATGCATATAGCTTAGCTCTAAAGCTATAGATATAAGCTATAAACTAAAGTATATATTTATAAACATATAACTACGTTATATGTTTAGGGCGAATTGAGGTTTAGCTAGATTTTTAGTTAGCGTTACAACACGTGTGCGCTTGCGCGCACATAAACGAAATTGAAACAATTTCGTTTAGTACCCTAATATATTATACAGCCTGAAATAAATTAATTTAGTAAATTTTTTAGATCTTTTTAGATTTTTTTAGTTTTTTCATGGCCAATTTACCAGCGGCCGGCCAAGTTATATATTTATTTTATTAAAAATAAATATATAAAAGTCAAAAACCAGCGGCCGAAGACGCCTGCTGAAGTCGAAATCGCTCTGATTTCATGTGCCAAATTAATAGTGCAGAAAACTGTATAATAAATATGTTCCTGTCTGGTGTTTGGTCGACCCACTGGAACATTAGACAGGAACTTTTTATTTTATGACAAAAGAAACACTACTAAAGTACGAAGGCTTTATCGATAACGAATATCTCGTCGAATATGTTAGCTTTATAAATTCAGTAAGCACAGATTTAGCCGTAGTCGAAATGCATCATGCAATTCCAGCTTGCTGATACAGACTAAGATTTAACCTCGCTAAAGCCACGGCAAGAAATGTAGCTGATCATGATCCGCTACAGCATGTGGTTAAGCTGTCACTAGCGCAACATATCGAGGCGCATCGACTGCTTAGCTTATGCACTACCGGCAGACTAAAAGAAGCTCTAGATTTTGCTTATACTAATATGAAGCAATATGGTTTCGACGGCTCTGAACCCGCAAAAGATAGATATGCTCGTCGCAAAGCGGTGCACAATATCGCAAAAGCGCTAAGACAGCAATCTAATTACAAGAAGACTTGAGAGCAATGTTTAGAAGAGGCCTCGAAAATAAATTTTTAGAAAAGTCGATGAAAAATGCTTTCTGGGTCGTATAATATAACGAGGCGATTAAAAAACTGCCGATAATACGAAAGTCGACCTCTAAATAACATGTGCCAGCCTGCCGACAATCCGTTGATTAGAGACGGCAGACACAAGTACATACCATATTTATATCGTTCACATTAAACTTAGTCAATAAAGGTTTTGGCGGTTTAAAAGATCCAGACGCCTCTCTCTCAATAAGTCGGATCCCTTTACATGACCTCCTTTCATCCGGGCGAAAGCCTGGGCGACGACGCGCATCGAGCCAACTGTCCTGCAAACTTCCCTCCTTAGGATTTCTTACCATTTCTTACCGAGGGTACCGAGGGCTCGGCGTCGTCGTTTTTTTTTATTTTGCGGCCTCTGAAATGGTTTTGATTTCATATATGCAGCAAGATAAAAGCATAGAATAGCCCTAGAATCTCCATAAACGCGTTCTGTGACACTTTTTTAGGTAGCCTAAGCATTTTATATACCCTAGGCTGAAATCGTCTTAAAATGGCCCGTTTTGGCTTATTTATGAAACCGACCTGTTTTCGCCCGCCCAAGACAAATAAGGCGAATGCGAAAACGAGGCGATTCCGATTTCCGAAAACGGGGCGATTTCGAGGTGCCGGCTCTCCTTGCCTTATGATAATGAAAACAGGCCAAATTCAGGAATGCTCGAAATCGAAAACGACCTAATTCCGGCCAAAATTCGAAATAAGCGCGTTTTCGGCTCATCTGGGACACGAAAAAAGCCAAGGCTATAAAATACCTTGGCCCCTATGTTTTCGTGCGTCTGGAGCACCTTAAAATGAGTTTTAAAGCGTGTTTTATTTTTTTTAGTTGCTATAAAGAATCTCGAAAATATCGGAATCCATTTGATGCCTATTGTATTCGCAAGTCTTCAAGGCCTCGTATAACAAGAAAGCGATTCTCAGTTTTATGTAAGTGTTAGTGTCTAACTTCGCCATGAGCCTTGCCTCATCGTCTATGTCCGACCTATGGGCTCTGTCGAACGCCGCGTGCTTGATCAATACTATCAGGGTCTTGCCCATTCCCCTGGCGGCTGGCATGTCGGAATGCAAACTTAATTTGAATCCTTCGAAGACTTGATCGGTCAACATTTTCGTCATGTGCAGATCCTTTTTAGTATTAAGCAATTTGATCGCCTCGTCTATGATATCGCCAGATCTCTTGGAAGGGAATCTTTCGTTGAAGTACACTTTCGGCGCAGCACTCGGATCGAAATCCGGCGTTGGCGGCGTCGGCTTCGGTAAGTCCATGCAAGCGACTACAGTGTCAGTGGGATCTGGCATGCCTCTATATAAAGCATCTATAGGATCATAGTCATTCACGTAGTCGTTTCCATGGGTACTGGCGTTGTCCCAAGAGTTGCTGACAAGTCTGCCGCCGACTTCTAGTATAGCATTAAAAAGATTGTTCTTTAAATTGCCATTGTTGCTTCTCAATATGTCTTCTATCATATTTATGTCACAAATTCTCTTAAAAGTCTGAGCCTCTATTTCGACTGTTCTTTTGCCGACCTTTATTCTATATGTATCATATTGAGGTATATATATAATTCCGTCAGTGCTCATATCAAGTTCCTCCTTACATATATATTATACCACAACTATGAAAGAAAGTAAATAAAAAAATGAGATATTTTTAGTATCTCATTCTTACTTCATATAGCTCTGCCTTTGTGCATTGATAACTCTCGGGAGCCAGCCTTTGTCTATATAAGCTTTCTTCTGCTCTCCGGTCATTATGCATCTTATCCCATCATATAGAATGAAGGCAAGTCTTAGAACCTGTCTCATGTTGGGAGCTTGCTTCTTGAGGTCGCCGCCGATGAGCTCATCTACTAAGCTTCCGTCTTTCAAGTCTCCGCCTGATATGCTATACTCCAAGTCTATA
>NFZD01015412.1_pt1 | contig 14097 bp, 15 predicted proteins | sample 1095381 | NCBI WGS metagenome assembly NFZD01 (sample SAMN03609891, study PRJNA323583) | gut metagenome | isolation source: feces | host: Rattus norvegicus | place: Denmark: Riget | collected 2013 | reverse complement strand
CCGAATCCACCACTCTCAGCCCAGTATGCCCCCCAACTATGATGAGAACTATGATAGACAGACTGTGCCTTAGCAATGTCTAGGTAGTTCTTATTAACCTCCTCTTGGTTCTTCATTGCCTGTTCGTAGTAGTCAGTAGCCTTCCTTCCATAGGAGCCTTCCATTGCATCAGTAAGGTCTTCAATGGACTGTTGTAGCAATTCGTTCCTGTCAGTAAGCCTTTCAATGGTCTCACGCACCTTCTCTTCGTTGGAGTTGGTAAACCATGAGGATGGACCATCACTTGACAGCAGTCCTAACGAAAGGACATTTCCTATCCTTCCGACAACAGAATCCAACAAACCGCCTATGCCATCAACTACTATAGCCTTAACAGCGTTGAAGAGATTATCTGGTAAGTCGAAAATGGCATCTATCAGATTACCTACTGCATCAAGAATACTTACTACCAAATCAGAGAGCCATTCGAATTTGAGCAGTTCTGTGAATGAGTTAAGGATTCCTGTAGCGAAGTTCTTAATGGAGTCAGCAAGGTTAAGGATGAGCTTAGGTATCTGAGCAACAACTCCAACAATGGAACCAAGCGCACTACCCAGTCCATTAGTTATAGTATTACCCAGAGAACCTAGAGTATCACCGAGGACGTTAGAGATTTCCTTGCCTACATTCTTTGCAGTTCCGTCAGCCATCGTTGCTAGGGATGAATCCAAGGCTCCCTTTAATGCGTCTATGTTCTCAACGGAACTCTGGATATTTGAGTAGCCATCAACTCCCTTCCAAGTATCTAGCTTTTTGAGTGCGGAAGTAAGTCCAGAGGTGTAGTTCTTTACAGCTTCAGTAGATGCGTTGAGCTGAACACCGAAGGTATTCATCTTGTTCTTCGCATCAACGACAGACTTACTTGCTTCATCACGATTCCTAAGAATCTTCTCATACTGCTCTGTAGTTATCTTACCGTCAGCTAAATCAGCCTTGCCTTGAATATCCTGTGCAATGGCATCCTTTTCGTTCTCGACAGCAGTATTATAGTCTGAGACAGACTTGTTGAACATCTTAATAGCAGTTGCAAGGGATTGCCATGTGACACTCTGGTCTGTGCCTAGGTAATTCCTTAATTCCTGCATAAGGTCAACTACCTTCTGCTGATTCTCCGTACCCGCCTGTGCGAACTCATCTGTATGGGTATAGGCTTCGAGCTTGTCAAACATAGGTTTGAGCATCTCCTTGCTCATATTGCCAACACCTCCGAGAAGTCCCTTCCAGTCAATGCCCATGGAGATATTATCGTAGGTCATAGCAGAGAGAGCCTTCTTCTTCTCCTGTTCTAGTTGAAGCTTCTCTCCCTTTGTCTGAGCCTTAGATATCTTATCCTCGTATTCTTCTGTGATGGCGAGTTTCTGCTGTTCCAGACTACCATACTCATTCAAGTAGTCACGCATAGAAGCAAGATCGTCATTATAGACATCAGAGGATTTCTTTGACTTTTCATTCAATGCCAATTCTCTTGCTTTGGTGAGGGCATCTGTCTGTTCCTTAGTGAGAGATGAGGATTTTCCTGCTTCCTTGTTCTTCTTCTTGAACTCAGCCTCCTGCTTGTCTATCTCAGAGAGGCGTTTCTTATAGTCGTTGTCTATCTCAGCTAACTTCTTATCTGTTCCTTCACGCATGAGGGAAATGGTATCATCATTGTTCCTCTGGATAAGAGCCTTCAAGCGATTATTCAAATCTTCCTGTGCATTGGCAGCCTTTTTCTCTTCCTTGATGCGATTTTGGTATTGTTTAGAAGCCTTTCCGCTTACATCGCCTCCAAGCTTTTCAAAATCCTTTTTTGCTGCGTCTAAGTCTTGCTTAGCTTTCTCATATTGTGTCGCTGTGTATTTAGCTTTGTTTGCCTCAATCTGCTTAACCTTGTTCTTAGCAGAATTGTAACTAGTCTGAGCCTTGGAATAGGCATCAGCATAAGTCTCTGCAGAACCACCGTTAGCCAACGATGACACTTTCTGCTTGGCTTGGTTAAGAGCCTGTTTTGCGCTATTCCAATCAGCCTTGAAGAACAAAGGTATTGTTGTGGCTCCAGTAACTGCCCAGTACTGCTTCATAGACAGAAGATTATCAAGAACCTTAGTCTTTTCCTCTTCCTTCATTCGAAGATTCAAATCAGCAGGGTTGTCCTTTATCTGATTCCTAAGGCTTTCTAATTCCTTCTCTGTCTTTTCTATGAACTCGTCAAGCCTTGTCTCACCAGTGACATAGTTAATGGTGTCATTTGCAGACTGCCAGTCGTTGACTAGAGCCATGGCTTCGTCATAGAAGTCAAAGATTTCTTGCCTAACAGACTCGTTCTGCTTTGCTTCTTCCAAACGAACCTCTATAGGTCTGGCATTCTCAACTGCCTGGTCACGCAAACGCATAATGTTAAAGAGGACTTTTTCTGCTTGCGCTAAGTCTTCATTTGCTTGATTAAGCTGACCACCCAGTATAAACCCCGACCTACCTCCATTGGTGGTGGCATCTGTTTTAATCATTTGGGTCAGACTTTCAATCTTCTGCTTTAACTCTTCTACGTTTTCCTTTGCATGCTCATACTTTTCATCGTCCATGCTCTCTGATATTTCCTTCTGAGCTTTAGCAAAGTCAACTGACGCAAGAGTAGCTTGGTCGTACTTTTCCGTAAGCTGAGGTGCCAACATGGATAACTTCTGATAGGCTTCTGCCTTCTCATATTCTGTAGCTGTCTCACTCTGTATGGTACGAATAAGACTTTCGATGTTAGACTGACGTTCCTTTATTTTATTGTCGAACTCGTCCCATGCCTCATTAGACTTGCGTAATGCTTCCTCATGTGCAGACTCAGCTGTAGCAAGCTTATATACAGCATAAGTGACACCGACAATGGCTGCTGCAATCCAGAAGAGGGGGGATGAGAACATAGAAGCATTCCATGCGTCCTGAGCTCTCTTACAAAGCAGGGTAAACTGAGCATTGATACCCTTTGCTGCTGTATCTTTTGCTGTACTGGCTGTGTTCAGTTGTGTAGCAGCAGTGTTTGCTTCTGTAGCCGCAGTCTCAGCTACCTTGTTTGCTGTAGATGCCCTTTCCTGTGCTATATGCAATTCCTTAGCCGCGTTGTTCTTATTCAGTGCTGCAGTGTTCAGATTATTCTCCGCTGTCTCAATGGCTATTCCGTCACCACTCTTAACAGCTGCCTCGTATTGTTTCTCATATACGTTAAGGGAACGCTGTGCTTCATCATCACGGTTCTTCATGATGTTAAGAAGTTCGTTAGCATTATCTGATTCTACCTTGGCTTCTTCTGCTTTCTTCTGGAGGGATGCAACATAAGCGGAAACTTCTTCACGCTTAGCAGATACTAACTCTGCCTGTGCTACAGTGAGCTGACCCTTGGCTATAGCTTCTTCAAGGTCTGTTTTCTTTGACTGTTCCTTCAAAGGAAGGACAGCCTGTAGTGCAGACATTTCAGCCTGGTAACCAACATTAGTTACATTGCTATCCCATGCAGCTATGCTGACAGCCATTGCCTTATAAAGACCTATGGATGATGCTGCCGTAAGGATAGCTTCTCCTATCTCCTTCCAATGGTCTATGACAGTGGATGTGATGGAGAGGGCATCGTTCATTATTCCCTCTGTCTGTGTTCCGAGGTCGTTGATAGCCATCTCTATGGTATCTTGGATATTGCTTATCTGTCCTGTGATAGACTTAGACTGCTTCTCCATCAATCCTCCGAACTTACCTCCTTCATTGGTCATGGAGATAATAGCCTTTTCTACTTCTGGGAATCCGACCTTACCCGCAGACACTAATTCAGTTACCTTATCCTTTGATACACCAAACTGCTTGGCGAGTTCCTCTGTCAATGGAATACCTCTACCAGTAAACTGATACAGGTCACGGCTGAACAAACGTCCTTGTGTCATCGTGGTACCATACAGCCATGCAATATCTTGCAAGTTCAGACCCAGTCCTGCAGACACGTCACCGAGCCTACGCATGGTGTCTGTGATTTTCTCTGCATCTAGACCATAGGCAAGCAACTGCTTGGCACCACTGACCACTCCCTTCATATCAAATGGTGTGGTGGCTGCTAGGTTGGCAAGGTCGTTAATCATAAACTTTGCCTTCTCTGCACTTCCTAACATAGTCTCAAAGGCTATCTCGAACTGTTGGAAATCACCACGGACGTTGGCAAGTGTACTTATTATCTCCTTAACAGTGAATCCTGCAAAAGCTACAGAAGCAGCGTTCCTTATCTTGGAGAACACATCTTCTATACTGCGTCCCTGCTGTTCAACAATTCTTGCAGTCTGGGACACACCATCTTGAACACCTTTGAAAGACTTCAAGATGTTGCTGTTATCTCCTGTTATGTCGAACTTAATACTTGCCATTATTTTTTTTACTTGTCTAATTCGTAAACTTATACCTCAACCACCCTTTTCTTATTGATTGGGATTATATTGGGTTTTCTTCACTCTCACGTATTGCCTTCATGATGTCATCCTTGTTGTCACCGCTGAGGATGATTTCATTGGTAGCTGCGATGTGACCTTTCTTTCTCTCTTCATCTGACAGGTATATCGAGACGATCTTGTCTTTCATCATCAGATTGAGATTGTTGTACGATATTTCCCACACAACGTAGTCAAAGGTCCATCCGTATCTCTCACAAGCTGCGTCAATAAGTGAACCCCATATAGTCTTTCCTCCGAACACGTATTGATTCTTGGTGTCCTTGGCTTGGTTTATCTTTGCCATTCTTTCGGACTCCTTATCCATTTCGAAGTGTTCTATGATTTCCCTTTGCTTGTTATCTGATAAGATTGTGATGAGAAGTGTGGCTATATCGTCATCATCACAATTATTGAAGATGATGTTTTCTCTTGCCTTGACAATGCGAGTGTTAAGCATATCAGACTTTTTATGTAAGGTGTGATATGCAATGAGTCTGGAACATTCACGTCTGTGGTTCTTAACGCATCTGAGAGTTTCTATCAAAGCATTCGTCTTGAGGTTGTCTTGGTCAATCTCCAGACTATCTATAATCTGAGACGTAAGATATAATCTGCCTAGTGATTGAGGGTACAAGAACAGGTGTCTTTTACCAATCTGTACTCCCAATGGCATATCAGTCAAAACCATTGCGACCGTTGTTCCTATTTCAATGTTACTCATACGCTCAATTTTTAGTTCCAGAGGCAGGATTCGAACCTACGTCTTACGGTTAAGTGGATTTTGGAGGATTGAGGAATCTTAACCGTTGCTCTTCCGCTGAGCTACTCTGGCAGATGCCGACTGATACCCTCAATCGGCAAAAGGGTTGTTATGCAGATACAGCGTCCGTGTAGTTCTCTTCGATGTCACCAGTCTCAGTAGAACCTTCTGGATGCTTGAACTTCAAGGCATACTTGCCATCCGTACCCTTGGTTGCAGTGATGATGCGCCATCGCATAGCACAATATACGTCCTCACCCTTCTTATTAACTGTCTTAGCGACAGGGTCACCCTCTGGGATTAGAGCAGAGTGTGTATAGTTGATGAGAGAGCCATCAGAGGTAGAAAGCGACTCTTCACTACCGATGGTGGTGTTACCAAGATAGACACCAGGGATTTCTGCATCTTCCGGCTGCACGGCAACACGATAGTTGCCCTCGATGACTCCATCAATAGTCTGATAAGGCTGAGCCTTACCCTTCTTGATGAAGAGCTGATAGACAAGCTCATAAGTACTCTTCTTCTGCTTGCGGTCAACTGTGCCGCCACCTTCCTCAGTAGCCTGCATAGTGTCACCCTTTGTTGGATTCAACTGAGTAGTGTCCTCCTTTGGAGTGTCAATTTTAATCCACTCATTCTTGGTGGAACCGACCTCCTGAACGTAAATACTGGGTTTACCCCAACCAATTACTGCCATAGTTTAATCATTTATAATTTGATACAATAACTTATTGTTTATGATATGCTCTCCTGTCCCTTCAACTTCAATAACACGCTGCTCGCTCATGGATAGTCTGAAATCAGGACCATGAACCGCTTCAAACGTATTCAGTGAAATTTGGCAAAGTTCTCGGAGCCTTTTAGTGTTCTCTTCCTTCTGACCATTCACATCTTCGTCTTGAACGTAGATATTGACATTCACAAAGGACTCCTGCTCTTGCGAGGTGCGGTTAGCAAGGATTGCTATACACACATCTTCTTTCAGAGCTATACCTTTGGGATAGATGGGACGTTTCCTCTTATAGATACCTCCAGTGACTGATATCTTGATTTCCGAGGAATCTACAACTTTGTAAACATCATCCTTTATGTCAATATCTGATTTCATAGCCTTATCTGATTGATTCTCTTTACTGCTTTATCAACAGCAAGTTTGATTTTTACATCAACGACTGATCGTGCCCAAAGTTCTGTGGACGCAAGCACATCTTTGTTTTCCTTAGCTTCTACAAAATCTGCATAGTTCATTGCCGCAACTACTACGAGGGCATATACTTTTGAGTATTCTTTGATGAGCTCTTCAACCATCTTTCTTCCCTCTGCAGAACCTTCCGAACCGTTACCCACTGTCTCGAAGGATGACTCTATTACCTTACTTGCATGGTCATATACAGCGTAGCCGATGGAGCTTCTGAGGTTTGCTGTATGGTCTATCCAACTTTCTTCTGCTGAACGGTCTCTAATTCTTACTATGGATTCTTCACCCAACTTAGTAAAACAGATGAGCATCTCTTGTCTGATTATCTCAAATGCTTGCCTAAAGAAGTTTCCGAGAGCATCATGTGCAGTTGTTAGTTTGATACCCATTATACCCAAATCTTACATTGTAACTGATAACGGTGAAAGCCTAATACTTTGAACTCTCTCTTGTCTCCGAAAAGACTAAGCTTGATAGTATCACCATACTTGAACTCTCTACACGTTCTTGGTAGGTTATAGATGGTGTACGAATAGTTCTGTACTGCTCCATCTGGGATAGTAATGACGTTTGCCTTTCCTGCAGGTACAACGTCACATTTGCAGTAGTCATCAACCCATGTCTCGTCACCGGCTACCCAATCTCCATTCTGGTCATTATGACCTTCTGAAACTTCCTTGTAGCTCAGAGTGTGGGGAGATAAATCCAGTACTGCCATTTTCTAACCTCCTATATAGACCATAGGCTGACCCAATACTGGAGATTCACCAATGGCACCATACAACGCATTAATACGAACTAGCAGCCTTTCCTTGTCCTTGTCCGACAATGTTCCTATGCTCTTATCGGACTCGGACAAGTTTACAGCTTGGATGAGAGAATAAAGACAATCAGCAAGCGCACCCTTCCATCCGTTGGTCTGTGCAACGTCAAATGAAAACTCATCTTCTCCGTTAAGCTGACGTTCTATCAGCTTGTTCTCCACATAACCTACAGATATGGGGTAATGGATTTCGTCAATCAATGCTTGCTTTATTGTCTTCATATCGTTTCAAAATTAAGTCTGAGGTGTGAGCTTTGCGAGCAGCTCCTCTTCGTCCTTATCACTGAGTGAGTTAAGAGCGTTGACGATAGTACCGTCAGCCGCATTTGCGTTGACCTTCTGACCTGCAGCCTTGAGAGCGGCAATGAGGTCTGACTTCTTATACTTCTTGCCCTTGTAGGTGGTGTAAACATCCTCAGTATCTTTCTTCTCTTCCTCTTCGTCAACCTCTTCACTGTCTGTAGTAAGAGAGTAAATCTGGTCAACGTCCTCGATAACAGGTACTACAAGTGCCTGTCCCGAAGTAACCTCCATAAGAGCTGGATCGTTCTTTGAGTACTTAGAGATGAGCTTGTAAGAATCAACTGTGCTGTACTTAACACCTGCAACAGGGTTGGTGGACTCAGCAAGTGTACCCCAGACAAGCGAACCTACCTCCTCGTTGCAGAGGAAGATAATGTTCTTCTCGTTCCAAGGCTTGATAGACTTGCGCTTACCATTCTTCTCAATGATTACTGTACGGTTGACAACCTCGATAGAGGCTCCAAACTCGTCTTCGAAAGCTGCAAGGAAGTCCTTTGATGTCGGAGTCTTAAGCTTCGTCTCATCAGAATAGACCTTACCCTCGAAGTCTGCAACAAGTTCTTTTGCCCACTGCTCTTTACGGATGCCATCGAGCATAGTCTTTGCCATCATAACCTTTATAATGGTGTTGTTATCAGCATTTGCCTTGTCAAAGACTCTGTCGAAGTCATCACGAGATGTGTGGTCCTTATTTGATGTCTTGAAGGTATTCTCAGCCAGATAACCGTAATTGATACGGAGAGCCTTACCTGTATTGTCTGCATCCTCAACGGCAATAATACCATTAGAGAGGCCTCCCAAGAAGTTCATTTCGTCCTTCTCATCAATACCGACACTACAAGCAACACCATCATTCATCAGCTTGTTGATGATACGAGCCTTCGCAGCTTCAGCAGCCTGTCGTGTGGTGGCAGCCTGCTCCACAAGACCTGCCGACTCGTAATTGTTTGCCTGTAGCATAAGATTGTCGTACTGAGCCTTCATAATGTTGATGGCATTGATGTCAGACTCCAGAAGAATCTTCTTCATACCAATCTTTGGTATCTTACCGTTAGAGGTGGAGATACTACCACGTTTCTTCAACGGGAGCTCAGAGTCCATCTCCACGATGTCGGCTGCAACATATGTGGTGTTGGCTGATGTACCCTCCCACTTCTGGTCAGCAGAATAGACCTCACGCAGCATAGTCTTATGGAGGTATGTGCGGTTCTTGGGGGTCTCCTTCTCCTTCACATAAAGGCTAAGCTTAGGAAAGATAGCCTTAATAAACTGAATAAAAAGTGATTCATTCATAATTCAAAATTCTTTTAGATAATACAAAACACGTTGTTAGTCGTGCTCAAAAATCAGATTAGGCAGGGCCTTCTTCAATTCTGCACGCATCTCATCTGTGATGGGGTACGGCATAGCGATGTCGTTAACACGACCATCATCCATGATAGCCACAGCCTCGCCCTTCAAACGAGAGCGAACGACAACACCGGCATACTCAGCATCAGCCGCATAGGTCGTGATTGCCTTGTAAGCGCCGTTATCAACACCAAGGGGAGCGTACTCGTAGATGTCATCTACCTTTCTCTTTACAAGGATATGACCTGCCTTGATAACCTCTTCAGAGAAGTTCGAATAGTCAAGAGCACGACCTCCTGTTACACCGCCATTGTACTGACGAATAACAACAGAGTCATTACCCATGTCAATTCTCTTTCTCTCCACGTCCATACTTTCGTAATTAGCCATGATTTCAAAAATTAAAAGTTAATAATTGATGATTACATCTTAGCCAGTTTCTTGACTTCATCATCCGACATAACCTCATCTTCTTTCTCTGGAGTCTTCTTAGCAGCAGGAACTTTACCGAGTTTTTCGAGACCCCTGTTTGCTCGCTCTTGGTTCTCGTCATCGATCTTCTCCTGAAGCTCTTCGATGTAGTCCTCAAATTCTTCGTCAGAATCGAATGCCATACGTGAGAAAGATTTGAGCTCTCTCTCTCCAAACTTACCTGTGTTTTCAAGCATTTTCTCTACCTTGGAGCGTCTGCTGTTGGTAGTGTTTCCACTCTTCAATGCAGCAACTTCTCCGCTGAGAGTCTCTACTGACTTTGTAAGCTTTTCGAATAATTTGAGGGTAGCGGGATCTATACCGTCGCCATCCTTCTTACCTCTACGATTCCTTTTGGATGGACTCTTACGCTCTGGCTCGTTCTCTTCGTCTGGGTCCTCATCTGGATCATCATCCAAATCGTCATCGTTGGTGTGTTGTGATTTGTAATTCTGGACTTGGCGGTCAACAATAGACTGAGTGAGCTTAAGAATAGGTAAGACATCATCAATTACCTCGTTGATTGCATCACTGACATCATCGTCTGTTGCATCATCTTCGAGATTGAGTTTATCGTCAATTTTAGAAGCGATACCCTTAATCTCCTTACGGCTGAACCCCAACGCCTTTACGTCCTTATTGGTTTTCAGCACATCTTGAACTTTTCTAAAATACTTGCTCATTGCTTATACTTTTTGTTTAACAAAGTGGTCTGCGAGCGAAATGCAGGCAGACCACAACGTAGAACCTGTATTGCGAGCAATGGATTACGAATAGTTCTGTCACGTGCATCTTCACACGCTTTCGGGTGCAAAGATAATAAAAAGTATTTGATTAACAAAGACTTTTCACAAAAATCTTTCAAAAAAAATGAGGTACTTATCACAAGCACCCCATTCCATAGGTAGATAAAAACAAAACAAATATGTCAAAAACACATTTATATATAACGTCAATAATTCATTATACCTGTCTTATGGATGATGAATCCTATGTCATCTGTTACTATCATCATAGTATGATTTGCACCAGATTTGCCTACATCAGATAAGTCTATACCAGTATCTTCAAATATATATTTCAACACTTTATGATAATTATCAATATCTGTAGCCAATAATTTTAGTGATGGTTTACCATCTAAGAACCAGTGAAGACAATACAGTTTATTAGAGCCCTTGTGGTCAGAATAGAAGTTTCCGAAATTTTCTATTTCATCATCTGTTATAGTAGAGATAGAACCGACCTCATAAATAGTTGTGAAATCTATTTCCATAAAAATGATGTACTTAGAATATTATTCCATATCACTATAGCTAAATGTATTGATGTGTATCTCGTCATCTATTATATCTACATCTGCGCATGCCATGGAGTTTATGGCTTTCTCAACTTCTTCTGATGAAACTAGACGTTCCTGAGAACCACGGAATCCGAAACCACGTCTGAGATATAATTCGTAGTCTGGATATTTTAACATCAGTGAACGAACAAGACTTGAATTGGTTTGACGATATTTTTCCTTGACAACTCCACTCTTTGACTTAACAGGAAGGGTTGTGATACATATTGTAGCATTGTTATGCTCAACTTGATTGAAACCTGGGTAGTAGAAATGGAACTCGCACTTCTTTCTTACCGAATGAAGTTCAGGATATTCTGAACGAAGTTCTTCTAGAACTTTGGCTATTTCTTCCTCAAATTTCTTGTTTGAGCTTCCATTAATTACACTGAGCAGTTCTTTTCCTGCAAAAACATTGATGACAGCTCTATTTGTACTTGTAGTACCTGTTTTGTAAGTAATCTCTATTTTATCACTAATAGAGAGCAATCTTTTAATAGTGTTCTTTATTTCCATTGTCTGATTTCTTAATGATGTTTATTTAATGTGCAGGTGTACGTTTGCGCCCAACGTCCGCAAGCCTTATGCGACCTAGCTCCTACACTTTAACGTCCAAAGGGAGACGCAGTTGGTTTCTTTTAACACGTCCGCTGCCCGTGTGGTTCACATTTTTCCATCGCGTCTCTAAAGTGGTTTCGTACTAGATTTTACAGTCTGTTCATGACCCATTTCTTCGCACGTCTTTTTTTAGGTGGAGGCATCCGAATAATTTGTAACCCTCTATCGTACCACCATTTTTGTCTTCGCATGTCTTTTTTTTAAGTGGAGGCTCCCGAATAAACACAGTTCCTAAGAACATTGACCCACATCATACCACTTTGTATTACTACTCTTACTTTATTACGTGAGAGAAATAGCTTTCTTCAACTTTGGCTATATATCCTTTCTGTTGAAGGATGGATAGATATCCCTTCATCTGGTTAGTTGTCAAACCGAGGGATTCGTATTCTGTTTCTTCGTAACAGAAACCACCATCTTCACCATAGTAGTCTGCATTCTGCTTACATAAGTCGTAAACAGCTTGCTCTACTTGGTTAAGACTTTCTCTGTTATCTCTCTCTAATTTCTTAGACGTGTATTGATATACAGCATCGTAAAGAGAGTCTATCGTACACATAAGGACCATATCAGAAACACTTAATCCTATCGGCTTATCGTAATCTGGGATGAAGGCTTCAAGAACACCGTTTCTGTAGGATAGCTTCTGAACACTTGACTCATAGGTAGAAGTGCTTCCGTCTGGAGATACCACTATGTATGGTTCAGGCACTTGAATATGAGAAAAATTTTCATCGCCAAAGACGATCTCCTTGATGTCTGCTAATACTAACATCTTCTGTATTTCTGAGAGCATTTCGTTGTGAAGGCTCTTCATCTTCTCGTAAAAATCTATGTACTTTAACTCTTTCATAATTATCTTATTTGAATTGTTTCTACTACTTCTTTATTGTTAACTGTAGGATGATGTAATGGTTCCACTATAGCAATCTTGTACCCTGCTCTTACAAGCTTTGGGAGGTATATATCTAATGCGTGATATGGGAACTCACATATACAAAAACAATCTCTACTCCTTCTGATTGTAATGCCAACAGTCTTTGAGACCTCCACTGCATCTTGATAAACCGAGGAATAGAAATCTCCTTCTCTAAAAAGGAATACTCTATCTGGATGCTTTTCTTTCAGATTGATATACTGCTCATCGTAAACCAATGCAGCATTCTTACCTACCCAGAGGACAGCATCTTGTCCGTTCCACTTGAAGTCTAAAGCACCGTTACTAGATTCATAAGTACCTTCAACTATTGTACCTACTTTCAGACCTTTAATCTCGTTGAGAAGATGTTTACCTTCTTCTGTGAGAACCATCACCACTACCTTAACTTTTGTTTCCATAGATTGATTCAAATTTTAGTCCATCGAGTTTACCATATCTTCAACGTAATCCAGTTTGGCATCAAAGTTCTTCCAAACCTTCTTGTTAGTCTGAACCCTCTCAATGTGACTATTTTCAAAGAGAAACATCATCTTATCTAAATCATCACCTGCCTGATTTATGTCTGACTCACTTATACTATCATTCAGAACTATTCTGTTACCGTAGTGAGGATTATACCTGTGTAACGTTTTCATCATTGTTTCTGCAATTCTCATATTCCTTTCAGAGTAATCGAATATTGCAAAAATCGTGGTTTTTACGCCATTGGTATAAATGTCCTCACCCTCTTGCCAGTCGAATGCGTGTGGACGGTAACCGATAATTCCTTTTTCTTCGTTGTAGTAAACGATAAATTTCTTTTCATGTTTCATTGCTCTTATCTCCTATTTTTTATATGTTTTATTAAGATGGTGTAAAGGTAGTCATTTTTTACGAATTGACCAAATATTAAACTATTTATTTTCAGTTGCTTATATATAATTAACTTTTATAACTTTGTATATTCATTTTACTAACTTTTAGTAACTTTTGATGGTTCTTATATAAAGGAAGTGCATTCTAACCTCACGGTCGGAATGCACTAAGAGCAATGAAACGCAATTAAAAGAAAAAGCGTTTCGGGTGCAAAGTTAATAAACTTTTTCTTCTTAAACAAATATTCTTCAATTAATTTGGTATTTCATCTTCTAACAATCTATCATTATCGTAGTCATAATCGTATGGGTACCATGTATTAGCCAGTGCATCCATCTTATCTGGAGAACGCTTTAACCTAGCCTTTATATCGTCTTTCTTCTCTATGATGATACCACCATTGCTCATGAAAGACCAATGTACCTCTGTGAGTTCCTGTACAAGTTCTTCATCTGGTGGAATAGCAGGCATAAATCCATTTTTAGGATTGAGCCAATCACGAATACACCAAAATAGGTATGCCCTCATATTTGCGAATGTGTAGCATCCTGTTATATCTGTAAGACCTTTTGCGCCATAGCTGAATTTACAGGAATAGGCATTCTTCATATTCTGCTCTTGGAGCCTTGAATATACTCCCGCTCCCTCACCAATGGTATCAATGAATGCCTTAGCATCTGGATGGTTCAGCAAAATATTACGTGCTTCTCCTGCTATTGCCATGTGGTCAGCTGAACCGCCAGAATTATGAGATTTTATCTTTGAAACGTAACTTCCCTGTCTATATACGAAACAAGATTTATCACGACCCATACCAGCAACATCAATTCCGATACGAGGTGACTTATGGGTGATATATCCACTCTCATTTAGCTCAACCCATCGTTTGATAGCAATCTCGCACCATTCGTACGGGATGAGGGTATCTTCTGATACCTTAGGGAACATTCCAAGAACCTTAACAC
>NFZD01004532.1_pt1 | contig 14149 bp, 23 predicted proteins | sample 1095381 | NCBI WGS metagenome assembly NFZD01 (sample SAMN03609891, study PRJNA323583) | gut metagenome | isolation source: feces | host: Rattus norvegicus | place: Denmark: Riget | collected 2013 | reverse complement strand
CTAAGTATCTACATCATCTTTAGAATATACATACTCTTTAGAAGGTACATTTAGATTTTCTCTAACTACTGACTTCTCCTCTTCTGTTCTATATTCAGAAAGATAGTTATCTTTAACTAAGTACTATTCAGTTTCTTTAATAATAGGAATATTATCAGTAGGATCCTAATATCCAGGAGTTAAGATTGAATTATCTGCCATTTGTTATTTAGGTAATACTATAAAGCAGTTAATGTTAATTTATCATCTATTTCATTATTCTATATGAGTTCTATAAAGGATATTTCTTCTAATATAAATTCATAATCAAGCTTATATCCTTTTCTAACTTTACATAAAAGTTTAAAGAACTCTTCAGATACCTTTTTCTTTAATTTATTTAGAGCATCCACAACCACTTGTTTTACTTGTTATATTAGAAGAGGTACATAAACCATTGCACCCATTAATTAATTCTACTATCCTCTCTACTTCGGCTAGCTATTCACATTCTGTTAAATATTTAATAACATTAATAGCCATCCATATTAGATCTCGTTTGTAAACTAGTTCACTATCTATACTATTCTTACTCCAACAATGAGAGAAACCTCTATCATTAAAAATCTACTAACATAAATTTATATAACATTTTCTTAAAAAACAAATAGAAATATAATCTTTATTAGTTTTTGATATTGTAGTATCAATAGGATTAATTTCTAATATCTCGTCAATAGTTACTTCTAATATTTCTTCATTTACATATTTATAAATACTAGAACCATCTGAGAAATATACTACATTATATAAATTAATAGCAGATCCAGAAGATTTACTTAACTCTCTTTCAAACCATTCTTTATTAGGAAGTACAATATGTACTACATCAAACCATCCATCAAAATTAACAGGAATAGTTATTAACTTGTTATCATTATGAATAGTATATATTGGATCTTTATATACAGTTTCTTGTACCTTATTATGCTGTAAGACATCAATAGATATTGTATCAGAATACTTAAATTTATTTTTTAAAGTGCCAGAAAAATCTTCTGATAAATATTCACTAATATCTTCTACTATTACTTTACAGCTGTCACTAGTTGTTATATTTATATTCAGTTCCATTATGATCCAATTTGTCTGAGTTTATCATTATAAGGATTGTTATCATATAACTATGCAATTTCTATCTCACTACGACGCTTCTACTCTTCAGCAGTTGCTTCTTTGTAAGTTCTATCAGTTCTAGCTTTATACCATTCAACTTGATATTTCATATCAGCTTCTCTCTATTCAAGCTACAATTTAGCCTAATTAAGACTTTCAATCTTCTTCTAAGATTGTTCAAGCTATCCAGAAGTATCTTGTAATTGTTTCTATAACTATTCTACCTACTAAGTTAATTGTTGTATCTAGTTATTTTCATCTTTCTATATTTGCATAGCCTATTTAACTTTCTTCTTTAAATCTGGAATACTTTTACTAGTAATAGCTTCTATTATAATATCTGGAGGAAGTCCACCTGATTTTACAAATTCAGGAATTATTGTTTTAATCTACTCTAAATCCTTTACAATATCTGTACTAGTAATTATTCTTATATCATGATCTGTTAAAGTGAAATATTCTGGAAGAGCAGTAAATACTCTCTAATATTTATCTCCAAGAATAATAGTTCCAGTAAGACCATTTTTAAATACTACTTTAGCAAGATTTAAAGAATCAAGTAATATCTCATTTACTATTAAGTCCATTTGATGATAGTACTATTTAGTAATAATAAATGAATTTACAACTCCCTATTTAATATTACTTACTGCATCTCTTTGTTCTATACCATTAAGTCTTTCTCTAAATACACCTGTAATAGAAGAGGTTGTTTGTTCTATAGAATCTATTGCCATCTAAATAGCTTGTACTGCCTATGCCTTCACTGTATCATCAAATCCATTAAAAATTGTATTTAATGGAGCTTGACCAGAAGCAAGTCTTCCTTCCTAAGAAGAATCTAATAAACCAATTCCCTATTTCTTTAAGGAAATCCATTTCTTTAGTCTCTCAGGAAGTTTAACACCTAATTCTGCTGGTATAAGTGTCATATCAATCCAATCTCCTACTGTTCCACTGTTAGCCAGAAGATTATCACGGTAGAATAATAGAAGGTCGTACTACAAATATCTTCGATGTAAGTCGTTAATTTACATCCGTGTTTGAATCTTTAGATTCATCACTGCTCTAACTTTCGTTAGAAGTTGAGACTATATCATATATTAAATTTTCTTTAATTATTGGTAATAATTCATTAGTAAATGTTTCTGTTGATGTTTTATATTCCCATCTTTTAGGAATATATAAATTAGGTCTAATTATTTGTTTTAATTTTGTTTCAAATTCCTTACATTCGATTGCATCACTAAATGTTCTAGTATATAAAACTTCTATATTATATTTTAAAACTCTATATTCCGAAACAGGAGTTAATTTTTCTGCAATTTGAGGATATGCCTCTTTTAATTGATTCATAAAATACTCTGTTTTATTTAAAGCTATTTTTATACTAGGTCGATAATTAAGTAACGATTTAGCCGTTTTAACCTACATTACTCCATATTTATCTTTACATAATATTGGAAATGATATACCTTTAAATTTACTAACAATTTCAATTTCACCATTATATAATTTAATATTCCCGCACTTCAGATCACTTGATCTTACATAAATAGTCGTTGAGCCTTCCTAATAAATTAGGCTTGGTTGCTGATCATCCTAATAGGATTTTCCAGCAGTTCACGGGATTTATACAGGACTAGTATAAGTTAATCCTGTAGGTGGGAACAAGCTAAGACCATAGAATAAGGTTTTAAACCTCTATTAAGAAAATATATTCCATTAACAGATAAGCTACAATAAGAAGGATTAGATTTACTTCTCATTACTTTATCATTTTTACCTCTTAAAATATAGATTTCCTCACCTATTCTAACAGATTCATATCTCTACATAATAAAGTCTTTATCAGTTTCTAACCATTCTACTTCATATACTGGAATTAATTCTTTAAGTAATCCTTCAGACATATCTGGATAACCAGGAGTTACTACTTCATTTCCTGCATCAATTCCACGAGTAGCTGGAGTACCATCTTTGTTATTTAACCTCACATAATACATTGCTGTATCATATACTGATTCCCATTTATCATTAAGAAGTTCAATATCAGTTTTAGACATTTCTTTACCATACTTATTAAGTATCTAAGATTTAGTCATCCAATTTCTTACTACAACTCTATAAGAGTTTTTGATATATGGTGATTCATAGTTTCTATCAATAAATGTATTTAGAGGACTTAATGCTTTTATTTTAATATTATTATTTCCTACAGTAGGTTCTACTCTATAAAAAGCATAACCAGTTATAAGTAAATCTAATAGAAGATCTCTTAATACAGTTATCATATCAGTATCTCTAGATTGCATTATATATTCTACAACATTCTATGCAGCAATTTCGTATTCTGATACAAAAGTATTATTTATATCTTCTACTATTCTTTTTAATTGTTGTTCTACTAAATTATCAGTAGTTTCTTTACCACTAATTAAATTTAAAGTAAAACTCTTTAAATGACTCTTCAGATACTACTATAATTCTCTAGCTATTTTTAACTATTTTTCCCTATCTATATTATTAATAGTTTCACTATCTTTACAGAAGATTTTAGGAATTATAGGAGTTCCAAGATATTCTCCTATTAAAGCATCTACATGTTTTTTTATAAGAGGTGTAAAATGTAATGTAGTAGGAGCATTAGCACCATACACTTCTTCTATATATCTAAACTAGTCAGCATCTCTAATTCCATTATAGTAATTATATGCTTTCTATAGATCATATTTTGGATAGACTAGTTCAGTTATAGCTTTATCAGTCTTATCTATTATTTCATCCTTTATCATGACAACCACATTGGGTATTTCTTGGATTACAGTCATAAGGATATGTTAATCGAAGTTCTCCAAAATCTACAAGGTTAAATCTTCTAGCTTTTAGTTCTTCTCTTAAAAACTTAAGAAATTTCTTATCCTCTAACTCAGCATATATTACAGTAGGCTATTCTGGTCTATCCATTCCGAGTTGTATATGATAACCAACTGGATCCATTTTCTAGATCTTTATTTTACCTATATACTACTTCTTATAAATATCCATTATATAATCTCGGATTACTTGTTCTAATTCTATTGTCGTCATATGCCTATCCAAAATTATTATTAACTAATATCTACCTATTCTATTGTTTAGGAATTACACCATATCTTCTATTTCCATATTCATCGGTATAATATCCTATATCTTCCCATGTATCTTTTACCTATTCTAATACTTTAGGAACTATTCCTTGTAATTCTTCATCTGCTAACAATGCCATCGCAAGTGCAGCTACAATATCGAATTTACGTTTATTCTCGTCTGTATAACGATTTAATTCATCAAGCATCTCATCAAACCATATTAAATAACAATAGTCATTAACATAATCAGCAATTAAATCTGTTTGATGATCGATAATAGCTGGAGTAGCAGGAGTTCCATACTATTTATTAGTATTTCTAACTGAATCTCCTAAAGTAGCTCTAGGTCTTTTCATAAATAATTTGAGAAGCTTTCTTTCACGAGCATAAGGAATAATACTCTATCTAGTTGCCTCTATATTTATAATAGCATTATAATACTAAGCAATTTTAATTGCTATTTTATAAGCTTCTCGTATATCGTTAGGTCTATCCTTATAAAGAGCTACTGGCTAAGGTTCCTAAAGTCCATAAGCTCTTTTATAAACTACTAAACAGAAATCTGATGGATCTTTAGTATATTCTGAAGTCTGAGCTTTACCTATATCAATACCGTCTATACCTATTACATATAGGTCTCGTATCTTTTCAGTAGGAGGATTCCAGATTACATTACCTTCTTCGTCTATTTTCTAAGATAAAGTCCAGATAGGATGTTCTAGAATCTTTAACTTACTATTCTAATTCGGAATCCATTTAAATCCAGAAATGTTCTATTCAGTATGTATTCCATCTCTATATGTATATTCTAAGAATCCAGTTTCAATAGGAGGACATTTCTTTAAAGCTCTAATTGCTGTAAGCTATTCCGCAATATTTACTTTATTAAACTTGTTATCGCCCTCTAAAGAAAAACTTTCTTCAGCATTAAAACATCTTTCTGCACAATGATCCACTAGAGCTTTAGGATTGTTAATTAGTTTATCTCTTTTCTCTTGCCAATACGCTTTAGCTTTTATAGGATCTGTATAGCCTCTATTATCTAAAAATCCAGGTTTAAGAATTACACTGAAAGACGGAAGGAAATAACCTGTAAGTGCGTATTCACCATTCTAAGTATAATTATGTCTATACGGAAGTACATCAAAATCCTATGGATTATAATAAATATTTCTTAGTCCTTCAAGTGCAGCTCCTCTAGCATCTCCACCAGTCGTTATGTTATCTCTAGAGCTTTTTATCTCTAGATTCTTATACTTTGATTTGTATAAGTCCAGCGTACATTTTCACGTAAAGTGTCGGATACTCTTGGAAACATTATATTCTACAATTGTAGGTTCAATTTCTACGCGTTACACTACTATAACATATTACCTTTATAGTTAGCACGGTATTCCCATCTCAGGGTTCACCGTTTTTACCCGATTTTTGGAGGCAAAATTTAAATAGATATTATATTTTCTTTCTAAATAAATCGTAGAATTGTCATACATTAATTTGGCAGCATTATAGGCTTTTTTAGTACTATAGGATAATCTATAAGTTTTTTCATTACAATTCCGTTTCTGCATTAAGAACCCCTATCCTAAGTATTCTTGAACTTTTTCTAAAAAATCTTTTGTTCCTACAAACATTAATGACTCTTCCTTATTTAAGTTAGTTTTAGAATGTTGGTACAATCCTAGAGTGCCATCTCCATCAAAATAACCTCTAATAAAATGAAGAATTAACTATGTTTTAGTTATATTTTCTGAAGCTATAAAAATAGATTCATCTGGAAACCTTAGAATTAATGATTTATTTGGTACGCATCCGCAATTGATTAAATCATTTTTTAAATCCTTGTTGCTTATAACAGTGCTTACCATATACATTATTTCTCCATTTTTATCAGTATGGACATCTTTACTACCAAACTAGTGAGTTTCTGTTATAGTAAGACCTTTAGAAAAATTTAAAGCTTTATTATATTTTTTTAAGTGTTCTATATCCTTTAAAGAAATATTTAATCCAACTGCGTTAGTTTTTGCAGAAACATATCCATCTGCATATAGAAATCCTAACCAATAGGCTTTTTCTTCTGTATTGATAGAATGGAAGAAATCATAGTTAAAATTAGATGTAGATCCATTTCTTTCTATAGTTACTCCACGTTCCTTTAAATATTTAACCAAAGTTTTCCTATTAATTCCATATTTAGCACTTATCTTAGCAATACTCTTATCTAATTTAGGTGTTGCTATATATTCTTCTACTGCCTAATTTATAATAATTCGTTTTTGTTGACTTTTACTTAATGTTACATTTGTATTCATACCAGTTATTTTTAGTATTTACTATGTATTTTATATAATATCTTTTAAACTTATCTGGTGTATCTACCTCCAATTAAAGAAATTCCTATCTTATTACCTCCTACATCAAGTAATGCTTCTCCCTATATTACAGCTCTCTATAAATTCGGAAAAGATCCAGCTTCTTCATATACTAGTAATCCACAACGATAACCACGTATTTTATCGGGACTATCTGCAACAATTCCAATTAACTAAGATCCGAATCCAACTTCTATTTTTTGTCCATTTAATACCTCATATCTAGAAGCTTTTTTATGATATGCTTTATCTACCACTTGCCTTAATTTAAAAAAACCTCCATCAGTACTATAATTTAAGAATGAAAGTTCTTCCCATAATTTATTAAGAGTAGGAGTTAATTTTTTTTCTTCAGCAGCAACTATAATTCCAGTTGAGTTTCTACTAGTACTATAAAAATTAGCAGTAATTGATGCATTCATCTCACTAAATCCTCATTATGTTATCCTATAGGCTTTTTATCCTATAGTTCTCATAGTTTCCTATGAGTTCAGCGTACATTTTCATCCTCATTTGTAGGATGTTCCACACTCTTGGGAGGATTATTACTCTCGTTGAGTATTTTACCTTACAACATTTTGTTGCTATTTTATATTCTAACAAATAATATATTCAAATTTATATCCTTTATAAGTATTTTTTCCATATGTTTTATTTAATGCTCTATGAATATAAGATTTATTACAATTAAAATATCTAGCACATTCAGAAAGACTTTCAAAAACTTCTACTATGGATACGTCATTTAAATTAGTCGCTTTGATAGGTTTTTGAGTTGGAATTAATCCTGTAGCATAAGCATGCCTAGTATTTTCTGACTCAGTAACCCATTCTAAATTGTCTACATGATTATTATGTTTATTTCCGTCCTTATGATTTACATAAGGTTTATTATCAGGATTATCTATAAAATATTTAGCAACCAATCTGTGTATTCTATATTGTTTTCTATATCCTTTATTACCTCTTGTGTTAGATACATTATGTAATGTCACAAATAAATAACCTCTATCTTGAGGAGATAGTATTTTTTTTGTATTCACATTCATTACATTTCCATAATTGGAAACAGCATAATTTTTATTAAAATCAAGTATTATAAATTTTTCTTTAGCCATACTTAAATAGTTTACTAATTACTTATTAAATTGTTAGGTTCAATATACCTACGCGTTACGATGTTTAATATTATTACATATTAAATTATCTCGGTATTAACATAGCAATTAAATTTTTATTAATAATGTTCGTGATTTAATTACCTTAGTCTTCACCGATTTTGTGGAATTTTTAATTATATATTACTATATAATGCGCCAGGTATGTTTAGCGCACGAGCTTTCATTAGTGCCGCATTTTTTCTTAACCTTTTACAAATTTCTAAGTAGTGCAAATATTCATATTGAGCTACTATAAAATCTGGAAAGTCCTTATCAACTGCTGACATAGCTTTTTTTGCATTAGTAGTATTATTAAGTCTATAATAGTTAAGAAAAAAGTAATGATCTCCAGTAATCGTATACCCATGAGAAGTCATTCCCTCTCTACATCTAATATATTCTTGCTTCCAAAAATCTTTATATGCTTTCTATTTAGGTTTAAACTATGTATAATGTCCAGTTCTTTTAAAAGTTTCTCTAGCCTCAGTAAACCAAGCAGGATTAAAATCTAATCCTTGCTTATCATTAATTGGTTTATATCCAGTTAATTCGTATGATAAATTTCTATCAAAAAACTATATTTTATCATCTAAAGATATATCCCAAATAGAATTACTAACCGGAGTTTCATTTATAGATTCTTGTTCACTCTTTTCTTTAACTTCATTTACTAATTCTTTGATTTCCTATGGAGGCTATACTGGATTTTTTCTAGGACGTCCTCTTTTACGTTTTACTTCTTTCATAATTAAAATTCATCAGGTTCATATCCTTCTATTGCTCCTCCACGAATGTTAGTAGTTTGAGAGAGATCTGCTTTAACCATTCCTTCAAGAACTTTAAGTTCCTCATGTACTTTAGAAAGATTACTAACTTCTGCAATAAGATCCTTTACCTTAAAAATAGGTTTACCTGTTTGAGGATCTCTTTCTTCAGGATCGACATTATTAAAGTAGTCAATAAATTTATCGGTAGTATTCTATGCAGCATGTAAAAGTTTTATAGAACGATTTTCTTCTTGTAATTGTCTATATTTTCTACAAGCCGCCCTAAATTCAGGATTATTAAATTCTTCTTCTGTTATTTTTGAATCCTACAGTGCCTCTTGATGTCTATCCTATTCATAATAATCTGAATAAGGACTTTTCCAATCAATGGCTAGCCATATATAAGTAAATTCCCTAAATGCTCTAAGTCCCATTAACCCACTAGAGTCTTCTTTACATTTATTTCTTTCTGGTTTTAGTAATTCTGAAAACTCTCTTACTAATAAAATTTCAGGAACATTTAATTCTAATTTATTTATAGTATTATTATATTGAAAAAAATTCTAAATCATAATATTCTAGTTTTACATATTTCTATAATTTTATCTTCTGATTTATTATACATTATTTCTACTAATTTAATATTATTTTCTTTACAATAATTTCTAATATAATTATCTCTTAATAGCTAATGTTCAAATTTAATTTTCCCTCCAAAATATTCTTTTGCAATATAGTGCTATTCTCCATTATATTCTATGATAGTATTTAAAGTAGGTAAATAAAAATCAACATAAGCAAATCCAGATGGATTTATTGAAGAATCTATAGTTATAGCATACTAAGGAATATATTTAATATTATTATCTATTAAATACTATTCAACTGTTCTTTCTCCTTTAGATTGATGACATTTTGGGCATCCCTAATATCTTAAATTATTAGCCTAGGTCTCCCATTCATGATTACAAATTTTACATCTACACAGTATTTTTAAACTACTTTTTATATATTTTCCCAATATTTCTATATTAGGATTTATTTGTGCAATATCATTTACAAATTCTTCATGAGTTTTTCTTTTTGCCATTAGTTCATATTTTTAATAGAGTTCTACTCTATTCCTTACATTATCATATTGAAATATCTTATTAATCATATAACATTAATTCATTTTTATTAGAATTATTTTCTTCCTACTTTCTACCTAAAGTCTTCTAATAAAGTTTTTATTTCACTTTTTACTTGTTTAAGAGCTACTTTATCTACACCTTTATCTTTTATCATTACTTCTCTTTTTCTAAGATTTCTAATCTTCTTTGCGTATTCTGGATAATTCTCCATTCTACCCAAATCGTATTCATCCTTAGCTCTAGAAATTCTACTATAACCATTATTAAGATGTCTATTATCTCCTGTCTAATGAAACTATTCTACTTTACCCTACTTTCTTTCTCTATATTTAACTCCGTTCTTTTTATCTTCTAATTTAGTTCTATAGGCTCTTTTAGATTTTTCATTTAAAGCCTATTTTCTTTCTATTTCAGAATAATATTTTTTATTAGTCTATTTTGGATTTATAGTAATTTTTGGTTGTGCTACAGTTGAAGTAGCTTTATAACCTGTTGTTTGTAGTGGTTTATATTTATAACCATTCTCTAATAAAAAGTCTTTTGCTGCTTGAGCTTCAGCTTCATTAGTAATTGGATTCTTTCCTCTAAATTCAGGAGCTCTTCTAATTGATAAACCGGCCTACTATACAGTTTCTGACCCAGCAGGAATAATTTCTTTTCCTTTAATAAATCCTTTACTACTAGTAGGAGTTACTATAACTTTACTAGGACGTTTAACTAACTCTGCAGCTTTACGAAGTACATCCTAAAAGTAAAGTTCACCAGATTTTAATTTTTCTACTATATTTAAAGCTTCCTAAGCATTTTTAGCTTTAGTAAAACCAGGAGTAGGGGCAATGCCAGTAGAAATTATAGCTCCAGACTCATCCTAACCACCTAACATTGGAACGCTATTCCACCAATGATAAACACCTCTAGCTAAATTCTAAATAGATGGAGTAGAATTAAAATACTATTTAGATATTTCAGCTTCTCTAGCATTAGCTTGTTTAGCTTCCTAAGCTCTCTACTATTGCGTTTTACCATTAGGAGATACTTTAAATTCAATACCTTCCTAAGCCTTAGTTATTTTCTTCTTCTTAGTTTTTCCTCCACACTTCTCTTCTAAGATTTCACCTCCATCTTCTTTCTTTTTTGTCTTACCTCCGCATTTATATTTACGATAAGCCATAGTAAGTTCCATAGATGGAGTTCCGTGTTCAAGTGCTTTAAGATATTGTTCTACTATATTATTCATAAATATTAGTTTTTACCTACTCCATTGTTCTTTACAGTTCCTGCTCCTTCGTCACCTTCACCATATAATCTTTCCCAAGTCTAACGTTGACTAGAAGTCCAATATGTTGGATATTTACCATTAGGAAGAGTCTTAGTAGTCTTTGGATCAAGTTTAGTAGTTTTCTTAGCAATAAAACGTTTCTTCTATTGAAGTGGTTGTTTAGTTTGTTTAGTAGTATCAGTCTTTTCTGTAACTGGACCACCCATTTCCATCTTCTTTTTCTTAGCTTTACCACCACACTTATCCATATTTACTTTAGAGCCACAAGCATCTTTCTTAATATCTCCTCCACAAGCCTTCTTCTTCATCTTTCTACCACACTTAAACTCATCGATAGGATTCATATCACCACCTTCTTGCATTTTCTATTTCTAAGCACATTTTTTACAAATAGTACCTCCAGTATTAAAATATTGCATTTCATAACCTTCTGGACAGATACCTCTCAACTATTTAATGTAATTAAGTTTAGCACCTCTTTTTGCAGATTGAGTTAAAGCACTTAATATAAATTGTGCATCCTAATCTCCGCTCTCTGCCATATTCTAAATAACTTGTATAAAAGAGTCTCTGTCCTAACTTTGCATAATAGATTTTAACTAATTAATAGTATTTGGGTCATTTTTTGATAAGCCCTAAGCTAAAGTACTTATAAACTATTTTATTTGGTCTTGTTCATTCATATTTACTGTTCCTCCTTGCTGAAATTTTGGAGTTATACTTAAACTATTTATATTTTTAAGAGCTAAATCTCTTCCTTCTTTTGTAGAAAAATCTGGAATGAAAGATAGTCTATTATTATATGAAGTATTATTTTTATTAGATGATTGCAATACTCCATTTAATATTGCTTGATTATGTTTATCTATTCTATCCTATTCTATTTTATCTAACTTTCCATTGTAATCTCCAATCCACGAAGACATAGATCTAGCCATATCTCCAAAATCTCCACTTCCAAAACTTCTATAAGTTCCTTTAACACTGAGATCATTTTCTATAGTATTCTGATTCCACTTACTAGTATTGGAGCCATATCTATTAATCATAGCCTTTACAAAATTATTATTTGCATTAGCTTTATTTCCAATAGCACTTACCATTCCAGTATAATTTCTAAATCCTAAATTTCTAATATCATCATTAGTAAACATAGATAATTTAGTTCTTTCTGGAGTTTGAGGCTTTGAACTCTTTGAACTCTTTGAAAGGGGTTTTGAACTATTTGGAAAGGAGGGGCTTGTATATGCGTCCGGGACCTTATTTACCGTATAAGAAATCTAGACTGGGTCAGATGGTTTCCATCCTCCCTAATCCTTTGCTATATTCCCAAGAAAGTAGTCATAGTCTGCGTGAGTCTTTCTAAACTCATCAGCATTTTCGCCTTTCTACATTGTATTATACAACTTGCCTTTATAAGTAAATACTCCCCGATTGTTCTTTCTGGCGGCAGCAAATGCCTATGCTCTTGTTTTATAGGAGTTCCCATCAAAATAGGAATCTCCATAATTCCAATTATTAGCCATTATTCTTTAATTAATTCAAGGTCTTTAGTATTGAAAATATTTTCCTATAATTCACCAGATGTAGTAAACCATCTACATCTGATTCCTTTTAGTATAGACTTCTTTTCAGCATTACCTTTATTATGTTTAAATAGAGATGTTTCCTTTTTAACTACAATCATAGTTGGTTTATTCGGAATATCCTATTTTAATCTTACAACATCTCCTGCATTGAAATATATATTATTTTCCATATTATTTTACATTATTAAAACGATCTGTCAATCCAACATTTACTGCTGCAATTATTTGATTTTCATTGATACTATACATTCCCCAAGATAAGAAAGGAACTGGAACTGCTGTATCTTTTCTATAATAAACAACATCTCCTTCTTTAAGATATTTAACTTCAGGCCCAACTTCCATAACACAACCAGTAATAATAAACTGATCTTGTTCCTCATATCTACCAGTATTAGGATTCTTCTGTATATGTGGATTATAGCCTCCTGCATCTACAATAATACCTCCAGATACTTTCATTTTTTGGAATGGATTCTGTTCAAAAGGTTTTACTAAGATTCTAGCAAACATAGGTTTAATATCTGCTTTCTCTGGTTCATAACCTAACTTATCTTGAATCTTATCAAGTTCCTTTTTGTGTTCATTCATAGTTTCTTCAAACTTTTCAAGTTCATTATTAAACTTTCTAGTCTTTTCTTTTTGTACTAACTCATCAATAGAATTTTCTTTCATATTGAAAGTTTTAAAATCATTACCATTAGCATTAATATATGCTACTCTTTCATTTTCTGTTGGATTAATTCTTACTTCACTCATAAAACATTAACATTAATTACCATTTACCAGCAACACATTTAGCATTTGGAAGCCTTGTCTTCGGATTTAATCGGCACGAGCACCCTCTAATGTATCCTGGCTTACTATATGTACTTACATCTCCCGTGTTAGGTTCTAACCATAATTTACTATTACATATACCCCCTAATTTAGGAGAATATAATGGACATCTATAACATATTTTTAATCTACTCTTACTTAAATCTTCACCAATATTAGCAAATTCTCTAATATGACCATCAATAATATCAACTATATTCGCCATAATTTAATAAAAAAGAATAGAATATTTAGAAATTGTTGTAAATATTTAATCTCAAAAGATTCTATTCTTATAATAAATTAATATTCTATTCTTTTTCTTTTATCTCTTTTCTTTTGTAAAATGATACTATTCTTGTAATGGTATAACATTCTTTCTACTTCACTTTTAAGATAATCACAATGATATAATGTATTATTACCTTTATGATCATAGTGATTTAAGATAAGGTCCTTAATTATAAAGTTAGGGTTAATCTTCTGTAGCATCCAAGCATAAGTAGAAAGCTGTAAGGTGTAATGCCAGAAATTTGCGTCATCTAAAGTATTTAAAGGATACTTCATCTTAGCTGTAGTTTTAGTTTGGGTATTAAATCCAGCTTTTAAATCAATTTTCTCGTTCGTCTTGTGGTCAACTATTATTATATCGTTACCAGACTTTATAATTAAATCTACTTGTCCAGCTAACTTTAATATACCATCATCAGACTCTCTATATATAAGGTACTCTGGATATAC
>NFZD01008924.1_pt1 | contig 14150 bp, 29 predicted proteins | sample 1095381 | NCBI WGS metagenome assembly NFZD01 (sample SAMN03609891, study PRJNA323583) | gut metagenome | isolation source: feces | host: Rattus norvegicus | place: Denmark: Riget | collected 2013 | reverse complement strand
TTGTTACATATATTATATAATGTTTATTAAATAAAATCAACTAAAAAGACCCTGGGTAAATAAATTACCTTAGGGTCTTTGTTTTATATTGCAGATTAAGTTTATATATAGGTTTACGAACCCTGCTGGGCTTCTGCATAATAATTACAACTAGCATCTTTATTCCAGTAATATCCATCAATGCAGAGTGGTTCTAGGTCTCCGTGTTTGTTTGTTGTCTTTACACACGAACAATAGAAATGAAAAGAGTCAATGTAATATGATGGGTCATTTACCATCGTGTAATATTTACAGTCTATACATTTTATATTTGGTGTTATGTTAGACACAAGAGGTTTCATATTCAACTGCATCTTTGTAGAACTCTCCTGGATAAAACTTAACTACCTTCTTGCCGGTATTTTTTATAATACTATGACAAGAGTTACATATATAGATACTATCAACTGTACCATTGTTAGCAACAGCCTCATAAATCATTTTAGTATCCTCCGGAAAAGTTCTCAGACATCCCGAACATTTATGAGGCACCTTTGATTTTATATTTTTAACTTTAAGTATTGTCATCTTCAACTACTTCCACATCAAAGGACATTATCTCATCAACCTCTTCGTCATCAAGTCCTTCTTTTCTCAACATAGTCTTCAAAAGCATCTTGAGAAATTTTACCGCATCTTCTACGGAATCTGCATCAGTCATCTCAACGAGTTCATCGACAAGCTCTTCTTTAAGGGTTACACTAATCTTTACTTTCTTGCTCATATTATACCTCTTGATTTTTTATATATTTATACGCGATAAAGTATCTACATTCTTTGAATATAGGAATCTCTTTATCAACAATAACTTTGTTTCGTTGCACTATGCCATTAGGAGTTTCTACTTCTACAGCTTTTCTATAAGCTGCTCTGCCACGCTTAAATCCTGTTGGCATATCGTTCCAGTTAATACCTTTCTCAGTAAATAGTTTGTTTTGAATATCGCCTGTATTGAGGCCTTGAAGCTGCTTATGTGGAAAGTTACATTGCCCAAGCATTTGAATAGAGTTTCTTGTGGCATCTTCCTGACGCCAGATAAAGTAGTTTACGACTTCTTCTTCTGGGACAACAAATACTCTGCTGTCAAATAGTGCTCCCTTGTTTTCTGCTTTATAGTATGCATGTAGAATATTGTTGTCAATATTCCAAGCTTCATTGTATTCATTGACTTCATACGAAAAAGCATTATTGAAATAAAGTGTAGCCATGGAAGCACTAATGCTTATCATCTTAGAGATATTGTTATCAAACCAAGCCGAAGTATCAATGGTTTGGTCATTCTTGAGCAATAATGAGATTTCATCGCTTTGAACATATCCAAAGACACAGCCCTGAATATTTGCTACAAGTTCTTTCATTGTAGTGTTCATTGCATTAGCAAGAACATTATCATATGGTCTTTCAAAACCTTTTGTGAAACTATGAAACGCTTTACCGTCAATACGTATGATAACAGGCAGACGTCTCGGAAGATATGTTCTAGTTACATATTCATATTGTTTCATTCTATCATCGATTTTCATACGTGCCGCTAGCCCTCCTATCGTACTCACCAAACTGCATAAGTCTATCAAACCTATCATCACCAAAAAGTGCTCTATATTTCTTTTCTGCTTTCGCCCCGCAGAAATCGTTGTGCGCTCTCATATGATAGTTTACATAAAAGAATACCTCGAATATATCGTCCCAAGTGGTATCCTTTGTAATAGGAATAACATTGATATTAGATGTAATTATATAAGCACCATAACTATCGTGATTATAGTAGTGTGCGATACCCTTGTCATCAAAAGACTGAGTCATTATCTTTCCGATGTCGTGTAACATTCCAGCAGCGTACTCGGAGCTTCTAATAGGGTAATTTTCTGCAACCTTCCTACAATGCATTCCAAGGGTGTTGATATGATGAGGATTATGTTGGTCATAGTCCTCCATATAACTAATCATTTCTGTAAAGAGGTTGTAGTTGAATACCGGAAGAATTCCTTCACGATATTCATCAATCCAAATAGAAGTAAAACCCTCAAACTTTTGCGGGAACTGGAAAGAGCTAATAAACTTATTGATTACATCCACACCAACTGTCCTATCTCTTTCGTTGTCCCTACGAACGCATATCTCTACTTTTGTTGCAACTACCCAAGCAATAATCTCAGTACACAGCGGGATAACTTCTTTAAGTTCAGTAAAGATTCTTTTCCTTGCTTTAAGAGTAGTATTCGTAGCATCAATTATTACATCTTTATCTTCTAGAATAAACTTACAAGCATCTTTGTAAAGAGCTTGGAATACAGCTTCGTTATGGGTTTGGTCATTTTCGTCTCCAAACAATTCTTTTCTATAAGTGTCGGAAGACAGAATTTTCACATCGTTGTACTTAGCAAAGATAGTTGCACGATATGATTTACCACTACCTGGAATACCGACCATTACAATCAACTTACTCATTTACTTTCTCCAACCAATCACGAATGAAATACATACCTCTTATCCTTCCACCCTTTCCTTCCAAAGTATACAGAGTCTTATTAAATTTACTCTCTACACCACATACCTTAGCTTCCATACCACATAAATATAATCTTTCAACAGGAAAGAAAAAGGGTTCGGGGTCATTTACAAATCCGCCTAAAGTAGGATTAAAAGAAGTTGCCCAAGTATCAATCTCTTCTTTTGATTTGATACGTACAACTTGGCCTACTTTTAACTTAATCCTCTTCTTCATTGTCTTCTTCCTCCCACAGCCCAAGGTCACGAAGTACTGTCTCGCCCTCGAACCAAAGAAAGTCATTTATCTCACCAAGACTTGCACCATCAGGAAATACGCAGTCCATATAATCGTCTAACTCTTCCAACTTACCAGCATTACGAATCGTTTCGTATGTAGTAGCCGCACCTTCCCAAAACTTATTGTCGAAATCATACATTTTGAAACTGAGTTCCTGAGATACCGTCATATCAACTACACCTCTTAAATAATTTTTATACTTATATTATAAAGGTTCTTAAGAAATAAATCAACTATTCTTAACATAGACATGAAAATGTCCGTTACCTATCTTAGGGTCTTCTTCATTAGCTTCCCAACAATAAGACTCAAGTGTCCTTACACCTTCTTTACTAACTTTATAACTAATATATTCATAAGGTCTTTCAACATGGACGTGTGAGATGGGGTCTTTGGTTTTATCATTATAATAATGTATATAAGGTCCCTCGCCTTTGATAAACTTATCCATATCAAAAGTAAATGGAATATTCTTGTATTTGCACGTCGACTTGCACAAGCCTATAAACGCCTTCAAAGACATATTTTCTTTTTCAATGTCAAGATTGTAATCCATAAGTAACCTCTTAGATATGATTCATTTGCTCAAGTATCTTATCGTTACGAATACGACCAAGCCAAGTAGGGAACCGCAATGACAAAGAGTCATCTGTCTGATTGTTACTGACTTCGAAGTAAGAAACTTCGACTACTTTATTTTTAATCAACTCTGGCTGTGCCCAGTAGAGGTCTCTTTCTTTATCGCTAAACCCGCTACCACAATTGCAGGAATGATATCTACCATTTTTATCTTTGAACTTGATAATAATAGCCCCAAGACGTCCTGCATTACGTCCTGTTCCTTCGACAAGTTCTTCTACATATGCCTCTGTTTCGTTGAAGGATTTTACTTTAAGGAGTTTACGACTACGCTTGCATTCATAAGGCCCAGTTGCCCAGTTAATCATAACACCCTCTTTACCAAGTCCCTTTGCCCAGTTAAGATATTCAAGAATACGCTCTTGATTATCACCAATATAAAGCATAGGAACTTTTCTAATCCAGGTAAATTTATCAGTGGTAAGTTCTTGCTCAAGGTCATTCTTTCTGTCAATAGTAGGTCTAGAAGAATATCCAGCCTCAAAGTCCTCACACAAAATCTTATCAAATACGTTATAAAGTACGCCTGTTTTAACATTGTCGCTACCGACAATAGACATCGTGTCCCTATATACGTCTTTGCTATGACCAACGGTGTTAGCCAAAAGCTCGCCGTCATAGACATAGTTAGGGTCAAGTTGTTTTGCTTCCTCTGCAAGGTCTACAAGGTCCATAATCTCTTTACCATTACGGCTGAAGAAGTGAGGTTCTTTATTTTCATCAAACAAAAGTGCACAACGAACACCGTCCAGTTTCTCTGTAAGAATAAACTGCGTACCTTCAGGCAGATATTTTACAGGGTCATCAAAATATTTTTCTGCCAGCATGACGTCAAATGTTGGAATAAATCCTTTACCCCAAACTTTATTGATAGTAGTAGCAGTTACACCTACTGTCAAATCCTTACATACAATTGCATAGATTTCGTCCTTGTATTCATAATTGTTAAGTACAAAGTGCTGGATATTTGCAATGTCTTTATCCGACCCGTGATTATGTTTGATAAGATATTCCATTAACCCAGCGACATCTACACAATCGTATGTCCAGTCGTTCAAAACATTCTTTGTGAACTTTTTCTTTGAGAAGCCTGTTACGATATACGGGCTGAAAATGAATTTGACAATCCTTTTGATGTCATCGTTGCATTCATATGCTTTTAGTACCGCTTCTTTATGCAAGCGAGAATTTGATGCTTTCAACTCATCTACAAATCTTCTAAACTGTTCTAACATCTCTACACCTCTTAGTAATTATTCGTCTCTCGGTCCCACACACCGTACATACGTTCTTTCTTTACTGCTTCTTCCATTTCATAATCTGTTACACCATACTTGGGAAGACTATCGAACTCTTGACGAGCTTTGCACTTATCGTATTCGGGACAATGGCTTCCTGCGCAGTAATTAGCACTACGATACCAGTCTTCATATTGGCCATATTTTTCATAGGCTTCCTTAAAGCAAACGTCTTTCATTATTTCACCTCGTCTACAAAAACAATATTATTATAAACTTGACCTTCGCTGTCTTCGAAAGTACCATATTCAATATGGTCAATATCATTAAGCTGTTCTTCAATCATATCGATGATTGCATTACGCGTATACTTCTGACCCAGTTCCTGCAAGTATTCGCTCTCTTCATAGATAAGTCTTCCAAGCGAAGCAGGGTCAATATTGTCTCTTTCTTTCATATACTTGGAATAGCAGATTGAAGAGTTAATCATTTCAATTACATAACTACAATGAGTGTTGAAGAAGCGATATGTTGCAGTCTGATGAGGGAACACCTTCGTGATGCCTTCCATTTGATTACGGGTCATATTTGTCACCTTCCTTAACTTTTATTATACATATATTATAATAAAAAACGGACTAGAAATCAACTAGTCCGTGGTAGGTGTATAAAAATATTTTAGAATTGTTGGAGAAGAAATAAGACCTGCAAGACTTTCATAAAACTGCTTCCTCTTGAATAAACTATACTTGAATACAATCTTATATTCATCCTTTACTTCCTTACATTCGATAATATTAAGCCCACATCTTCGTGAGTGTTCTACGAATACTGATATAGGAATGCTTCTATAAACAATCTTTCCTTCGGTTGTATATCTCGATTGTTTTACAGGAGTAACATAGATTGTTTTATGCATAGACCTTACCTCCAGTTGTCTAATTCATTTACAATTTGTTCTGCTTCCTTTTTCTTAAACAATATCTCCCAAGTAGATTCTTTTCGTTTATCATAACGTGCATACTTGCGGATACTTACACAGTAATCATCATAGTCAACTGTAAGTGCTCCAGGAAGTTTGTTTTTGTACGACAGATACTTATCTATCAATATAAGTGGAGTACCATCGGGGACATCTCTAACAAAGTCTCTCATCTTACCTACAAGTTCTGCAAGTGCTCCCTTATCTGCAAACGTAAAGTCAGAGTACCTATCCAACTTTCTGTCGTACCAAGAATGGTAACAGATAAAGTATTCCCCTTCGTCTTCCCCAAACTCAATAATCTCCTGTCCGCACTCACACTGAGCAAAAAGAGACTGCTCAAATACATCTTTACCGATTAACTTTTGCATTGTCACGCTCCTCAAGCATTTCTGCTACTTTATCAGCAACATATTTATCAAACGTCCACATGAAGATTTTCCCTGTAGTTGTGTAGAAGATATCAATCAACTGATATTCCTCATACTCACCGTTGTGGTCGTTATAGTAATATACAATGGGGTTAAGGCGAGGAGTTTCCATGTATCTATTCCACTTACCCGTCCACTTGAATTCTCTTACGCACCAGTGTGCATATCTTACCACAAGATAAACAGATTCACACTGCTCAATCATCGCTCTATTTTTCTTATTTACTTTCATATCAATAACACTCGTCGTTTTCTAGTTTATTATCTTCGAGTATTTGAGCTTGCTGAGCTTCCCAAATACGTTCAGGGACTACAACTGTCATGTTGCATTCATCACAGCAGCGATACTCTTCTTCATCAAATACAGGCCAACAACTATTACCAGGTCCCTTAATCTTCTTACCACAAATGGCACACGTAATCTCTTTCATTAAAACCAACTCCCCACTTTCTGCCAGAACAGATAGTTGAATGTTTCATATTCATACGGTTCTGCTTCAAATATTTCTTTTACAAAACTGTGCAGGTCCCTAATCTCAGTAAGGTTCATATTCTTATGTGCCTTATCCAACTGCTCTTGAAGGAAGGCCCAGCGTCTAGGTCTTTCTGCTTTAAGATAAAGAATATGCTGGTTCATCTTGTCCATATAATCACCTCAGCTCATCAATAGATACAGAACGAATAGAAGTTCCACCGACAAAAGTAATGATAGCATTCCCTTTATCATCAAAGCCGTCAACTTCAATTTCGTGCTCTTTACCGTCATTGTCAGTCCACCAAATAGGCTCATTGTTTTCAATCATGTTGATAAGTTCATGCATTGTCATAATTACTTTAACCTCCCATACTTACCATCGACAGTGCTAGTAAATAAAGATGCCGCCACGTCATGGATAATCTTATCCTGACGCTTTTTCCACGCAGTGCATTTCTGCTTGCAGTATTCTTGACGTCTGCAATCTTTACAGTTACCTTCTAGCTTCCATTGTTCCGTCATTTTACAATCTCCACTCGTTTCAAGTAAAGCGGAATAATTCCAAACAAGAACACTCCGTGCCAGATGCTATAAGCATCACCCATTACACTACGTCTGTGACAGTACTTCCAACATTTAACAACAATCATATTTTTCACCTCTCTTAATATCTTACTCCAAGTTCTCTTGTCTGACGAGGACGGAACCCAAAGACATCTTTGTGCCAGTCGGAATACCAGTCCCAACGCTCAGGCTCAATCTCATTGAAAGATTTGTCCTTGATGTAATTGTTGAAGTAACGTTCCAGTTCTGGAAGCTGCTTTTCAACATATTCGCTATGTGCCAGGTGGTCAAGATTAAACCACTCGTCGTAGTTGGTCATGTCACCCATTTCCAACTCTTCCTCAATGGCCTTCATCCTTGCCTTCTGTTCCTGTGTCATGACTGTCACCTCGCTGTCTTATTTTATACTATTATTATATAGTATTTGGCTCAAGAAGTCAACTATTATTAAGCAATAAGCCACTTAAGTTCTTTTATTTCAGCACGAAGTTTTTCAATGTAACGATTGTTACCTCTAATCCAACCACGATAAAGTTTGATACATTCCTTTGATTCCTCTTCCGTGATATACCTACGATACCGTTCATTCTCTTGTTCAAAATATTTGATGTCAGCTTTTTTACCTGCAATCTGGTCCTTGATATCGTTGATGAATTCTTCTCTTTTCTTCCTACGCTCAATGGCTTCGGGGTCTTCAGGAATAGCATCAATGTTGAGCATATCTACGAACTGCTGCTTGTTGATGTTTTCAGGAAGAGCACTATACATATTTTCATACATCTGGAAAGTATCATATGTAACCTGCTTCCCAATCATTTCTTCAAACTCGCTCTTTAACATATCCGCTACCTCTTTATTTATTTTACATTTATATTATATTATAACTAAAACAAAAAATCAACTAATCACGCCCCACTTATCGTTGTTTTTTACTACTCATTACATTTTAGATGCAGTCTTCTTAATATAATTCAAACACCAGTTCGTAAGCACCATACCACCAACTGCTCTGTTGAAAAATATTTCTTTATTACCAGTATCTCTTCCAGGCAAGTAATGAGTCTCCCAATCACTAATAGCCTGAAAAGCAGCATAAGCAGTATTTTCATAGTTAGCTAAATCATTCTTAGACCAGCATGCAAGAAGTTCATCACGATAACGGTCTACCAAGGAAGATGCACGTTTACGTTCTAAGGGCTTTTCCTCTGTTCCCAACAACTGCATATGTTCCAGAAGAGCCCTAGTAAGATTGTCAGCAAACTGTGCTCGGTTGAAACGCATTGTTGCAAGTTCTTCCATTTCGTGCTTGTATGCCTCTAAATAACGAGTATTTGCTGAAAGTACATTTCCAGATGTATAAAGTTTACCATGAATCTGTTTAGAATGCTTGATGTAAAGTTTTTGGTTTGCTTCTTTTGTAGCAACTACCTCACAATTGCTACAGAAAACACGTACAGGTGTAAACATTACTTTTACACTACCGCTGCCGTCGAACGAATTCATTATAACCATATAAGGGTCAATGTCATCATCCATAACCTTAATAGGTTCGGTCTTTGCGCAGATGAACGAACGCTTGCCGTGTTCAACCGTGCCTGCGCATTCTATCTCAAGCTCCCCCGTACGGAATAAGTCCTGCAGGAAATCAAATGCTTCAAAATTCTGAAGTATTGTATACTGAGGTCCTACAATGCCGAGAGTTATGTCTTCGCCGTCGATATTTGCACGGGTTGCCCACCTGTCTTCCAGCTGCTCACCATTTTCAAAAAACAGCGGCTCTTTGCGTACTGTGTAGTCCATCTTTGCAAGCTTGATGATTTCGTCAAGATTGTTGGACTCTATCTTGTTGCCCACACCGTCAAAGAAATTCTTCTTGCTGTTGTACTGAAGGATACCCATAAATTCACCTCTTAATTGATTTTTATACTATTATTATAATATGAAATGTCCTAATAATCAACTAAATTTGATTACTTTCAACAAACTTTCTGCTTAAAAAATTTTATGCAACCTGCGCTGCATAAATAGGATAGTACTGTTGTACGGTCATCCACGTACAACTGGTGTCGCAGTAATCATTATAGCTGTCCCAGAAGTGCTGAAGCTCAGCTGTGGGCTGCTCGCAAACAACATCAAAGTCCTTGCATTCATCCATATCTGCATAATGTTGAATTTCCTTGTAAGGGCCAACAATACGACCATAGGTCATCCTTGCTACCCAAATTGAGTTGTCCATTATTTCTTGCAGTGTGAGCTTCTTCATTATCACTACCTCTTTATTTATATTTTATATTTATATTATAAAGCATCTAGAAGAATAAATCAACTAATTTGACGCCTTGTAGGTGTACAAATCTAAACTTTTGTGTATAGTGCTAGAATGTAAACATAATTCTGGATTAAGCAGTAATGAAATAGCTTAGGCTTGTTAAACTTAAAGTGCAGCCAAAATAAAAGCACGTAACATTTCTGCTACGTGCTCTTGTCTTTAGTATAATGTCCACCAGTAATCAAAAACTTTTCTATACTGGTTGCCTTGGTATAACTCTTTCTTTTTCCTTAGTACCTTATTAGTGTATCTTTTGTAAAAAGTAGTACAACTTACTTGCCCATTGTGTTTACTCGGATAATATCTTATGATAGTATAGCTACTTCCAACGGGTCTTTCCCAAGTAATGTATCTACTCTTATCTCTATCATATATACATCTGTACTTACAGCCGTAGCAGTCTTTGTACTCATCGTACAATGCTTCGCCACAATCATCATCCTTAACTATAAATTCAACACCACAAGGATAACCATCATTAACGCCTTGGTCATAAAGACGTTCTAAGCGCCTCCTTCCCGCTTGAAGGCGTTCGTATTTGTTTGTAGGTCGTGCCATTATTTTTAACTCCTTCTACAAGTTAGTTAAAACATTGGTCTGTACCTCCTTTTATAGAATAATCTATTCAATCAGCATTGAGCTGTAATGTTGGGATTAGGTTCTGAATGTGTGCTAGCAATATTACTTGCATCACCCGAATATGTCTTTGGCAGTGTATTTATATAATTTATATAGTCATCAGGAAATTTATTACTTGTATTAGGAGAAGTAGTAATTCTATTTATACCAGGTCTACAATGAGGACACTCACTTGTCCAAGGTGATAAAACTGCTCCACACTTAGGACATACCCAACCTTGTTGTCCCCACCCCCAATGGTGAGCCTTACAATATGGACACTCTCCATCAACGTACCTGTAATGATTTATTGCATCACAATATGTTTCTTCTATCATATCTCTATACCTTTCTATGTTCAGTTATTTTAGCTCTTCCTTACATAATTTAATACAATACTTTATTTGTCTTTCTTAAAGATTTTGTTAAACAACCATTTGATGCCATATCCGATACCAACAAATACTTCTTTTATTGTAAAGAAGAAATCATTTATCTCGTCGCCCTTAGGAGCAGGGTCTCTTTCAGTTGTGGGGTAGATAACTAATGCCCAGGCCTCTCTCCAGTCGTAGTCATAATTCATATAGAATAAGCCACCTTCACCAGCTAACTTGCCCCAGCTATTTTGTAAGATAAAGTGGTCTTTAGTCCAACCTATAACTGTAATGGCATGAGAACCAGTTGCTTTATCTGTAGCAGGTTCAATGTATGTCGTATTACTCTTTCTTGTGGGGTAGCAAAGAACACAAGCTCCATATTGATAAACAGCTTGTTTAATCTCTTCAACTGTAGTAAGACGAATATACTCTTTTAGCCTGTATGGAGATGCAAGTAATTGTAATCTATCCTCGTCTTTCTTAAATGCTTTTACAACACTGCCAACATTACTCATGTGCCATCTAAAATATTTATGTGGGCAGTCCCCTTCTTTATGTAGTATTTTGATAGCATCTCTAGTGACCATTCCTTCACCGTCTTCTCTTTGACCATTTCTATTACCATAGATAAAGCCCTTGGAATACTCATTTGGAACTAGCCCTGCCTTTCTTTCGCAGTAACTCATTGTAGTAGAAAGGGCGTGAGCAACACACATTGAAGACCAGAATTGGTCTGTAATAGGGAGTATAGATTCTGGAATAAATTCTTCCGGTAACTCTATCTTCTCGGCAGTATATTTGTAGTCTCTAGCATCGTCGGGAGAAAATACTTTAACTTTATTTACTAGTTTACTCATTATAAACTCCTCATAAAATAAAAATAGGTGCTAGTAAATTTAGCACCTAGATAAGCTGATTTAGTTCTGGAGCACCAGACGGGACTTGAACCCGTAGCATCCTGCATGGCAAGCAGGCATTCTAGCCGATTGAATTACTGGTGCAATGGTCCAGACGGTAAGACTCGAACTTACGACTTCCTCCTTATCAGAGAGGCTGTCTAACCAACTGGCATACGTCTGGATAATATGTAGAAAGCTATATACTTAAGTATATAGCTTGTATATTCGGTGCGGTTGCTTTATCGGTGTCAGTATACATGCAATTTAATATGTATGAAGTAATCTATAAAATGTTCTAGACCATCTTTATTTCTTACTACGCTACACAGTGACCGAACCACTGGTCGAGGATAGAGGTTACGCTCCTCTGACTCCAGTTTGTAAGACTGGCTTGTTCCTATTACAACAATCCTCGTTATGATTTATGATAAGTACCAGGTAAGTTATTCAATGCATCTCTTTGAGTGCGTGTAAAGACAAGGGTCTTCTCAAAGGTCAACTCCTTGTCCTGCTCATAAACAGTACAACGATAAATTCTACCCGTATCCTTATTGCAATACCAATCACACTTTTCTTTAAGTGCTTTTCTTGCAGCATTGAAAGAAGCATATCTACCACTTATGTCAGAATTCCACTCACTAATAGAATTTTCAATATAAAAATACTCAAATACTTCTTTTTGTTCCATACCTGATACCTCTTTATATTACATCTTTAGCATTACTCAACCTATACCACGTGAAGGTAATGTAATTGATAGGTCTGGACCCAGTCGGGCTCGAACCGACTACCTCATGCTTGCAGGGCATGCGCTCTTCCTACGGTGAGCTATGAGCCCATAAAGTTACTTTCTTGTTTTTGTCTTGAAAGTAATAAACAATGACGTTATGGTTAAAGGTCTTTGTGAACCAACAAGCCTAATTAAAATAGAGAACTAAGAGGAGTATCATTATCGTCTTTCAACGTCTGAATGTCGACTTCAAATACTTGCATCTTGAAGACTTTATTTCCACTTTTAAGTACGTAGTAAGGAACACCATCTTTACAATGATACTGATAGTCAATTACCTCAACTTCCATCTCAGTGGGTGATTTAAGTTGAATCTTATCTCCTATAACAAAACGATGGAAGAAGTCAACTACTTCATGGTGTTCTTCGTGTAATGATACCTCAGTAAAATCTTTCCTTTCAGCACTATACACATAACTAATGCCATTATATAATACAATGTCTCCAGTACGAATAAAAGGATTTGATTTAAGCCTCTCAAATTCCTCTTTGGTTGATACGGAGTTAAAGTATCTGAAGTTTGGCATTAAAATATTTACTTCCATTTCTATTCCTCTTTCAACTTACTATAATCTGGCATCTTGATAGTGTCCAGGTCAACTTGAAAATCGGGGTTATTATCTCCCCAATATATACAGATAATCTGCCAGTTATTATAACCTACTTTACCGAAGAACTTATGTGGTGCATTTAGAAATTGTATTAGATATTTTACTTCCTTACTATTTAGTTTATCTTGATATCTTCCATGAGAAAAATATTCTGGTCTATCTAATCTAATACAACCCTTTTTATTACCTTTTGTGCTTTCAAAGTGAAAATGAGGAATAGGTCCTTCGGAACCGTATACTAATATCTTATACTCATCGAAACGCCCTATCTCTGACATCTCAAGAAGCATATCTTCATTTAAGTGTTTATAGTATTCCATCTCTATTCCTCTTTATATAAAACAATATACAATATTGATTATATTTATAATAAGGAATAACCCACCTAGCATTGCAGAATTATTCCTGCTCAATAAATAAGTTTCAATGTAACGAATCAATGCTATTATAGTTACATCTACACTGCATATCCTCGTGCAGTTCAGTTAGCAACGATTACTAACGACCAAGCAAGTATCATATAGTTCGCTACCCGATTCATTATACACCTACTTACTGCTTTGCAATTTCTATCATTTCTTCAATGCGTTGATGCCAGCAACGAGACACTAAGTATCTATTTATGTTGATATATCAAATAGGCCTAATCCTATGTGTAATCTGGCAGTTCCATCTTTAACGTTAGGTGCCCCATATAGCTTCCCGACACGATTCTCACGTACAATAGCAACACATTGCGCACTATATTGCTACTGATAATTTTTAGGCACTTGCAATTACCTAATTGTGGCAGCCGACGCTAGAATCGAACTAGCACACCGCGGGTCAAAGCCGCGTACCCTAACCGTTAGGTGAGTCGGCTATACATATCAGCCACATCTTTTACATTGTATTTATTTTTTACATATGTAAAACAATGTTTGATATCTTCATAGTATAAAACACTCAAATTTTCTACAACTTTATACTTAGCTAAGTCTGCTGGATGTTCAAATCCCTTCAACTCAACAATAGTATCATCCACAATGAAATCCGGAGTGTAATGATGCTCTTTACCGTCCCAGTAGTAAGTAAAGGATTTATCACATCTCCTTATATTGTAATTCATATCACGCATATAGATATAATATGCAATTTCATAACGAGACATGAAATATATACCATCATACCAACCAGATTTACCATGACTTCGCCTTGGATTATTTCCATGATTCAACTCTAATTGCTTTTGAGATATCTTTTTCTTAGTCTCTTCGGTATGAAATTTTCCAAGAAATGTTCCAGGATGAGTTTCAAAGTATCTTTTTTGACTTAATGATTGTTTTCTAATACTCTCATTCGTCTCTTTTGTTAGACCTTTGTTCCAAGGA
>NFZD01008894.1_pt1 | contig 14173 bp, 10 predicted proteins | sample 1095381 | NCBI WGS metagenome assembly NFZD01 (sample SAMN03609891, study PRJNA323583) | gut metagenome | isolation source: feces | host: Rattus norvegicus | place: Denmark: Riget | collected 2013 | reverse complement strand
GCAGGAAAGAGTGGCGCACAGATTATCTACGACCCGAAGAAGATACGAGATGTTGAGTTTGACCTGAGCATCACCGAAAGCACGACAACACCTGCATACAGACATCTTGCCAACGATATACTGATGCAGTTGTGGCAAGCACAGGCAATCAGCGTGGAACAGCTTCTTGAACATGGCGATTTCCCATTTGCTGACGAGTTGTTGCAAAGCATCAAGTCACAGAAAGAACAGCTGGAACAGGGAAAAGTTCCTGACGGCATTTCTCCACAACTGATGCAACAGGCACAGCAAGGTGCGAATATGGAAGCTGTAAACAAGTTGCAAGGAGCGATGAGAGGTGCAGCATAACTAACAGAGGGACATATCAACCGATATGCCCCTCTTGTTATTTTTACTTATTAAGTTTGCTTTTGTCGTTGCGCTTGCCCTTATCAACAGACTTCTGCTTGCGAATGTTATCCAGTGCAAGCGGATTGTTTGTCAGCGTGGCTATTCCGTCCATACCCTGCTTCTTGTCGTACCTGCTCATTTCTTCTTCCCTTTGTTGTGCTTGCGCAGCTGACGAACCGCAGCCACCCAAGAGTAATACGACTCACGTTTTAACGACCTTTCCAGTGCAGACAATTTGCCTGTGCCGTTGCTGTATGGAGTGCAGTAGAAACACTCCGCTGCGAGGTTCATCTGTGTTGCGTTGCGGTTGATGTAGTGTTTCTGCTTCAACTTGCGGAAGTTGTAGCGGTCCATGATAACGAGGTTGCCAGATGTTCCACTCGTAGGCATCACATAGTAACGGTTGCCTGTTGATTCATGTGCCTTGTTCGCACGGCGCACTGCTTCAATAAGTCGCAGCGCAGCTTTCATTTTCACGAAGATGTTCAGTTTTGCTTTCATGCTTTTGATGTTTATATGTTTTATATTGAGGCTGCCGAAACAACCTTTTTCTTTCTTACTTTGAATCTTCCCTGACGAGGCACGAATTTTGGTGTGTCCATTTCATAGAAACAGATGTGCAGTCCTATTGCTCGTGTCATAAGCAAGTCATCGTGCTTGCCTGCAATCGCACCATACGCACCATTCTGTTTCTTCTCGTAGCAGAGATATTCATCAAGGCAACGCTGGTCGCGCTCTGTATATAGTTGCTCTCGTATGACCTTTACCAGTGTTGAGATAATCATCGGCTTTGTTGAAACATTTGTGTGGAAGCCGTATTTAACAGGCAATCCTTCACGGATGTCCTCCTCTGACTGCTTTCGTGCATACAGGTTGCTATATACTCCATTAAGCTGATTGAGGATAAATTGCGACTGGTCGCCTCCCTCAACTTGCCTTTCTTTGTCGTGCGTCTCCAGAGTATTACTTTCAATCACGAGCAACGAGTTGTCATAGTAAGCAGCAATCTGCGCAGCCCTCCATGCTAAGATGTCTATGTCACAATGTCCGTACCATTGAGCGACGACAACAGGCTTTCCACCTTCTGCCATAAACAGACGGTCAACGACAAGGATAACAGAAAAGTCAGCCTTGTTTGAGCGTCCACCGACATCAACAACGGTCAGATAGCGTTCTGTCACTATCTCCTTATCGTCAATCTCAGGCTTTTCCCATATCCACAACAACCCCTGTTTGTCCTCAGAGAAGCGTAAGTTGCTAAGAGCGTTCTTACCCTCGTCTTCATCGGCATACACCTCGCCAATGAATTTAGGAGGTTTGCAGGACGGTCGCAGTTTCTCAACCTTGTATTTGTCGAACACTCTGGCACCAGAATGCACAAACGCTTCCACATCATCAGATGGGAACTCCGCAGCCATCAATCCGTGGTCGGTGTACTTTGCACGCTCATGTATGTACCAGTTGATAGCTTCCAGTGTTGCGCCAAGTTCCCACAGCCACCACAGATATTTGCCGTTTTCCTCACGAGAAGATGAAACGTTTTCATTTTCTCTATTGGCGAACAGATTTGTTGCGAACTCCTCTATGTTGTCAATAGTCATTGAATACTGCTCAATGTCGAACCAAGAGACAAACATCGCTTCAAACTGCGATTTTCCTGCTTTTGCATCGTCATACTCCTTTTGGAAGAAATTGCCTGTACCGTTAGCCGTACTCTCGTACACTATCATCGTGTAAGGTTTCAGCAGGACACCCGAGCAAGCCGAGCGCACAATGTCTTCCGGCTTCTTTCCATCAGTAACTTTCCACAGGCCAACCTCAGAGAGGTGAACAAGGTTGTAGTCACCACCACGGCAAGAGTCAGGGCGTTCGGCAGTACCAATCTTAATCTTGCAGTTTCGCTGAGGCACACGGTGAATGCTTCCCGATTTACCGACACCCACCAATTTAGGCTCGTTTTCGTTGTATGTCTCATCAATTCTATGTAGCATTTCAACAGGGTATGCCTTAATCATTCGGTCGAACATATCTTTGATTTCGTCCGAACCTGCACCCTGATGCGCAATGATGAGCGAGTTCAAGCCAACCTTGTGCATGAGTTGTAGCCATGCCATGTATATCTGCGATGTGGTAGAACCTCCCCATTGTCGTGCTTTCAGCAGCACAAGTCGGATAGGTTTGCCAGCCTTACGCAGTCGTTCAAGTCGTTCAACAAACTTACGCTGTGGGCGTGTCAACCGAAACAAAACATCTTCGCCACCGCCCTTGCATTTGATATACACATATAATGCAGCCCAAAAAGCAAAGTCGTAACGGCAACGCAATTTGACGAACTGCTTTATAACCTTTTCACGGTTTTCCTCAAAGTCCTCTTCGGACGACTGCATTTCGGTGTCTTCCGTCAAATACTTCTCAATAGAACCATATTCCACGAGTTTCTTCACCAGCGGAACACGCATCATTTCAACTGGTAAGTATTGCTTCTTTATAGGGAAATCTTCGATGCAAACTTTTTTGCGTTCGCCTATTGAGCCTAATCCAGTTATCGGGTTAAACTTGGCGTACACCTCGGCATTGCGTCTGTCGTTTTCCTCCAGTATCTTGCGAATTATGTAGTTTGCCATACTCTTAGATTTTGACAGGTTTAACAAGCAAGGCAAAGAACAGCCCGACAATATAGCAATACAGGTGCAGCCACGCACTTGTATTCGGGAAGATGAAGCCTACCGCAAGGTAGAACAGCATCCATGCCTGATAGTACAATTTACGCTCCACCTCAAATGTGATTGACGCAAAGAGGAAGAACACCATACCCGACAGACCGACCGTTGGAGTTGTGAATACCCCACCGAGCCACAATGACAAAGTGGTAACAGGAACGGTCACGGCAACAACGTATGAGCAAATGAGCCTCCAAAGAGATATGTCGTATATGAACACAATAGACAGGAGACACCAAGCATTGAGCGCAGCGTGCAAAACATTTGCGTGGAAGAAAGGATATAGCATACGGCAAGCAAGACCGCAGTCGGCATAGATACCTACCGCAGCCCAATCTGTGACTTGTACGAATGACAAACAGAACGCTACAAGTGCGACTATAAGAGATGCAATCTTTTCAACTTTCTTTTTATCCATTCTTTCCTTGCTTTACAAACCATCTGCTTTGCGCTTCCGGGTGTTAGATAGAATTTGGGTGCAGGTTGTTGTACAACTTTGTGGCATAGTTCTGAAATCGTTGATTCAGGGTAATGCTTTCGTAGCTTCATGACACGCCTGTATATCTCCTCATACATTTCTCGTTTCGTTCCCCACATTTCAGAAAGTTTTGCTTCTCCCCTTATGATAGCTGAGACCACTAACGATGCTCGTATATCGCTGACCCAAAAACGCTTTGACGGCATATTGACTATTTGGGAATAGACTTCGGGCATACGAATATAGGCACACGATTCGATATACTCATCGTATGCTCTCATGAGGTCGTCTAACCGCTCCTGAGAATATTCCATTAATGCTCCTTTTTTCTTCATACGCAGTCCTTTCTGTGTTGCAAAGTTACAAATAAAAGCGTAAAAAGATAAACGTATTACTCGGAAATTTCTTCTTACTTTTGCTATCATTAAAATGTAAACAACAAGTAAATCACAAGTTTATGCCTAAAAGTACGGAAGTTAAGAGTAATCGTGACCGATATTCGGAGCGATTAAAAACCAAGTATCCTGACAAAGAATTTGTTGACGATGAAGCGTTATTCGGTCAAATTAATGACGATTACGACCATTACGACAAAGAAATAGCAGGGTACAAGGAGCGCGAGAAGGCTTTTTCGGACTTGTTCACAAGTGACCCACGTAGTGCCTCATTCTTGACACGCTGGAGAAAGGGGGAACACCCGTTAATAGCGATGATTCGTGTATTTGGTCCCGAAGTTAAGGAAGCCTTTGACGACCCAGAGATTCAAGAGCAGCTCATGGAAGCGAGCAAGGAGTGGACGGAGCGTGTGACACAGGAGGATAAGTATGAAGAGGAGTACCACAAGAACATTGATGAGACAAACGCCATTCTTGACGAAATGGAAGAGAAAGGCGAACTTACCCCCGAAGATACATCGGAAGCAATCTCGTTCCTTGCAGCCATCGTTCGTGACGGCATTGTCGGTAAGTTCTCACGTGAAAGCATCTTGATGGCACTGAAAGCTATCCGACATGATAGCGATGTGCAACAAGCAGACCGAGAGGGCGAAGTCCGTGGAAGGAATACCAAGATTGAGGAAAAGTTGCGCAAGGAACACAAGAATGACGGCACAGCCAACCTCGCAGGAAAGAATGGAGGCGGCAAGGGTGCTTCTCGTGAAATGCCTGATATGGGTGCTATCGGTCGTTATGACGGAATGCAGAACATTTGGGAGCGTGGCGGTGAAAAACGAAGGTCTATCAACAAGTAGCTTAAATCAATTATTTATCAACAATTTAATTAAAAACGCAATGAAAACAGTGAAAAAAACAACGAGTTTTCTGTGCCGGATGCTTTTAGTCATGCTGGCATTTGTGACTGGTGCATCAGGCGGTGTCATGATGGCAGATGCCTCTACGTTGCCCGATGCAGGTAAAACAACAGGTGGTGCAGATGGAACAGGCGGTACTGACGGTATTGCCACCGAGACAGCAGGCCGTGACAATGGTGACCCTAACTTCTATATGAGTGATGTCGATAAGCGCATTGTGAAGATTCGCCCGATGGCTACGCCTATCGACCAGATTTCACGTTACGCAAAATCAAGCAACACCAATTCATTTGAGGTCAAGTATTATTCAGTCGGCACTCGTGAAATCAAGTGTACCACGAATAAGGCTCTGACCGAACAGACAAGCGGTGCGAGCGTATCTCTCCCTGTGGACGATGCCAATATGTTCACTTTAGACGATACGATTCGTGTTGTAGGTGTTCAGGCTCTCACTAAATCCGATGGTACTGCATACACAGCCGAGGACAGCAATATTCCAGACCTTGTACTTTGCGTATGCGGCAAGGATAGCTCAACCAACCTGCCGACCGTATATGCAGTAAACGGAAAGAAGGACTCAAGCAATCAGCCTATCTTAGTTCCCGCTATCCCTGCCGGGACAACCCTTGTCCGCATGGGCAAGGCTTGTGGTGAGCTTGATGTGCAGACAGGTCGCTTCAATAACATTCCTACACCTGAGACCCAGTACTGCCAAAACTTCATGATTCAGGTAGAGCAGTCAACATTTGATAAGATTGCAGCCAAGGAAGTAAACTGGAACTTCTCTGATATTGAGGAGGACGGTGTATATGATATGCGCCTTGCTATGGAGAACACCTATCTGTTCGGTGTGAAGCAGGTAATCAAGCATGTTTCCAAGGAGGGTATGAACACTTGGTTTACTGGCGGTATCTGGTGGATGGCAGGCAAGGATATTGAGGTTGGCGAATGGGACAGCGAGAAGAAGTGTGCTGTTATCACTGACGATAATCTTGTAGACATCACGAAAGACCTCTTTGTCGGCACGGGTATTGGCAACAAGCGTAAGATACTCTTCTGCGGTAGTGACATGCTTTCTGCTTTCTCTAAAATCAAGAGCGACAAGTTCCGTTTGAAAGACACCGTTGAGGTTTGGAACTTGAAGTTCAAGAGCTGGGACACAGACTTTGGCGAGGTGCTGACTATCCATCACGAGCTGTTTGATGTCAATGGCATGTCTGACTGCGGTTTCGCTATGGACCCCGAATATCTGTCAAAGAAGACCCATGTATCTTGGGCACGCAACGTACTCGATTTGCAGAAGGCAGGTATCCGCAGAACTGATGCCGTAGTTATTCAGGAGGTATCATGCCTGTACCTGCGTTACGCTAAGGCTCACGCTCGTATGAAGCTGGCACAGGCTCCTGCTGTTGGCGCATAACAGGTAATAGGATAACAAACAACAAGGGGATGGGGAACAGAATCCCGTCCCCTTTTTTCATTCCCAAAAAATACACAGATATGATAAAGACATATAAAGCAAATACCAACGTGAGCATTAACGTGGTACTGGAGAGCAAGAAGAACCTGCACGTTACATTTGTCCCTCTGTCTGACGGAAGCAGCCGTTTCACGACCGACAACGAGGATGTGCAGCGTGGAATAGAGAGCCACTACAAGTTTGGCAAGCTGTTCCGCCTGTTGGAGGTTGAGCCAGAGGTCAAGAAGAAGAAACTTGTCCGAGTTGCAGCCAACGCCAAAGAGCATAAGGACGCACCTGTTTCCACCGACACCAACAAATCTCAGGAGCTGACAGATGAAATCAATCCTGAAGCAATAGAGGACAATGCCCCATCAACAACGGAGGAGGCTGATAACGTAACCGAGACATCAGCAGAAGAAACAGCCGAAGAGACTGTAGAATATGTTGAGGTTGAGGACGATGGAGAAGGTGAGGAAACAGACGGGCAGGAAGCCAAAGTAGTAAAGGTTTCCGACCTTGCAGCAGCCAAGGACTACCTTGCCGACACATTCGGAATCAGCCGTACTACACTGCGCAGCAAGAAAGCCATTGTAGCAAGCGGTGAAGCAAACGGAATTGTATTTGAGGGTTTGGACTAAAAACAGCAGCGCATGAAAGTCTATCATTTAGATGTAATCACTAAAGATGTTCGCATAGTACTTGACCAAAACATGATTAGCGACTCTCTAAAGGCATTGGGCGATGTAGATACCCTTTCCCTTAACGAGATTATCAAAAGCAAGATTGTTGAGGCTGTAAAGCGAATACATAGCGAAGCACCTGCTTACCTACTTGACGGAGGATATAACTTCGGTGATGCTGTGTACTGGAAAGAACACGAATGCGGTTGGGTTTTACTGCCAGAAGACTTTATGCGTTTTGTCGTTTTTGAGATGGACGATTGGGAGCGACCTGTTTTCAATGCCATCAGTACAGACGATCCTGAATACAATTTGCAGTCTTCACGGTTCAAGGGAGTGAGAGGAACAGCGCAAAAGCCCGTCTGCTTCATTTCCATACGACCAGAGGGCAGAGTGCTGGAGTTTTATTCCTGCAAGACCAATGATGCGCTTGTGAGCCGAGCTGTGTATCTTCCCTACCCGAAGTGGGACGATTATGGGGGCATAGAGATTTGCGAGAGGTGCTACGATGCCGTAGTATATACTGCCGCAGCTCTTACCGTATTAACATACGGTGATATAGATAAGAGCAACGCTTTTAATGAATTAGCAAAATCGACATTGATATGAGTGACGCAGTAAAAAAGAACGCAGTAAAAACCACACAGATAGACGGTGATGTATCTATTGGTCGTAACGTGTCAGTCGGTGGCAATGTGACCGTTCAGGGCGACTCTCATTTCAAGGGACGTGTCCGCATTGACGGGTGGATTGATGCTCGTAACATCAAAGGCGAGAACAAGGGTCTGTTTTTGACACTTGACAAGTTGAAAGCAGCCTATCCTTTCCCACAGAAAGGTTGGTACGCGTTAGTTGGTACGGAGCTTCCTGCCGATGTCTATATTGTTGAGAACGACAAGTGGGTTCCATCAGGAGGAAAGGGAGGCGACCCATCGCTTGACCTTGATTCGGTTTACAACAAACTGGAGATTGACAACAAATTTGAGGGACAGAAACAGGAGATAAACGCCCTCATAGAAAAGACTGACGGATTCGCTAAAACCTTAGACACGTTTAAGGAAGAAGCGGAATCTCAGCAAACGGATATAGAAGAACTGAAGAAGTCCATCACATTCATAAATGTTGATGAACAATTCCCATTGGATAGCGGCTTCTATTCTTCGGAATCTGCAAGAAATGCCATTGCACCCGACAAGCGAACCAAGAACATGGTCATTACCTATCACACGGCAGCAACAACCGTCGTTGTAGAGCAATTTACAGGCATATCTGTAAATGATTGGGAAACGCCATCGAACTGGGAACTGATTTCTCCGAAGATGAAGCTTGAACCCCTTACCGAACAGCAGTTTGAGCAAATCGTGACAAAAGACAACCAAACTGTCTATCTAACCTTTGAGGAGTAACAGCCATGATTTACATAGGAGACAAGCCAATATCAGCAGTTTACTGGGGCGAAAAAGCCATATCTGCGGTATATGTAGGTGCAAGGCTGGTTTGGACGGCAATAAGCAGTTGTTTCGGATCTGGTTTTTGGCAAAGAGATAAACCTTGGAAAAGAGCCGATGGCTGGAAACATTACAAACGTTAAATGAAGCATTAACATTATGGCAAAGAAAGTCTATGACGAAGACAATCTAAATATGAGGAATACCAACTGGGACGGTGACGACTCAACTGGTGGTCTTCCTGTTAGTGGTCGTCTCGTTGAAAATTATATCAAATCGATAGACGACAAAACCGAAACTACCGAGGAGATTGCAAAGGGCGAAACAAAACCGCCCACAAGTGATGCCGTGTTTAACTCTGTTGTCGGTACGGTAACAGACATTGACGTGCAGGACAGCGAGGACGGCACGCAATATGTCATGTCCGTTAAGCAAAAGGGAGAAGACGGTGGAGAAACCACCAAGGAGGTGCGTTTCTCTAAATACAGCGATGATGATAAGGTCGTTGTAAATATAGATATGACGGACGGCAGTGGCGCAGAGTTACCTTCATCGCAGTATCTTCCGTTGGGTTCTGGAATAGTTGTAAAGTACGCCGCCAATGTCGGCACTGTTGGAGGCAGTGAAGTATCAGACTTCTCTGACTTGAAGACACGTGTCATCATGAAACGCGGTTCAACAGTCCTTTCAGATTTCCAGAACGCAGAGTTCGTTAGTGTGTCAGCAGGTAGAACCTACACATTCGATTCTACGAAGTATCTTACCGATGCAACCACATACGCCATACAGATTGAGGCACAAGCGACCTATCAAGGTCAGCTTCTAACCAGAACAGCAACCGTTCGTGTAACGATGGTAGCAATAGATTTGAAAACGACCTATTCGGTTGCCAATGGTGTGTCTAATGGCGGCTATAAGAATGACGTGAACATTCCGTTTACCGTCAAGGGGACGACTGGCGAAAAGAATATCTACTACCGAATTAATGGCGGCACTCCTTACACCATCGGACTTTCATCCGGTTCAGGCACACAATCGAAGAATGTCACAATTCCACTTTCTTCTATAAAGGGTGGTCTTAATGTTGTTGAAGCATACGCATTGCATGAAAGTTCAGGTGTGATAAGTGAGGTACATTACATCAATATATTGAAAGCATCAAGCGATGTGAAAAGCTACGCAGGACTGATGTTCAGCAACAAGGCAGATGGTTTCCAGAAAGACTGGCGAACACCTGTTCTTCGTGCCGAGCAGTTTACAGCATGGAACTTTGACTACACTGGATATGATGCAGACAATAACATCGCTTTTGTAAAGGTGCTGAACGGTACTACCATTGTCAAGGAGGACAGAATACCACGAGGTGTAAAAGGCAGCTACGGCAAAACCAATGTGAGTGTAGAACCGCAGAGCTATACGCTGGAGTGCGGAGAAACGAAACTCACCATAAAGGTAGAAACGGCAGGTCATGCTGATATTGAAGCCACTCTGTCGGCAGACGCTGTATGTACTTTTGATGCATTTGGTCGCAGTAACACCGAGAACAACGCTGCATCATGGATAAGCGGTGATATGTTCATGGAGTTCAACAACGTGCTTTGGAACGTGAACGAGAACGGTGCTGGCAGCGGTTGGTATAAAGACCGCCTGTTGCTCTCTAACGGTGCAAGTATGGAACTTACAGCGGAAGGTGGCTATCGTCCGTTTAATGATGCAGAGAAGCCGACAGGCTTCTCTATCAACGATGTTGGCATGACCATTGAGATTGAGTACAGCACAGCCAACGTAACAGATACCAATGCAGAGCTGATAACATGTCTTGGCAAACTTAGCAATGGCAATCGCTATGGACTTGTAATAACCGCAGAGGAAGCCAAGTTCTTGACTGGTGTTGTCACAGAAGCCCCCGACGGAGACGAGATTATCACATACGAGGATAGTGTTGGTACGAAGTTTGAACCAGGCACGAACATAAAAATAACGTATGTGTTCTACCCTAATGTGCAGACCAACGAGCAAAGAGGACTTATCGGCTTCTTTGTAAACGGAGAAGAGAGTGCTGCATCAAAGTGGCTGAACAAAGTAAACTTTGACATCGAAGAGCAGTTGAAATTCACCTCAAAAGGTGCAGACCTCTTTATTAAGAATATCCGTATCTATAACAAGGCACTGACTGACGATGAGGTGTTGAACAACTACATTGTGGACCGTAACCACCTTGAAGATACAGATACAGAAAAGGGAGTGCGCTCGTTGGACGAGGAGAACCGTGTGCTGGACGAGGGTCAGAAAGTGAGCATGGACAAGCTGATGGCATTGATGCAGAAGCGCAAGAACTCCGTGCTTGTAATGATTGGCTCAGGTTCGGTAGGCAGCGAGTTGCCGAGCAGCAGCGACACATTAAATGTGGTGGATGCATTGGCACAGCTCAATAACAAGAAAGCCAACAAACTCATTCAGGAACTACGCTTCTACAACGGTGAAAACCACGATTTGGATTTCATCGCCCGCAACATATACGGACGCATACAGGGAACATCATCTGTAAACTACGCCCGTAAGAACTTCCGTTTCTATTTCCAGAAGCCAGAAGATAAAGCCCAACTGAGTTATGGCGAGATTGACGGCAACGGCAACCAGAGTAACCCTGTCGCAACAACAGGCAAGAAAAACCTGTTTAGATTGCGTCCAAACTCTATTGGCGCAAAATTAGCCTGCCCAAAGTGTGACTATTCGGACTCTTCCATGACTACTAACACAGGTGGCGCAAAGTTCATTCACGATGGACTGAAAGAAATGGGTATGCTCACTCCAGCCCAGCGTTATGCCAAAGACCACGGTCTGAATGATGATGTTCGCTCTGCTATTGACGGTATGCCTTGCGACTTGTTCGTTGCAAAGAGTGTGGATGAAGATTTCACATACTACGGTCAGTACAACATGAACAATGAAAAGAGTGATAGCTATCCTATCTTTGGTCAGGACAAGAATATTGGAGGTGTGGAATGGGGAACAGGAGACACCTTGAATTACTTGGAGGCTGACACAGAGGGAGTGCTTGGTACAGTAGGTGCAAAGAATTTTGTTCCTATCTGTTTTGAAACTCTCAACAACTCTAACCCATGCTGTCTGTTTCAATGGGTTCCAAGTACAGACCCGAACAATACCGACTTCTTAGATAACAACTTTGATAGCGGTCTGGAGTTCAACCACCCAAAAGATACATTCTGGAATGATGGTGGTGGCGATGAAAAGGAAGAGCCAAACTTGAAAGACCACCTCGGCACAGGCGACAAATTCGACAAGATGTATAAGGCGACTGACCGAATGATGTCATTCATCAATCGCTGCGTAAAGGAAACCACCGCTGGTAAGAATATGACGTACAACTCAACCACGCACTTGTGGGAGGGCGTAGACTACGAGGACGATGGCAAAAAATTCCCATCGGCAAAGTGGAAGAGCGAGACATTCCGCAATGAGGCATCGAAGTATTTCAACATTCCTTACTTCATATCCTACTACCTGTATGTAGATTTCAACCTCGGTGTAGACCAGTTGGCAAAGAATATGCTGCTCCGTACATGGGACGGCATCATGTGGTATGTAACGTACTACGATGGCGACTGCCAGTTGGGTAGCGATAACAAGTCATTCTTGTCAGGTAAGTACGATGATAGCCGACAGACGAAGGACGATAGTGGAGCGTATGTAATGCAGGGTCACAACTCATGGTTGTGGAATCTTATACTTGCGAACTTCCGTGACATGATGGAGGAAATCATGACGAAAGGATATAACGGAGGTACATCGTTTATGTCAGCGTTCAGTGTGCAAAAAGCCATCGACCACTTCGACAAAGAACAGATGGAGAAATGGTGTTCACGCTTGTACAGCAAGAGCGGTATCTTCAAATACATCTATCCGTTCCTCAACCCGATGAAAGTTGGTGTTAACGGAACGCTGAAAACCTATGCGCAGATATACGGTTTGAAAGGCTCACTGAAAGCGCACCGCAACTACTTCATTCGTAGAAGATACGACTTGAAGCAGGTGGAGTATGGCTATGTTTCAACGCTTGGTGCTAAGCTCTATCAGAGTACGACATCACTTGACCGTGGCTACATACTTAAACCGATGCAGTTTGAGCTAACAATCCCTTATCGTGTGCAGCTAAAGACGGTGAACAACATTGAGGCAGACAGCGGAGTAGTTGAGGCGAACACCCTGTACTCGTTGCAGCTTCCACGAGGCTATGGCGAGAACGACCCTTTGACAATCATCGGTGCAGAGAAAATAAAGAAACTGATTTGGCATGACGATGCGTTTGCCATTGACTTCGACTTTGGTCTGATGACATCACTTGTTGAGCTTGACATGAGCGTGACAAGCCAGAGTACCTATCGTAACGGTTCGTTCATGTCTGCCACGGACAGCCTGTTGCTGCTTGAGGTATTGAACATGCGCAACAATATGTTGGCGAGAAACGGAGACAGTGGAAACGTGGCAACGCTTGACCTGAACAGACAGGCACGTTTGAAAAAAATTGATGTGCGTGGCACAGGGCTTACAAAGCTAATACTTGCCACTGGCGCACCGTTGGAAGAGGCATATTTGCCTGAAGCTCTTGAAGAGTTGTTCCTTGAACACCTCCCAAAACTGCAAGAGAGCGGACTTCACATCGGAAGCATCAACAAGATTATAGGATACCGCTTTGCCAACTGCCCCGGTATTGACGGCTTCGCTATCCTTGAAAATCTTCACGCCGCAAAGGTCAGAGGAGACGGAAAGCTGGAGCGTTTCAGATATGAGATAGATACTACCGATGACGGCACGCTACTGGAGAAGTATTACAACTACAAGAGCTATACATCAACAGGAGCTAATGACAATAACCATTCAGGTCTTGTCGGCAAAGTGCGTCTGACCCAGTATCTCAACGAGGTGGATTTGGCACGCTATCGTGAGAAATACCCAGAACTGGAGTTCATCTTGCCGGAATATACGATGCTGGAGTTTGACGATGAGGTAAGCGATGACGCCAATGTAAGCAACCTTGACAATCATACAGGCTGCAAGTATAAGAACAAATATGAGCCAAGCGCACACATTCTTGAAATCTTGAAGAAGCGTCACCGTGTACTTTCGAAGCTGACGAAGCGACCGACAAGCCGGAACATGGTTATAGGTGGTCAGGAAGTACCTGTGAACAACACAGATGGAGTGATGACTTACTATCCGTTGCATGATAGTGACTCTAACTTCTATGCCGATGCGCAAGATGTGAAAGACTGCACACCAGCGAAGCTGGACGGCACGGAAGGCGATTGGGATATACTCGAAGCTTTTTTCTGGTTCAAAGGCATAAACGACTACTTGAACAAGAAACATTACGCTTGCTACAGTTCCAAGGGCGAGAACGACATGCCAGCCGTTCCTGATGCAACCGTCATGACATTAGACGACATTAAGCGCACAGAGAATGGCTATCTGCCAAGCCGTAAAATCCTTGTAGAGCGTAACACGTTAGAGGATTCATACAGCAGCGATACAAAGTTCTCTGTCTGCAAGGTGAACGTGTCAGGCTTCAAACGAGTGCGCTTTCCAAGCGTGCCAGGCTCTGCGTTCGTTGGCTCTATCTTCACTGACAGCAACAAGAAAGTAATCAAGTCTATCAATGTCCCTA
>NFZD01007794.1_pt1 | contig 14199 bp, 20 predicted proteins | sample 1095381 | NCBI WGS metagenome assembly NFZD01 (sample SAMN03609891, study PRJNA323583) | gut metagenome | isolation source: feces | host: Rattus norvegicus | place: Denmark: Riget | collected 2013 | reverse complement strand
TTAATCCACTTAATCATAGCTATCTTCCTTTCTGCCCTGGTGGGCTGTCCGTTTCCTTTACTGTACCTACATTGCACACCTGTTTGTACAATAAAGCAATAGGCGTATTGTACAAATTCTTGTACTGTTTCCTGTGCGCTTTGACAGAGATTTGGCAGGCTAATAACAGCTAAAACATGCTAAAATATGCTAAAACCTGCTACCACGGAATCCCCGTATACCTACGCAAAAATCCCGTGAAACCGTTGGCGCTCAACGGTTTCACGGGATTTACTGTACCCGTTTATCAGATTTTTACCTCCACCTGCCAGAGGTGGAAGAAACCGTTGAATTTATTCGTCTTTTTCGCCGCTGACCGGATTTTGACATAAATAGCGGTTCAGCCTGTCAGCCGTGGCCTGTTTGCGGTTTAGCATGATGTGGGTGTATATGTTCATCGTGGTTCTTATATCGGAGTGCCCCAGCAGTGTTTGCATTTCCTTTACCCCGACACCTGCATCATATAACACGGTTGCATAGAAATGCCTCAGCTGGTGGGTAGTTACTGCCGTACCCCGGCCCCGTGTACCTACGCCTACCGATATGCACCACGTCCGCCACGCGCTCTTAAATTGGCTCAGGCGTAACAGTTCCCCGGTAGGGCCAGGGAATACTAGTCCCTGTTTCCGGTCTCCTAGCAGGGCGTCCAGCGGGGCAGGAATAACTACGTCTCGCACTCCCTGCGCCGTTTTGGGCGGCTTGGTGTGTGGAGCCTCACCGATAAACTGCACGGCCCGTCTAACGTGTATCACCCCCGCGGCCCGGTCGAAATCTTCCCATTGGAGAGCTAGTATCTCTCCCCGGCGCATGCCTGTATACCCTTCCAGCGCCGCGAACAAACCGAACGGCAGGCGAAACCCTGCCCCGATCATTGCTAATTGCTCAGGCGTGGGCGGCTCTCTGGTTCCGGCTGGTAGGCCCTTGGGCATTTTGGATTGCCGGGCCACGTTGTACCTCACAATCCGTTTTCCGATTGCGTAGTCCCACGTCTGAGTTAATACATCCCGCCGCCGCTGGACTGTCCAACGGGTGTATCCACGGGCCGCGATAGCCTGTAAGAACTCCGTGATCTCATCCGGGTATATGTCCCCGATCTCCCGGCCCTGAAACCACTGTAACACGTCCCGCACGGCGGGCGCATAGTTTCCCCACGATGTGGCCTCAACCTCTTCTCTGTGCCGTTCTGCCCACTGCTCGACGATGGTACACAGCTGTATAGCCTGCGCCTGTTCCTGCTCTCGCTCCATGCTCCATGTGGCTAGCTTCCGCTGCACCTCTCGCTGTGTCCGCCCGTAGAAATACTTTGGCTTGTCCATCCCCGGCAGCTTGATTTGCTCTTGCCAGCGTCCGTCTTTCCGTTTTATCATGTTCTCACCCCTAAGATAAACAAAATTGTTAGGTTTTGTTTGCTAAAAGTTTGCTTTTCCCCTGCTTCTCCAATAATTCGGCATAGTACACCAACAAAAAAGCCGCCCTTTTGTAGGTGTGGAGTGATATACTGGCCTTGCCGCATAAGATGGAAACGGAGGTAAATAATGGATGATAGACAAACTTTACGCGCTATCCTGCACATGCTAGGCACCCTAAACAGTAAACAGTTACGCCTGGTATACCTGTTCCTGCGCGGCCTGTCCGCACAGTGAAGAAGACACCCCGGCCCCGTGATAGGGCCGGGGCTTTTCTTTACCCTTTTAGTTCGTCCAGCAGTTTACGGGCTACCTGTTCCAGCATCGCCCACTCTGATTCATCCAGCCGGGACAGGGCCGCTAATAGCCGCTGTTTGAAATCGTCGCGGGCCAACACATGGCCGAAAAATTCAGCTAGCTCTTCGTCGCGGGTCTTCTCAACAAACATCGGGCCGGTTCCGTTTCGCAGCCATTCCTCTGATACGTCGAACTCGCGGCAGATGTCCGCAATGGTTCGATCGCTAGGGACGCGTTCGCCCGAACACATTTGGGATACAAACGCCTGCGACACATTCAGCGCACGGGCGAACTCTGCTTTTTTCTTTCCCCGAACCCGAATCAATTCCCTGATTCTCTCGCTCAGTTGTTCCAATTCTCCACCTCCCCTGTCTTGGGTACATCTATATAATAACACGCTCTCGGTGTACAGTCAAGAAAAAATTTAACTAAGTTAAGAAAAAGGCTTGACTTCTTAAATCAGCTGTGCTAGTATATAGCCAAGCTAAGAAAACGGAGGTGAAAACAGTGAACGAGAACGAGCGCCGGATTGCTGAGAGTTTGGCTGTGGCGCTTGAGATGCTACCCGACAGCAAGAAAGAGTTTTTGCTGGGGTACGCTGAGGGCGTCGCGGCTATGGCCGCACGGAGGGAGGCAGACAATGGCACTGGAAATACCCGGTTACCGGGAGAATCTAGCTGACCTGTTGGAGTTTTTCGACGGGAAGCGCATTTTGTCCATAACAGACGTTTGCCGGTACACCGGGCACGATAGACGGTGGGTAAAGGTACACCTGGACATCAAACCCCGTGCGGGTGTGTCTGTTCCCACCCTGGCCCGGAAACTGGCCGAATTATGATAGGAGGAAACACCAATGACTGCAACACAGATTAGACAGTTCCACGATCTTGACCTGTTCGTGGACATGCTGGCCGCAGACCGGGACCACATTGCCCGCGCTAAGGCAAAGGCCCAGGCCGTGAAAGAGGCCCAGGAGCAGGCCCGCAAGGCCAGACAGCACCGGGCCGTCGAACAGGCCCGCGCCACCCGGCGGATGGAGATCACCGCAAGCTTCACCGTTGCCCTGGCCGGTGTCTGGACGTTCCTGGCCGCATGGTTGGCATGAGGGAGGGGAAGAAAAACTGCACCTTGGAAACGACATGGAAGGAACTGAGGGACAATATTGAGTCCGCGTCTAACCCGCTGAATATCGGAGATGAAATTGAAATCGAGCTGAAAACCGGCGAACGTGTGACGCTGGTTTGCGAGTTGGTAAAAGATGGCCACGCAACCTTTTTCACCAGGGATTTACTGGAGGACACCCACTCCATGGACGAGGGGTGGATAACAAGGTATAAAACCCATCTAAGCACGATGGGTGGGTACCTCAAGAAAGTGTTCCGGCTGTTGCCGGATGATTTGCAGAAGGTTGCCAGCCCGTTGCGTCTGCTGAGGGAACGAGAAGTTTTTGGAGAAAACCAATACGGAAACCCGGAAGAATGCGAGCAGTTGCCCCGATACCGGAAACTAAAAAACCGCGTGAAACGCCTGAATGGAGTTCCGTTTTCATACTGGTTGGCGTCCCCGTATGCGAGCAACTCCACGTACTTCCGCTATGTGCGCAGCGACGGCAGCAGCAACTACGCCACCGCCAGCTACAGCTACGGCGTGTGCTTCGGCTTTGATATTTAATCTAACAATCGTGGGACCGCGTGTCCTAGTCAGGAGGTAGAACCACATGAATAACCTGAATCTCACTATTGAGCTGTGCGTGGAAGATCGCGCCCGGCTGGACGCGATTCTTGCGGCCCTGCAAGCCGTCGGAACCCCGTTTAGCCCACCTGCACCCGCCCAGACCGTCGAGACGGCCCCAGAGACGCACGACGCGCCCGCACCTGTAACCAGTGGCCCTGAGACGGAACAACCCGCCCAGACCGTCGAGACAGCACCTGAGACGCACGACGCGCCCACCACCGTAACTGGTAGCCCTGAGCCGGAACAGCCCGCACAGGACATGCAGGACGGTACAGAGACGCAACACGCCACGCATGGCATGGTGCAGGACCTGGTTATTACTCTCTCATCGTGGGGCCACAAATCAGAGGCCCGCGAGATCGTCCAGCGGTATGCCCCGCGTGTCTCAGCTATCCCGGACGCAGACCTTGACGCCGTGTATGTAGCGCTCGACGCGGTACGCCGGGCGCATGAGGGGGAGAACTGACATGGGACACGCAGACCGGGCGCATGCCCTTCTCTCAGCGTCCAGCGCTCACCGGTGGCTCAACTGCCCACCGTCCGCCGTGGCCGCTGAGTTGTACCCCCGCGAGACAAGCGAGTTTGCCGCTGAGGGCACGTTGGCCCATGAGGTGGCGGAGGCCGTGGTACGGGGCGTCCCCCCGGAGGATGACCCTGAGATTACTCAGGAGATGCTAGACTGTGCCGCTGGGTATCTTGATTACATTCGGGAGCAGACCAACGGGGAGGATTACCACCTGCTGCTAGAGCAGAGAGTGGATTTTTCCGACTGGGTCCCCGGCGGGTTTGGTACCTGCGACTGTATCCTGTTGCAGGGTGATACCCTGGACGTCATCGACTATAAATATGGCAAGGGAGTACCTGTTAATGCGGTGCGCAACCCACAACTCATGCTGTACGGCCTGGGTGCTCTGAACGACTACGGCCTAGCCGTGGACGTGCGGACCGTGCGCCTGCACATCTATCAGCCAAGGATTAACAACGTCAGCGTGTGGGAGCTGTCCGCCGATGACCTGTTAAAATGGGCGGACAGTGTGCGAGAGGTTGCCGCTGTTGCCGCCACGGGCGGCGGGGAGTACCACGCCGGGGACTGGTGCAAATTCTGTCCCCACGCGGGAGAGTGCCGGGAACTGACCCAGACCTGTACCCGTCTGGTGGACAGGTACAACGTGGAGGTCCCGGTCCTGGCCCCGCAAGAGGTGGCTCAAATCCTGGAGAAAGAGCCTCTTATCTCTCTGTGGCTCAGACGGGTAAAAACCCGCGCCCTGGCCATGGCCCTGGACGGTAAGCCCGCCCCCGGCTGGAAAGCCGTTGAGGGTAGACAGGGCAATCGCAAGTGGAAAGATGAGCTGGAGGCCCTGCATATCCTGGACGCGGCGGGCTACGACCGGGCAGAGACCACGGAGACCCACCTACTCAGCCCCGCCGGGGTTGACAAACTGGTGGGCAAGAAAAGGGCCGCTGAACTGTTAGCGGGCCAGATCGAGCGGTCCCCCGGTGCGCCTATCCTGGTACCGGAGAGCGATAAGCGTCCGCCCTATGACCCCGCGAACGACTTCGACAATATTGATTAAAGGAGACGGTATACCATGAGTGAGAAAATTATGCTGCGTAACGTGCGCCTGAGCTATGAGCATGTGTTCACCCCTACCGCGTTTGACGATAGCCAGGATGCAAAGTATTCTGCGACGTTCATCATCCCCAAGGAACACGCGGACCTGGCCAAGGTCAAGGCCGCTTTCCGTGCCGCCGGTGCGGACAAGTATCCCAATTCCTTCAAGGGCGCTGAGTGGCCCAAGGGTTTTACTTGCGGCCTCAAGGACGCGGACACGCAGACCGACAGCATGGGTGAGCTGCTGGCAGAGAAGAACCCCGCCTATGCCGGTTGCTATATCCTGGAAGCCAACAGCACCCGCCGCCCCGTTGTCGTGGGCCGTCGGAAAGAGGCGCTGACCGCTGAGGACGGAGTGATCTATTCCGGGTGCTACGTCAACGCATCCCTGGCCGCTGCGCCCTACGAGTACGGCAAAGTTAAGCGCGGCGTGAAAGCCTACCTCAACGGCGTGCAGTTCGTCAAAGACGGTGAGCGGTTCGGAACGGACGCCTTGAGCGACTTCGATGACCTGGAAGACGATGATGACTTCACGAACTGAGCCGTCCCGGCGGTTAGTGCTGGACTTAGAGACGTTTTCCAGCGCTGACCTGCCCCGTGGCGGGGTAAAAAAATACACAGAAGCGCCGGATTTTGAGATTCTGCTTATGTCTTACGCTTGGGACGGTGGGCCGGTGCAACTGTGGGATTTCACCCAGAGCGGCCCGCCGGACTGGTTGGCCCCTGCGCTCCTGGACCCTGCGATTACTAAAATCGCCTGGAACGTATCCTTTGAGCGGAACTGTCTAAACGCGGCTTTGGGCCTTTACACCCCGCCCGAACAGTGGCGGGACGCCATGACCATCGCCGCCATGAACGGCCTGCCTATGTCGTTGGACGCGGCGGGCGCGGCCCTGCAACTCCAACAGCAGAAGCTCGCAACAGGTAAGGCGCTTATCAGGTATTTCTGTATGCCTTGCAAGCCCACGATTTCCAACGGAGGGCGGACGCGGAACCTTCCAGAACACGCCCCGGACAAGTGGGAGTTGTTTAAAGAGTATTGCGTTCGGGATACAGAGGTTGAGCAGACAATTTTCGACAGGCTTTCCAGCTTCCCCGTCCCCGAATGGGAGCGCCGGTTAGAGGCGTTAGACGCCCATATCAATGAGCGCGGGGTGCTGGTGGACATGGAACTAGCCGAATCTGCCGTAGCAATCGACGAACGGTCCCGCACTCAGAACGTGGCAGAAATGCAGGCGATCACCGGGCTGGACAACCCCGGAAGTGTGGCCCAGCTCAAGGCGTGGCTTGCGACTAAAAACGTCAACGTGGACAGCCTGAACAAGGCCACCGTGTCCGAACTGCTGGGCACGGTTACCGACCCAGGCACCCGCCGGGTGCTGGAACTGCGACAGCTGACAGGGAAAACATCCACCAAAAAATACCAGGCAATCCTAGACGCGGCTTGCGCTGACCATCGAATCCGTGGCCTGCTCCAATACTACGGGGCGGCCCGGACTGGGCGATGGGCCGGGCGGCGGGTACAGCTGCAAAACCTGGCACAGAATCACCTAGATAATATCGGCACTGTGCGGGAACTGGTTCGCGCCCGTGACCTAGAGACCCTAGAGCTTGCCTATGACAGCGTGCCCGACGTATTGTCTCAGCTCATCCGCACAGCCCTGATAGCCAAACCAGGGCACACGTTCCTCGTGGCAGACTATTCTGCGATTGAGGCCCGCGTCGTGGCATGGATGGCCGGGGAGCAGTGGCGGATGGATGTTTTCGCACGGGGAGGGGATATTTACTGTGATTCCGCCTCTCAGATGTTCCATGTGCCGGTTGTCAAGCACGGCGTAAACGGGCACCTGCGCCAAAAAGGTAAGATCGCGGAACTTGGATGTGCGTACGGCGGCGGTGTAGGCGCGTTGAAAGCGTTTGGTGCAGACAAAATGGGCCTGTCGGAGGATGAGATGCTTACCATCGTCCAGCATTGGCGGCGGGCATCCCCCACTATCCCCCGTTTCTGGTCTGCGACCGAGCGGGCCGCCCGGTCTGCGCTGGCCCACCCCGGCAAAACGTTTTCCGTCCAGCCCTGCGGGGTGAAATACCGCCGGGACGCGGACGCGCTGCGGTGCAAATTGCCTAGCGGGCGTATCCTCTCCTACTGGCACGCAGACCTGGGCCAGGACGGACACCTGTACTACATGGGCCAGAACCAGACTACTAGAAAATGGGAGCGGACGGAGACATGGGGCGGCAAACTGGTAGAGAATATCGTTCAGGCCGTGGCTCGTGACTGTCTGGCCGTTGCCCTGCTTCGGCTTGATGATGCTGGTTTCCAAACGCTGTTTACCGTCCACGATGAGGTAATAGTGGAGGAACCGCAGGGACGCAGGACATGGCAGGACGTGGCCGAGATCATGGGTCAGCCCATCGACTGGGCACCCGGCTTATTATTGCGCGGTGACGGATATGAAACACCATTTTACATGAAGGACTGATTAAATGGGACTAGCACATGATTGGCTTCTTGCTATTGCGACAGGTAACAGCCGGAAGACCAAAAAATGGAAAAACATATCTATACCATGGAGCGAGTTATTAGCCCGACTCTCTACCACCGTCCGCACCCCGGAAACCGTCGCTGAATACAAAGCGGCCAGCCGGGACAGGCAGGCCGAGATCAAGGACGTTGGCGGGTTTGTCGGCGGGTACTGCCCGAACGGGCGGCGCTCGGATGTGGAGAGTCGCTCTGTGCTGTGCCTGGACGCGGATTATGCGGACGCCACCCTGTGGGATGATTATTGCAATCGTGTCGTTCGCGCCGGGGCGATATACAGCACACACAAACACACCCCGGAAAACCCCCGCCTGCGCCTGGTGATACCCCTGGCCCGCGACGTGTCCCCGGATGAGTACCAAGCCATAGGCCGGAAGATAGCTGATATTTTAGGCATCGACAAGTTTGATGATACCACATACCAGCCCGAACGGCTCATGTACTGGCCAAGTACAAGCCGGGATGGGGAGTACATATTTTACAGCTATGACGCCCCATTTCTCAACCCCGATGACGTGCTAGCCCTGTATCGGGATTGGCGCGACGTGTCCGCCTGGCCCATGTCCAGCAGGCAGGCGGGTATCGTCCGCCGGGCCGCTAAGAAGCAGGCTGACCCGCTCGACAAGCCGGGCCTAGTCGGTGCATTTTGCCGGGCGTACAGCATCCGGGACGCGATCGCGGCATTTGTTCCAGAATATGAACCCTGTGACGTGCCCGACCGGTACACCTACACGGGCGGCTCAACGGCGGCGGGCGTGATTGTCTACGACGATAAATTTTCGTTCTCCCACCACGCCACGGACCCGGCCAGCGGCCAGCTGTGCAACGCTTGGGACCTGGTACGCATCCACAAATACGGCCCGCTAGACGATGATACAGACCCAGACACTCCGGCCAACCAACGGCCCAGCTACAAGGCCATGTGTGACTATGCTAGCGACGATAGCCGGGTAAAGGCCCAGATACTGGAAGACCGGCGGGCAGAGGCGGACGTGTTCGACACGCTGGACAGCCCGGACAGGCTCGGACAGGCTCGGACAGGCTCGGACAGTTCGACCGCCCAGGCATGGACGGACAGGCTGAAAATGACGGACAAGGGTGTACTGGTGCAGTCCATCGAGAACGCCGTGACGGTGTTGTCTAACGACCCCGATCTAGTGGGCTGTATTGCCCTGAACGAATTGCAAAACAACATCGTCGCGGTAAAACGGCTTCCGTGGCGGGACGTGGGCAAAGAAAGCCCTTGGGTAGACGCAGATGACGCACAGCTTCGGTTGTACTTAGAGCAGCTGTACGGGCTGACCAGCAAGGACAGAATTTTTGACGCGGTGAATGTGGTCGCACAGGCAAACCGGTTCCATCCCATCCGGGACTACCTGGCCGGGTGCAGTTGGGACGGTGTGCCCCGTGTAGATACCCTGTTAGTGGATTACCTGGGCGCGGATGATACCGAGTACACCCGCGCCGTGACCCGTAAAACCCTGGTCGCAGCTGTGGCCCGAATCTACAACCCCGGATGCAAGTTTGACTATATGTTGACCTTACAGGGGCGGCAGGGCCTGGGTAAGTCCGCCATTATTGCCAAACTGGGCGGGCCGTGGTACTCCGATACACTAACCACGGTAACGGGCAAGGAAGCCTATGAGCAGCTGGTGGGTGTGTGGATAATGGAGGTCGGAGAGTTGGCCGGTATGCGTATCGCAGAAAGCAATGCTGTAAAACAGTTTATCTCCAAAGCTTCCGATAGGTACCGCCCCGCATACGGGCGGCGCATACAGGATTTCCCCCGACAGTGCATTTTTATTGGTACCACTAATGAGATGCAGTTTCTCCGGGACAGCACAGGTAACCGCCGTTTCTGGGTGGTAGCCACGCCCAACGACCCGGCCCGTGACATGTGGACAGACCTGGACGCTGAGACGGTAAAACAGGTGTGGGCGGAAGCCCGCCACTACTACCAGGCTGGTGAGACTCTGTACCTGTCCCGCGAACTGGAAGAGCAGGCCCAGCAGGTACAAGAAGGATTTGAAGAGGAAGACCCCCACGTTGGCCTTGTGGCTGAGTTTTTAGATCGCCTACTCCCTACGGATTGGGAAGAGAGAGACCTGTTCGACCGCCGTCAATGGCTGGAATCTGGAGCAGTTGGGACCGTCCAGCGTGAGACGGTCTGCACCGCTGAGATTTGGGCAGAAGCCCTGGACGGGGACCCCCGGAAGTTCGACCGCTACGCCGGTATGAAGGTTCGGGCTATCATGGGCAAACTGCCGGGTTGGCAGGCCTGCGGGAACCTGAGAATCACAGTGAAACCCTACGGGAGACAGAGGTATTTCAAACGGAAGGGGGTGCTGTAATGCTAGAACGCGAATTGGAAGCACGACTCACCCGGCGGGTAAAATCCGCCGGGGGGCTGTGCCTCAAATGGAACAGCCCTGGAAATGCTGGTGTACCGGATAGAATCGTACTACTGCCCGGCGGGCGTGTAATTTTTGTCGAAATGAAGCGACCCAAGGGCGGACGGTTGAGCAGATTGCAGAAATGGTGGGCTAAGAAGCTCATTGATCTAGGTTTTACCTATGACTGCATTTGGGATGAGGACGATTTGCAGTTATTCGTGGAAACGGAGTTAGGAGGTGGTCAAAATGAATTTTAGCCCCTACCCACACCAACGCGCCGGGATTGACTGGATTGTTTCCCGACCGTCCTGTGCCCTGTTTTGGGGCATGGGTTAGGTAGCGGGAAAACCGTTACCACGCTCACCGCGCTCAATACCATACTCTATGATCTAATGGAGGACGGCCCAGCTCTGGTGATAGCTCCTAAACGGGTGGCAGAAAATACCTGGTCTACTGAGTCTGCAAAATGGGAGCATCTGCAACACCTGAGAGTGTCCCGTGTCACCGGTTCGGCCCGTGAACGGCTCGACGCTCTGGCCCGTCCTGCTGATATCTACGTTACCAACCGGGAGAACGTGGTTTGGTTGTGTGAGCAATCCAAAGTCTGGAAGTTTCCAATAGTCGTTATTGACGAACTCTCTAGTTTCAAATCGGCCCAGGCCAAACGCTGGAAAGCCCTGAAACAGGTCAGGCGGCGTATGCGCCGCGTTATCGGGCTGACTGGCACACCCCGCCCGAACGGGTTGGCCGACCTGTGGCCTGAGCTGTACCTGCTGGACGGGGGCCGAAGGCTGGGCCGCACACTAACGCAGTTCCGGCGGGACTATCTACTGCCCGACAAGTCCAACGGGCCTATCGTGTACAGCTACCGTCCACGCCCAGGCGCGGAAGAAGAGGTCTACGACCTTATCTCTGATATATGTATGTCGATAAAAAAGGAAGACGTTATCTCTCTTCCGGGCCAGACCTACCACGACATTCTGCTACCCGCCCCGCCTGCCTTGATGAGGCAATACAAACAGTTTGAACGGGAGCAGGTGATGGAGTGCCTGGACGGAGACGGGCAGATCGTGGCCACGTCCGCCGCTACGCTGAGTAACAAATTGTTACAGTTTGCCAATGGCGCGATCTACGACACGGACGGGCAGACGTACAGCATCCACTCCCTGAAGCTGGAAGCCCTGGAAGAGCTGGTGGAGCGGGCCGGTGGGGACAGCGTGCTAGTGCTGTACAGCTATAAGCACGATGCCGAACGAATCCGGCGGCGTATACCATGCCGGGCGCTGGACACCCCGGCGGATATAGAGGCGTGGAACCGGGGGGAAATCCCCGTAGCCCTGGCCCACCCGGCCAGCATCGGGCATGGACTGAACCTGCAATACGGCGGGCATATCATTATCTGGTTCGGCCTGCCGTGGAGTTTAGAGCTGTACCAGCAGGCAAACGAACGGCTAAACCGTCCAGGACAGCAAAACGTGTGTCATGTGTACCACCTAATGCTAGCTGGTACGCATGACAGCCGGGTACTAAAGGCCCTGCGGGACAAGGATTTTGGACAAGCCGGGGCGATTAACGCCCTGAAATTAGAGGTGACAGGAGGTAAACAGGTATGAGTAGTGTCCATCTGTTAGAGTGGCCCCAGGAACGGGACTGGTGGGAGGTAAAACGTCGGGCGCTGGTGACGGTGGGGCTTAACCCCGTCAGCCCGCCCTCGATGGAGTGGAGGCGGAAAATCCTGGAAGCGCGGCACAGCCCCATCCGGTACCTGCGTTTCGCCTTTCTGTCAACGGATATGCCCTACTGGTTGTCTGTCCATCTGGCCCGGCATATCCATGCGCAGCCCTATGTAAAATCTCAGCGGAACGACAGGCAGGACGCCTATGACCGGAACAGCGCCCCACAGAGCGCACCGGTGAGCCTGATTTGGGACATGAACGCAGAGGAGCTTATGACTATCGCTAACAAGCGTCTCTGCACAAAAGCCGCCCCTGAGACCCGTGCGGTTGTACTAAAAATGTGCAGGGCGGTATTATCAAAATGCCCAGAGTTTGAGGGCCTGCTGGTGCCTATGTGCGACTACCACGGCGGACAGTGCCACGAGATGGAGTCATGCGGGAAGAGGGGGACGGACGTATGAGGCAGAAACCGCGCCGGGACCGGGACGCTATCATCCCCTACCGGGAACGAATCTTGCTGCTAGCAAAAATCCTGTACAATGAGACCGACAAGGACAACCCCGTGACGTTGACGGAGTTGTTGGACGTACTCGACACGGCATACGGTAGGGGTGCAAAACGGGCCACGTTACAGGCTGATATTAAAGCTATCAGTGAGACGTTATTCCCCATTGAATACTATTACATGCAAGACCACGGCTTCGGCTATTACAGAAAGGATGGAGATAAATAATGCTCACAGGAAACGAAATCAGACTGCAAGTGGAGTCTAAGCGGCTCGTGATCGAGCCGTTCGACCCCGCTTGTATCGGCCCCAACAGCTACGACGTGCATTTAGCCCCGGACATGTTTGTTTACCGGGAGCCGGTGCTTGATACCCGCCGGGAGAACCGGGGTCGGTCGTTCCGCATCCCGGAGGAAGGGCTGGTACTCCAACCCGGAACGCTGTACCTGGGCGCTACGGTGGAGACCACGGAGTGCACAGACCTAATCCCTATGTATGAGGGCCGCTCTAGCATGGGCCGGTTGGGACTGTTCAGCCACATTACCGCCGGATTCGGGGATGTTGGCTTCCGGGGCCGCTGGACGTTGGAGTTGGCAGTAGTCCAGCCCGTGCGGATATACGCGGGTATGCGTATCGGGCAGCTGTCGTTCTATCGCCCGGACGGGGAGGTACTGCAACAGTACACCGGGAAATACCAGGACCAAGTAGGAGCAACCGCAAGCCGCGCATACCGTGATCGAGAATGGGGGCTGGACTAATGCAAGGCGCTAGGTATCGGCTGTGCCGCAAATGCGGCCAGCGCTGGAACGTGTCCGCACTGGAACCGGGCGAACGGGTGTATATCTGCCCGGTCTGCGAATGGAAAGCCCGCCGGGGAACAGACCAGGGGAGGGGAGACAATGCCGCTCACTGCTGAAGAGCTGCGGGCTATGCGTCTGGCCGACGAAGAGATAGAGCGCAATTTCCAGTTGACAGCAGATGATATAGACCGTGCGCGTGAAATGGACAGAGTTGCCCTTTTTGAGCAAAAAGATGCCGCCGCCCAGAGGGCAGTTGCGCAGCAAAAGGTCTACCGTTCGACCAACCGCGAGAATGTGGCCGCACGGCGAAAGGCCTACTATGAGGCTCACCGTGAGGAAGAGGCCGCACGGCGAAAGGCCTACTATGAGGCCCACCGTGAAGAGGAAGCCGCACGGAAAAAGGTCTATTATGCGACCCACCGCGAGAAGATAGCCGCACAGCAGAAGGCCTACCGTTCGGCAAACCGTGAGAAGATAGCCGCACAGCAGAAGGCCTACCGGGAGAGAAAGAAAAAAGAAAGGGAGGTGTAAGCCGTGGAGTTACTGATCGTCAACGGTTGGGCACGCACTGTGTACCGCCCGGAAGATTTTGAGACACTGATTCGGGAACACATGGGGGACGATGCCGCCGATTTTATGTGCAGCTGGGGGAGAAATCCGCTCAGGAACGCGAATTAGTGCAGGCGGACCTAGACTACATGATGGAGGAATTGGAGCAGGACAGTAGAGCCTTCCGCGAAATCTACGAGATCGTGGAGAAAATTCAGGGGCTTTTCAACCAGCCCCGTACCCGTTGGAAGGACATTAAGGGCCTGGTGGGTTGCATCGGTGAGCTGGCGCAGGACGCCATATAATAGGAGGTACAGCATGGACAACAAGAAATTTAACTCCCTGGTGGAAGAACTCAGAAGCCGCAGTTTCGACACCCTGATTGCAAAAAACGCGAAATACACAGGCTGTTCGGGGGATGCACTCCATAATTTCCGGGAGGGTGCAGCGTTTACCGGGGATACCACAGCACAAACCTGTTGGGGCTACATGGCGAAACACCTGGTAGCCCTGCACGATATGGTGATTCTCAACCGGTTCGATGATCGAGAGGATTTCCTGGAAAAATGCAAGGATACGGTAAACTATATCTGCATCCTGTGGGCTATCGGAAACGAACAGCGAGAAATCGCACAAATGGTCCTGA
>NFZD01001034.1_pt1 | contig 14311 bp, 9 predicted proteins | sample 1095381 | NCBI WGS metagenome assembly NFZD01 (sample SAMN03609891, study PRJNA323583) | gut metagenome | isolation source: feces | host: Rattus norvegicus | place: Denmark: Riget | collected 2013 | reverse complement strand
TCTGCTCTACCATAACGTGGTTGTTTTGCATTTGGGTTACGGGTACCATCAATCAGATAGTCACCATTGGAATCACGGGCATCACGGCTTTCTGCAATCAGGAAGCAATACCTGATAGCTTCCCATTCAGCTGCCTGTCTGGGGTTATTGAGGTCAAATGTTTTACCATCCTCAATAATGAACATTTGGTTCTCTGGGATAAAGTTGTCAAGGGGTTTCTGCATGTCCTCAGGAGAAAGAATCATGTCACCGTTAGAATTAACGTGACGGACACAAGAAGGAAGGTTTCCGTTCTTGTCTCTGCAAGGTTGGATAAAATATTTTTGGCCTACCTTTCCGTAAGCACTTCTGAGAACCACGATATTCTTTTTCAGGTCCCCATTCTGGATTTCATTTGCCTTTTTAGCCATAAACATTTATTATTTTATATAGAGAAATGAGCAGGGGATTCTTTCAGCCCCTGCTCGGCATCTTGTTCTGTATATTAGATTTGATTAGGAACCAAATTAATAAGGATTTTCTGTACTGTAAAGTAAGAATGAACGGTAAGGGTTAGTTACTGCAATAGAAGCGTATCCCTGTGCAGTCATTGCACCACCAGCTACCATTGATGCTACTTCACCATCTTCCATACCAACACCTTTCAGTGTGTTAAAGATAAGGTCTTTGCCCTTAAGAGTGTAAAGGCTTACAGGTGGCTTAGCATTCGTCTTACCTCCAGTGAAGTCAATACACATTGCAAACGGCATCTGATACTCACGAGTAAGAGCACGGTTAGCAGTGAATGAGATAGTGTTTCCAGCAAACTCGTAAGAGCTGAAAGTAGCACCTACTCTATAACCAATACCATTAGCCTTAGAGTAGAAGAGTGCACCATCCGTCTTCATATCTGCAAGATACTTGAACAGTACACGGTTGAAGATAGCCCACATCTGCTCGTTGCAAACGAAAATGAAGTGGTTACCTACAGGGTTCTCAGCCTTAAGAACCATCTGAGAAATTACCATCTGGAATGTGTTGATAGTAACCTTAGATGCTACGTGCTTAGAACAGAAGCGTTCAATCTGAGGAATAAGGCCCTCACCGATAGGAATCTGACGACCAGTTGCACGGTCAGAAATTGTTGCCTTACCATCAACATTTACGTTACCCTTAGCAAGTAACAGCATCTGTTCACGGGCAAGCATAAAGTTGTCCATAAGAACCTTCTTCATTGGGTCCATACGGTAGATTGTCTCAGTAAGACAGCCTTGATTTGCACCCTGACCAATCTTAATAAGAGTGTCTTCCATCAGTTTGTACTTAGCACTGTAAGTCTCATCCACACGGATAAGTGTCATACAGTTACGCATCTTCTCAACGTTTGAGGTATACTTAGTGAAACCACAGTCGTTAAGTTCAGGCTTAGCATTACCAATCCAACGAGTCATCATACCAATCTGGCATGCACTTGCATCAAGGACTGAGCTGTAGTCATCGTCAATAAGACGAACAAGTACTGACCACATGTTGTCTGCCTTACGAGTAGGAGGTGCAACAACGAAACACTGCTGACCAGATTCCTCAATCTTGAAAATTTCGTGTAACTGGTAGTAGTTCTCAGGGAAAATCATTTCGATTTCCGAACCATCAGCACCGTTCTCAACAGGAACAGCAGCAAACGGAACTCGTTTGATTTGATTAGTTTCGATTTCCCATTCATAGAAATCAGAGTCAATGGACTGGAATCCGCCCATTTTTTTCTTTTCCTCACCCATCCAGACATTGCCTAGAAGGTCTGTTAGAGCACTGATTGTGTTCTGAGGATATAGTTTAGCAAGAATACCCAGCTTATAAGTTTTAGTACCAAGCAGCTTGCCAAAGTCTTCAAGAGTTCTTGTAGAACCCATGCTAGGATTGTTTGTTACAAAATTAGCTACTAACATTGTAAAAAGATTTGGTTTAGTTTAATACAGGAAAGTTACTCTACATCATTAAAGAGAGCTGATGCTGAAGCAACGTTATGGGCCGAAGGTTTATCTTTCGGGTTAGTAAAAGTAAGCTGTGATTGGCCCTTCTTACCAGCTTCAACTCCTTTTTCGTAAGCCGTCTTTAATTGGCTGGAAATCTCGCTCATAATGTCATTTCCTTTGAGTGCCCAAAAAGCAAGTTCAACAAACTTCTTGGGGTCATTCATTACTTTTCCAAACTCAGAATTGCCCTCCTCATCCCTTGTCAGAATGTAGTTGGCAATGTCGTTCATGTCTTCGATAGAAAGCTCAATACTTTGGCCTCCTATTGTGTCTAATGACTCAATCTCTTTGAGTACTGATGCACTGAAGTTCTTGAAGTCCTCTTCTTGCTGAGCTTCAGACTCCTGTTGTTTTTGGTAGTTGAGTTCGTCTTCCCTCTGTTTGTACTGAGCACGAAGGCTTTCAATAGTCTTCTCATACAACTCAGGATTAGACTTAGCATTCTTCAACAGCTCTTCCAGCTGTTCATCAGATACATTCTCCTCTCCATACTTATCAATAGCATCTAATACAAACAGCTCATCATCGGAAATTGCATCAATTTCGTATGATGAAACAGGCTGCACAGCCTGAGCTGCTTCTTTCTTCAGGGCTTCCAGATACTCATCTGGAGACTGTTGAGCTTCCCTGATTTTTTGTATAAGATTAACCTCCTCCTCACTGTAGTCTGAAGATTCTACAGTTTCTACAGGTGAGAGGATGTTCAGTTTCTCCTCTCTTGAAAGGTCTTTCCAAGCACGTTCGACAACAGTTCCATCCTCTTCTTCAAATTTAATTTTTGAAGCATCCTTGATACCATTTGCTGCAAGCAGGTCAGTGATAAACGAATCATCTGACTGTGCAGGCTCAGGATTCGCAGGTGGTTCTAGCCCTGGTTCCGGTGCCGGTTCGGTTGGGTTGGTGACTCCCTCAAATGGGTCATCAAGAGCACCAGCCTCTAAAAATTCTTCTCCCATAGTCCATTTACATTTTAATTTTTTAAAATATCTAGAGTATGCAACACTACATAGTAGGTGCTATCCCGATAATATCGGTTTTTAACAAATACCCCAAGCTAAATGCTCCAAAAACAGGGCATTTTGTTATTATGTTTTGTAGTGTTTCTTATTAAAACTTAGCCACCTGGGGCAGGTTCAGGCCCAGGCTCTTCAGGAGCAGGTTTGCTATCCCTCAATGGCCTTCTTAATTAACTCCTTTACCCACCCTACACACGGAATAGTTTTATCATACGAGGCATCATCAAAACCGGTAGCAGGAAACTCTAGCGAATCTCCATAAACTGGGTATTCAGAGCCTTCAATTCCTTCAAAGGTTCCACCATAAAACTTAGGATTTACACCAACGAAATTATCACTATAGATACCATTGCCTTCAAACTGTTCTGCAGGGTCTGTAGAGTCAGCGGGCTGTGGCTTGCTTATAGCACTGAGGTCACCAATCTGTGTAGTGGTTTTCATTACAAGAGTTCCATCTTCAACAGTACACTCTTGCAGTGAAATACTGTTACTAGAGTGAAACAGAATATGCACTATTCCGGTGGGGTCACCAATCTTGTAGATAGGTGAGTTCTTGAGGTTTGTAAGGACACTGTCAGCAGGATTATCCTGTGTGGGAACATTGATTATCAATGGGTCAGCGGATGTAACGGTTCCGATAAGTGCAGCGGGTAGTGTGTGACCACCTGTGTCACCATAAAATATGTCAGCATCACCACTTAATACTTTTACAGAGACAATCTCTTCAATAGTAGGAATCCCTTCTATGTCAGCAGATTCTCCATAAGTGTTTGGTCCTGTCTCACCAGTATCTTCGTCAACAACAGTTGCAGGAATCAGAATACTGGCCGTGCCAGTTACTTCATTCTCATTAACAGAATAACTATACACAACCTCAAGGTTCACATCCTGTGTAGGGGCACTTTCAAGAGTTGCCTGTAATCTCTGTACAGTTTTTTCCTGGCCATCATCAGTAGCAAGTTCCAGAGTCTTGGCAACAACAGTTACCTGATTCCCTCCAGCAGTCTGTATAAGTACATAGTCACCTTCAACAAACTTATTCTGATACTTCAGAATCAGTGAAATATCTGTGGGTGCTGAAGCCCAGCTTGCTCCCTGTATCTGGTTTTTGTCAAGGGTTCCAACGTATGTTGAATAGACCTGTGGCTCATATTCTGATGATGAGTTATGAACAATAAGGTTATCAATTTCCAGATAGGCTTCATCATCTTTTGTATAAACAAGAAATCCTGAGACTCCTTTCTCTGAACCCTCCAACATAAACACGTTCTGTTTACTTATAATAAGGTCCCTTTTCACAAACACTTGGTTGTTCTTGAACCAAATGTAATCAGAGCCATCAACCTGGATAATCAAACCTCCTTCAGCACTAATAGTGTTGCTCTCTCCTTCAATGAAGATACCACCTATTTGTAGTGAGGTAACAGCTTCAGGTTCTGTAGATGAGTCACCATCAGGGGTATCACTGTCCCCAGCAGTTCCACCAGCAATATCAATAAACTCTTCATTGACAATCTTGTAGAGTTTCTGGTCCTCAAGAATGTAGACAAGACCTTCTGTCAGTCCTACTGCTTTTGCCTCATCAAGAGTTTGGAAATACACTCCAAGATTCTTCATAGCCTGAATAAATTGCTCAGGCTTAAGTTCCTGTGCAGCAGTGTATGAGATATAACCGTCAGAGTCTGAAGTCAACAGAATCTTAGTACCATCAACATAGAGATAAACAGATTGTGTTTCTTCACCGTTTTCATCAGTAGAATTAACAATGTAGATACCCGTCTTTTTCATGTCGTCCTCTGATGACACTACAAAGATTTCAGATGAGTCATCAACTGCAAGCTTACCGTTCTTGAATATTGTAACAAACCTGTTAGGTGTCTTAATTACAATATCACCGGCTGTGCTCAGACAGGTGTTAGCATCATGGTTCCCAACAGTGTTGTAGGATTTTCCAAACATTGCAATCTTTCCCATTAGTCTTCCACATTTACTACTCGTGATTCACCTGTTTTAATCAAATCATTTGAATTTTTTATAACATACTTATCCGTCCTGACTTTCTTAAAGTTGAAGTGAATTAATCTGCTGAACCAGCATTTGTACTTGTATTTTTTCTCTGTATAGACAAACACTGTCTGTTCATTTCGTATATCAGGTATAACGGTCAGGGAACTGTCCTGCCGAATAACCTCAATGGATGTTTGGCTGTTTGGTTTTACGGTAGCTGTGAAGTTGAGGGTAACAGGTATAGTATCTCTTATTGTATCTCTGAGAACTGTCTCAGTGTACACAATAGTCTGGATACTTTTAGGCTTAAGCTTGAGTTCTTTTCTTAGTGAATCAATTCTTTGTATAAGGCTATCCCTTGATGAGCTAAGCTCAGCAACTGTGTGTCTCAGTACAATGTTTGTAGAATCACTTTGTCCACATTTGTGCTGATAGAACTCAAGGTTAGTTCTGAGTCTGTCACTTTCATTCACTGCATTCTTATATTTGGTGTACAACACAGAGGTAGTCAACCCCAGTATGAGTAACACTATTCCAGATACTATAATTCGTTTTAGCTCCTGCATATAAGAATATGTTTAAAGAACTCATGGATAGCATCTAGACTACCCATGAGTTTATTATTGTTTTTCAATCTGTTAGACTTCCTCAACATAAATTCCAACAAGGTCTTTCAGAGGGTTGAATACTGCTATTCCAGTGTCCCTTGTACATTTGTAAACTATACCATCCTGAGTGTAGTATAGGTCTTTGGTAAGAGCCATGTTGTTATTGTAGGGAATTGGGTCATCAATAGTTCCTGCATGGGACTCATTGATTTCCTCATAGAGAGATGCTGTCTTGACACCAGGTGCCTGGTTTTCAAGTACTACAGAGATATCTTGACGAGTTTTGTAGAGTGCCTTTTTGTAAGTAACCTTGTCACCTGCCTTCAGAGAGCCTCCAATGCAGTCAATCCATGCTGGATAGAGTGCTTTGCAAACAAGTGCTTCATTGTCCGAAAGCCCAGTAGTCTTGATAACTATCTTAAGCAATTCGTGAACAGCCTTGTCAGAAATAGGTATTCTGTCTTCAACTACAGCAGCCTCAGGAACCTTAAAGTCTGCTTTAACCTGTGCTTTGATTTCTGCAACAAGTTTGCAATATTCCTCATACTCTGCACTAGCTCCATAGTTAGAATTTATACCCATCTTGAATGAGTTATACTTATTAATCAGAGCCATTTCCTCGTCAGCCGAAATATACTGTCTGAGAATTGCAGTAATAGCATCTCTGTAGTCAGGCTGGGATTTGATATATGCCTGAATGAAATCCCACCTTGTTTCCTGGTGTTTTTCACCAGTCTCTTGGTCCTCAACTTCTACAACCTTTTCAGTGATTTTATAATTGTAGTAGTAAGCACCATTGCCAAGCTTCTCAATCACAGCTGGCTTTATAGTTGACTCCCAAATACGTGGTTCTGTCATTGTTTAAAGAATTTTGTAGTTCCTAGATAATCTTTCACTGACCATGTTATTGAGCAGTTCTTTGTTAGCACTGCGTAGTGTATATGGCCGGTTCCTGTATATTGCATATACTTTGTAGTATTTAGAGTACTGAACGATTTCTATAATACGAATGTATTTACCTTTGAATTGCCTTAGACTAACCTCAGTTCCAACCCAGGTAGAGAAGTGAATACCTGTTTCTTTTTCCAGCTTCTGAAGTAGGTGCTTTGAATCACAATATTTCAACCAGCCGAAATAGGCAGCTAGCTTCTTCTTTAGAGTCTCTTGAGACATCTTTCCAGCTTTGAACTTGTTTACACATCGTTGTAGTCTCAGCTTGATGCTCTTTCTGAGTTGGGTATGGGTATGATAGAAGACATATCCTGCAAAATCAATACCTCTGGAGCTTACTGGAAAGATTTGGTAGTTCTGTTTAACCTCCAGTTTCAGCACTTGATGAAGGTACATCTTAATCAGAATTAGTATGGTTCTGAGTCTCTCTTTGCTATTTGACAATATCACAATATCATCAGCATATCTGAAGTAATATTTCACATGAACCTCTTCCTTCAACCAGTGGTCCATATATGTCAGATATAGATTTGCAAAGAACTGAGATAAGTAATTTCCAATAGGTACTCCATCAGTAGAATCTACTATCTCATCAAGCAGTTTCAAAAGACGTTTATCCTTGATTTTCTTTCTCAGTATATCATACTTCAGTATATCGTGATTTATCGAAGGGTAGAACTTTTTGATATCTAGTTTTAGGCAGTATTGTGTTCCAGAAGGACTAGTTTTCAGAGCTTTCTTGACATCAAAAGCCAGCTTATGAATGCCTCTACCTTTTATACAGGAATATGTGTGGTTGATAAACAATTTCACCCATATCGGCTCCATAGTCAGCATAATGTCCCACTGAGCAATTCTGTCTGGAAAGTAAGGTAATCTGTAAATGACTCGTTCTTTTGGTTCATACACTTTGAAGGTATCATATTCTGAGGTTTTATATGAGTCTGTTTGGAGGCTTTCCAGCAGTCTCAGATAGTCTGATTCTTTGTGCTGGTCATGCTTAACAATGCCCCAGTTGTGCTTACCTTTCCTTGCATGAGTATCTGCTATTTTAATTGACTCGATGTTATTTATATTTGGATATAAATTGTTCAGCCTTTTCATATAGATAAAACTCTATTTATACTACCGGAGAGTCTTCGGTTCCGAAGTACAACATCATCACCTACCAACACCCCATTTAACATATACTACGTCATTTTTTGCCAAGAGGCAAGGTTACCAGGCTCCCCTCCCTCAAAAGGGAGTCAATGGATAAACAGATAAATATAACGGAAGCCTACATTCGTATTCACATTGCTAACCTCGTTATTAGAATTGAAGTTGCCTAAGCTAGCATTAGCACTGTTATTAGCGTTGCTGCTGAGCAGTTTTTCTTTAGAATACAATTCTATATCTAGGAACTAACAATAGCAATAACTCAATATAGGATTAACCTAGCAACCTTTAAAATCTAAGGGAACAGTCCTAAGACTGCCCCTTAGAAAAGTAGTACATTACCATCTATAAAAACTATATTGTTAGGGAACAATACTCTTATTCTGTTGATACGATAGAACGGAAGCCCACATGCGCAGACACATGGCCAACCCCGCTAAAAGAAGTGAAGCTGCCTAAGCCAGCATAAGCACCGGTATCAGCGCGGCCGCCGAGCAGTAGAGTTCTAAGTGAGGTGTTCTTACTTCCAGTCCAGTGATAATCACATTTGTACTGTGTAGTATTACCACCCATTACTCTTGGGATAATTTCAGCAGAGTTACCTAAATCCCATTCCTTGGTATAGCCGTCTGTATGAACTTCCAGGCCAGTAAGTTCCATCTTCTGCATATCTGCAAGAGAGTCACCATAGAGGGCAGGATTGTCTGTTGTGTAGACATAGTTCATATTGTCGGGGTGGTTATCTGCGTCAGCATCAATGATAACACCATCTACGTTATGCCAGATATGTCCAAAGATATCTTCTAGACCTCTCCAACGGGTGGAGTAAACATTACCTACAGGAGCAGGACCGAGAGGTGCAACTAGCTTAACTCCTGTGCCATTACCAAATTCATTGGTATAGCCATTAGGAACAATAGGATAATGTCCATTATAACCGTTCCAGTCAGATAAGTTTGTTAGGCCTGCACCCATACCACCTTGGTGATAACCCTCGGTAGTTAGGTTGGCATTGTAAGTATCCTGTGAGTTAAAGTTTGCATATTCAATAACCCATAGCCAGTACATAATATTTTTATACTGACGGTAAGACATAATTTCCTTTCCAGCCTTACGAACATAACCTCTGAAAGTGGCTCTAGAAATATTGGTTCTACATTTACCAAGCTGTCTCTTGAAAACGTCTTCATTTTCGTCGTTTACTGAGTTGTTATTACCACCACGACAGTAAGCATTCGAGTTGGCAACTGATACCGCTGTATTAACTTCAAGAGTACTCAGATAGCCCATATTTTCAGGAACAGTGTTAAGCACTGTGTCTCTGTAAGCTCCGATAAACACTGATGGCTGGTGAGTCCATGATTCATCTACAGCCATTGTGCTGATTCGTACTTCTCTGTTGTCAGCTTCGTCCCAAGACTTAATCCAGAACTCAGGTACAAATACCATAACCTCACCATCATATCCATCAAGTCTTGAGCCGACTTCAATATCAACAGTTTCAGCTGGAGCAGCCTCCCCCTGCCAAGCAACAGTGATGGAAGTGTTCGCTGTGATTTCTGTGATAATAGCTATATCTTCAGAACCAGACACCCTAATATATTGCCCAACCACAAAAGTAGTAGTATCAGCAACGGGAATGACTGTGTTATCTGTTGATAGGTCAATACCTTTGAGTATTGTAGGATTTTTCCTGAAGTTCCAGTTGGCTTCATCAAGCCAGTAAACAACTTCCTTATTGAGTGGGTTGTATACACAACCCTTCATTCCTGACTGAATAGGAAGAGTCTTGTGCATGTTGATGTTACCACAACGTTCAAGATGGGGGTCAGCTACATTAGGTTTCCATTTGACTCCATAGGAAATCATGTCCAGCATATCATAATCTACCCAAACTCCTTTGGTTCCATCATGTGATAGCAGCTGGCCCTTTTTACCATTTGAGGGTATTGTCTGAAGGGTAATGGTATCAGTTTTGATTCCCTCCTCTCCAACTGTGTCAACAATCTTAACACCACCAAGTATCTCTGGAGTAGCCTGAGGCAGAGTGTATACATACTTTGATAAATCAATAGTAGATACTACTGTATCAGCAGAGTCTTTGAGAGTAAGCAAGTCTCCTACCAGAGATAGAGTATATGTGGTATCTTTAGCAGCTATAAGCAACCTACCATCACTCTCAGTGATAGTAATGTTAGCACTTGCAGTAAGTGCATTTTGCTTTGTGTTGAGCTTTTCAAACAGCTCTTTCAGGGATGTGAAATACACACCGTGTGTCCAAATCCTTTGGGTGTCTTTGATAAACACGATGCTGTAATCCATGATATTACCAGCAGCAAGCTGGGTATCAAAGTTGGCTTGTGTTTTAAAGCACACTAGTTTCTTTTCAATCGCCATAAAATGTTCTTTTAAATTTTAGAAAAGATAGTAATCTAGTAACTGACAAACTATCAGTAGAGGAAGACTGTTGTCTCCCTCCACTAATAATAACGATATTTTGTTGTCTGACCAAGGTCAACTCCAAGTATTTTAATTATTTGTTATCAGATTTACTCTGCTTCATGCCACTCAAGTTCTGCAGTCAGAGCAGCAAGTGCTTCCTTAGTTTCCGTAAGCTCTGTTTCCAGAGTAGTGATTCTTTCTGTAGCAGCAGTTAGGTCGGCTGCAGAAGCAATGTCATTCTCAGTAACAGTGACCTTGCTGTGACCGTCAGTCTGTGCAGCAACTGTTACAGTTACATGGCCGGTTGATTTAGCAACAATCTCAGTTTTAGCAGCTGCAATAGCAGCATTCAAACCAACAATCTTCAGACCATCCGCATCAACCTGCAGATAAGCAACATCGGCTGAATTTTTTTCGTTTGCAGAAGCATCAATCTTGATTGAGAACTTCTTGTCAGCACCAATCATAATGCCATCGCCTACCTCAACATCACGGAGGAATGTAGAGACATTGACATAACGAACTACATCAGTTCCGTCTGCAACAGTGAATGTAAAGATAAGAGCATCATCACCAGCACCCTCCTGACCAGTAGGAATTACTCCGAGTTCAACACTCTTCAGGAACTTATCTTTGAGGATATCAATAGTAACATCACCTACATTGATTTCAGTCCCGTCAGGTGCAATACCCACAAGACCATAACGAGTTGCTACATTAGGCTCAGTTGAAGGAACATCAAGGTTCTTCAGTTTAACAGAAGCATAAGCACCATCAGCAGTTGCTGACAAGATGTTTCCTGCCTTTGTATTAATCTTGAGAGCTACTTTCTTCTGGCTGTTAGAGTCAGCTATTTCATCAACAACAATAGCCTTGTCATCACCAACATATTTCTCAAGAGCAGTCTCATCAACACGGAGACCCTCATCTGTAATTTGCAGGCCACCATCTGCAACAATCTTCACACCCACCTTTGTAGGCTGAACTGCTGCTCCTTCACCAGAGCCAGGAGTTACTTCTACTGAAGCATCCTTTGCAGTTACTTTGTTCTGATTAATCAGATTCTTGAGTGGTGTAGTGTCAATGTTGACCTTCTTATTTACCGGCTCAATATCAACACCATCAAGAGCAACTACCTCGATAGTGTTTGCCTGTGCACCTTCAGGAAGCTTATCAAGTTTGTAAGCCTGAGCCTGAGTCATCAGACCACCTCTTGAAGACTCGACACTGATACCACCCTGAGCATACTGCAGGGTGATTGTATCAGAGCTACCATTGGTATAATTAATTACAATGATATTAGGTGTGGTGTACTCGACACTTTGAATCTCCTGATGAGCAGCAGCATTGTAACCGAAAGAGGTTCCGTTTACAATAATCTCCTTAGTGTCAAGTGAGAAGTAGATACCATCAACAAACTTTGTAGCATCATACTTTGCTTTGTTTCCTCTATAAAATTTTACTAAAGCCATAATAATTTAGGATATAAAACAGTTACTAAAGGACTTCTGTCCAAGCTAATGTAGCATAGAGATGCCCATCACTGCCTTTAGTTAGTATATTATCTTCATCATTTGAGACAACTATCTCATCCAGGAACTTAGTCATGCTTAGATATAAGTTGTACTTGTAACTAGTACTTAAGTCTCCTGTATCAACACCCATTGTAAGAACAATGTAGGTATAGCCGAAGTAAACTGGATTCTCCACAGAATCATAATCCTCTCCGTCTACCTGTCTAGGTGGATACATATTAAGCATATTTTCGTCAAAGTTATGGAGCACTGTATAGCTTAGCAACTGGTCGTTTAGAGCAAACTCACCAAGTTTGTCCTCTGGATTATCTGTTTTACCATAGATGGTAATGATGTTATGGTTCTGTTTAACTGCAACTCTTGCAGATAAACCCTCTGTAGACTCATAAAGAATCTTCTCATCAGCAGGAATGATTACATTAGCTGAGATTTTGTAGTCAGCAACAGACACCTGAATAGTATTTGTCCTATCACCTGAATAAGCATCAACCAGTCCTGAAAGGTTTACATAGACAAGGTCACCACTTACAAGTGTAAGGATAAGAATACTCTGGCCTTCTCTAATAAGAACTCCTTTCTTAGCGGCATTGATAACATCTTCAGTTGTAGCTGCTCTTTGCTCAGCAAATGACAGGTAATCCTCTGTTTCGAGATATACTGTTGAAAGTATATTGTTGTTTCCGTCCTTTAGTATCAGGGGAACTTTGCTATTTACCTCTGGTCCCTTTTCAAGACTGAAAGCAGCATTCCTGACTTCCTGCTGTACATAATCTTGCACACTTGTAAGAGAGCCGATTGCATTGAGCAAACGCAAGAACTCTGTGTATTGCTCCTTTGTAAGCATACCGTTTCTTTCAGCAGAAACAGTACCAAGCTCAAGTGCTTGGATATCACTTCCATCACTCTTCTTATAGTAAAGTCTCATGCAGTCTTCATCATAAATCAAAGACACAATAGGATAATCACCAGGAAGAATGTTTACACCATACCTCATTCCATTGAAGTAGATAAATGGCTTGTCAGTAATGAAATAAACTGTGTTTTCCACCGGTGGGTTAAGTACAAGGTACTCATCCATTGAAAGCTGACTGAACTCAATAGGTAGTGTTGATTCACCACCTACAGGAATAGAAGCTTTAAGTCCATTAGGACCAACTTCGAGTTTTACACCTGTGCTTGAGTCGTCAAGCTTCAGCTGTGTGTAAAGTCCTTTATTTGTATTCTTGATTTCAACTGCTGAGTTTGCATTATTGTTACTATCAATTTTAACATTGGCAGTAACTACTCCGTTGATAACTTCTGTGTGAACTGTGTCAGTATCACCACCTGATATCTGAATATCAAGGTCAGCAAGACTGACCATATATACCTTGCCAAGGTTTGTGGTGATGGCAAGGACATCAGTCCCTGCCACATAACCACATCCGTTATCTACATCGGTTTGAGTAACCTTTCTATTGGCAAAAGATATAATATGTTCCTCTTTTGGCATCACAACGATAGTGAGTACTTCTCCATTGACTGCCTGACCCATAAGTCTCATTGTTGAGGTGTCATCTGGGTTTTCCTCAAATCTCAGAGAGGTGATACCACCACCTGTAGCCTTACGAACTAAATTGGTGATAGCCTGCTCTGTAAGGATGATTCTTTCAGAAGGAATTTCAGAAGCTTCGTTTTGCACATTATAGTGCTTATAATTCAACCAGAGCCAGTCTAACTGGCTCATTCCTTTTGGTCTGTCTTCACTCTTTAGTATCATATACGTCAATCCAACTATCGTTATCGTTTCCATCAGGGAAAGTTTCATCTATGTCTACCCACTCAAGAGCTGCAATAGATTCGGCATACTCCATTGCTTTTTGTACCTGCTTCTGAACCCAAGCAGTGCTTGCAATTCTCTGTGAAGAGTCATTATCCTCAGGTGCTATTGCAATCTGAGGAATACCCTTGAATACAGGTGAGTCTATTGGGGCCTTCCCATCAATGGCTTCTTTGTAGCTGTCAAGTGCTGCCTGCACACTTTCCTTCAGATTCTCTGAGATTGCCCTGAGTGATGTACGAACTGTCTGGGTGCTGCCGTTGTGAAGATTGAACTCCTGAACAAGCTCATTACTTGTCTGGTCATAGTGACTGTCTTTCACAAGTGAAGCAAGTCCTATGTTGAAGATTCCGATAGTCTCACCATTTACAACAATGGTAAGGATACCTTCCTCGTAAGTAGCACTAATCTTAACTGGTACCTCAGGTACATCAATCTTGTTTCCAGCCTGTATGCCGTCCTTTGTAAGAACATAAGTAGCAACACAGCCAGGTTCTGGAGTGCTTTGCTTTACGATTGAATACTCAGGATGCTTCAGGTTGTCAATCTTACTGGTTAGCTCCTTATCAACACCAACAGCACGAGCAATTTCAGCATCCAACTTCTCACCAACTGTTTGTAACATTTGAGAGAAAATAGATTCTGCTTGCTTAGCTCTTTCAGCCTCACTGTTTACTTCAATCTGTAGTCTGTTTTCCTCTTGAGTAGCTCTCTGTGTCTCAGTTCTGATAAGCTCTTTGATAGCAGCATCTTCACTCTTTCT
>NFZD01000020.1_pt1 | contig 14351 bp, 11 predicted proteins | sample 1095381 | NCBI WGS metagenome assembly NFZD01 (sample SAMN03609891, study PRJNA323583) | gut metagenome | isolation source: feces | host: Rattus norvegicus | place: Denmark: Riget | collected 2013 | reverse complement strand
TATGCCTTCGTTTTTGACATTGAAAAATGTTTTCCGGATATACAGCGTTCAACAGTGTCTACCATATCATATATATCATCTTTTCCTGAAGATATGACATCTTCTATTTTCAAAACATTATCTTCGATTTGCTTCAATAAAACTTCAAAAGTTAAAAAACTTTTTTTGTTTTTCTTCATTCTTCCGTCAGCAAGTTGAAAGTCGATAATGTAATTGTTTTGAAATATTTTATTTCTGCATAATATCTCCGTCACGTGTCTTTTGAGTGCAAATCTAACATCTTTTATGTCGTTCACATAAGATTCCTTTTCTTCATTAGGGGTTATATACGTTTTACCTTCTATGTATATAACCATTGGATTGTATTTGTTTGTCGAGCCTATTTTAAGATTAAAAACGTTGTGCTCGAGAACTTTTTCAACGTTTGTCCTAACTTGTTTTCCTGTCCGTACCATTCAATAAAAAAAATAACTATATATAATATAGTTATTTTTTCATAAAAGTCAAGTGCTGTATATAATTTTTTTCTAATAATAGAATATCTGATTATAATAATCAATTCTATATTCCGTTAATTCTTTAGGTGCCAATCGCTCAAATTGATATTTTGTTTTTTTATTTTTTTATAATATTACCTTGTTCAATCTTCATCTGCATAGTCCTGCCAATTTCTGTTACCGCGGTTTCCCTTTTCTCTCTGTTGTGTTAATTTTCCGTGTTTGTTCGGCCTTTCTTTGTGGAAATCATTTCCGTTTCTATCAAAACCGCGCAAAGATTTACCTTCTTTTACTATACGCAACACGGCGCCTTGTACGCATTCTCTGATTTCTTGCTTTGTTGCTTTAATTTTCATGGTATTATTTTTATGTTGTAAATTGTTTTATTACTTGTTTTTCTTCGTTCTTACGAGTTTATTAATAAATAGCATTACCTTTATCATTCCTTCGCTTGTGGAGCCATCAAATCCAAATATTTTTGTGAATTTCCTTCATCTTTCAAAATGTAAACTTTCGCAAATTCATTAGGAAGAGTTCCACCATATCTTATATTGCTTGGAACCAATATATCTATCTTATGTTGTCCGGCAAACCTTTTATTCATGGTATCCTGTATTTGATAAACGCCGTCCTGTAATCCTTTATACGTGCCTTCTATCTTTATAACATCCCCATATTTCAACCCGAGAGATTTCATGAATGTACGTTCCATAGCGACAATTTTATGTGAGCCTACGTCATTCAAATTAAGCTTGAACATTGACGCTGTATGCTGAAAATCCTTGTTACATTGTCCCGCCTCGGCATTGTAAACTGTTATAATTGCATCATTACAAACTTCTTTCCAATCTTTGTCATTTGAGTTTTCAGCCAATTCGATGACAATATCGTTTTTTTCGTCATCAGTTAATGTGTGGCACGAAAAAGCAATCATGTCAATAACAATTCCTATGGATAATATTCCTGCGGCTACAAGTCTTATTGCCCGTCTGAACACCTCATCCTTATTTGAGCACCCAGCAAACAACTTGTCATATAGATTTTTGAAAACACCCTCATATAACATTTGTTCACTTAGAATGCTGTTGAATTGTTCTTCCGTCAAATATATTTTTTTCATTGTTTATTTTCCCTATTTGCTATTGTTTTCTTTATTGCAAAAACACCTATCTGTTCTTTGTTTCGCATTAGCGGTTTTACGACAATCTCCGGATTTGCGGCAATCCTGTTCCATAATTTCTCAATTGCTACATCTGACGGAACTCCAGATTTGTTTTGTTTGTAGAAATTCGCTGCCCTGTTGCTGTATAATGAACATGTAGGATAACCTTGTAATATGAACGCGGTATACAATTTTTCAGCAATTCCTTGATTCCTGTACTCCGGACTCACTTCTATATGCAATTGATACATTGAAAATCCCTTTTTTGTTTTTATCTCTTCCGCACTAAGACAAACATAATTACGTCCTATTTCGGTATTTCCTATTACCGGTATAAGGTGACAATATCCGCGACTAACCGGTATACCGTCAGGAATTACATCATCTTGTACTGTAAATTTTATTCCTGTCGGATCAGTGAAAAGCAACTTTTGTATTTTGTCGTTTTTCTGTATTTCAGCCTCTATAATCCTGACTTGTGCCTCTGTCAACAGTATCTTACGCATATCAATCCTCCTCTGTTAAGGCTCCGTTTAGTTCAAGTAATTTTTGCAAATCTTCTTTCAGAGTTTCTTCGTTGTATTTTTTTGTCTCCAATTGTGTTTTTATTCCATGTAATCTTGATTTCCTATTGATATCATCGTCGCATTTTTTGCTATTGATGGACTTTATGCATTCATTTTTATAGGATTCAAACAAACTTTCTTTGTTCCCCCCGGACAAACCGCACATGAATATGTCGTTTATCACTTTTTTTTCCGTGTCAGTTTCTGCTTGTTCAAGAATATCATTATAATCTGAAATCAATTCATTGTTTGATTTTGTCAATTCCGTGTTTCCTTCTACTTTCACTTGCTTTGATTCAATGAATTCCCGTAAAATGCGTAAGTTTTTAACTTCTTCGCTAAGGTTATCAAGATTTGTCTTTCCTCCGTTTTTCGTAAAATACTTTATCGCATCGTTAATGTTTTTATTTTCGGACAAAACATTATCAATTAATTCAGAACTTGTGTTTTTAGAAGATGAAAATGCTTTTTTACATATTTCATACATAACCGCTTCGCCTTCTGATAATTGTATTGTATCTATATGTTTTATAGCCTCACTTATAACATTACAAGCGTCTTTTCCGTCATACTCTCCATTAATTCCGGTACGTTCAAGTACTTTGTATATTGTATTGATTGCCTTGTTTTCTTTTATAAGTTTCACATATGATGCGATAATGTTCTTTCCATTTGCATTACTGCACAGGTCAGGCATGACGGATTCAAACAGTGCTTTGTATTCCTGAAATGACAGCCCACTTATTGAGTTTATCTTTTCATTCAGATTTTTTTCAGCAACCATATTATCTATCGTTTTGTTCAAACTTTCTTTAAGTTTAAGCAAATCAGATGTTTTATTTAAGTTTAATTTTCTCATTGTATTCCCAATTTGTAATAAATAGATTATTATTAATCTAATAGTTTATCCAATTCCGTTTTTTTGTCACTGAATTTACTTAATTCTGATAAAGCACTTTTAAAACCCTCGTTACATATGAAATTATCAGACAAATTACACTCTTCCAGTCCGCTTTTTGTTTCATTGTTCAACACTTGATTGATATATTTGTCAATGATTTTATTCGCCCCCTCGCTAAGCAGTAATTTTCCGTTTGATTTTACAGATTCCATTGGTGTTGTGTCATCCGCTGTACTCATATCGATAGAACCTTCTTCTCCTCCAATATCTCCACCGTCACCTCCTGGTTCACCCAATCCGCCTAAATCATCTCCGAAGCCGCCACCTATAGGCGGTGTTCCTCCGCCGCCGTCAAATCCGCCTCCGTCGACACCTTCTGCTTGGTTGAAATTATACTCCGCTCCGGGTTCCCCGTAAATACGGTCAACTTTGTTAAATATGTCCGTCTTTTTTATAATCTGGTTCGTAAGTCCCAACTCGGTTACTATTGCACGTTCAAGTCTCATTTCATTCAATGTAGCAGCAATTTCATCGTCAGTCCTTCCCATTATTTCTTTTTGAACTTGATGCCACGACATGAGAGGAAGCCCTCCTCCTGGATCGGATAATGCACTTGCTGCGTTTGTAAGACGCTTAGCCATATTATCGAGTTCCATCAACTCAACCTGGTTTGACGGATTGTTCAGCGTCAACGTGAAGTTTGTCAGTTCATCATGGAAACCAAGCAAATACAGGTGTATTATTGCGATTTTGTTGAGTTCCATTAAAAGAACCTGTTGGTAATAATTTATTGAACGGCAAAAACGTATATCCTGTATCGAAAGATTTTGTTGCTTTCCGGCTGATTCACTATAATTCAAAAATGATTTTGGAACCCCCATGGCAGTAAACATTTTACCCTGCATATAGTTTATGTCTTCCATCTGCAGTTGACTGTTAAGCCCTTGTAATACATCTATGCTTGTCGGATCCTGCCCGTCCCTTACCGGTATAAAATAATCTGTTGTAACATCCAAAAAGTTTTTACGTAAGTCTATTTGTCCTGTTTGAGGGTCTACGATTGGTGCGCGCTTGAATGTGTTTGCAAACTTGTCAAGGAACGCCTGTACATCAGCACTATCCATTGCACCAACATTCACTTTGTAAATTCTTCGTTCTATACTTTTTTCAACTCTGTGAAGAAGCATGGAATCTTCCATCATTGACAATATCCTCCAAAAACGTCTTGCGGAATTCATAACACTTACTCCATACGGTAAAAAAATAGCATCACGTATAAGTCTGAAGTGTGCAACTTGCCAACTAAGGAACGGCATTTGGTCATTGTGTCCTTCCCATACGAATTTTGTTTCGTCCGGTTTGAGATTATAAAGATTTGCTTCCGTTGTTGCTCCACCGTATATGTTCTGCAATCCGTTTTCAATACGCCTCATTTGATGCGTCGGTAGTTTTCTCCACCCAAGAACACCTTCGCTTTCCGTAATGTTCAAAAGTCTGAAATCGTTTCCGTACTTACACATCTCATAGCATATCTCAGGAAGCATCATGTGTATATTCAACCTGTTTACAAATAAATCCTCCAAAACCGATTTTATTCTCGGAGAGGATGAATATACATTCAACATTTTTCCTTTCTTTATTGTTGTTGCTTCTTCCGAAATAATTTCAAGCGCCCTCGTTACTTCCGGCCATTGTGCCATTAAATCAGCATCACGATACATGACTTTGACTTGCATTGCACCCGGCAATTGTTCCATTGAACTTTCATATCCGCTCTTCTTCCACTGGTAATCAAGTAAGCGTTGCTGTTTTAATGCTTCAAGTTTCTCATCTCTTTCTTCCTTATTTGAAAAAGAATACAACACTGAATCACCAGGTGTCATATTATATGTTACGGATTGTGATGTTAGCGTTGGATTAGGTTTTGAATTTAATCCGATAACAACATCAGTAAGTCTTTGGAAAATGGTTCTTTTATCGTTTTTGTTTGCCATGATGTTCTGTTTTTATATTGCAAGTCCGTTGCCATATATGCGGCAACTCAACTATTATATAAATAGTTCAAAATCAATAAAAGTCAATAAAAATAGGGCACCACATAGCGCCCTATTAATATATTGATATTTATTATGTTATATTATCCTATTGTTTTTTTTTATTGCCTCACGGATAACCTTGTCAAGTTTTGCGGATTCAGCAACCATTGCTTGCCGTCCGTCGCCATTAGTACCATGCTTTTGTGCATCGATTCCGTTATATTGTTGTTGATGTGCTCGTGCTTGATTACGATATCCGGCTGCCTTGTTTTGATAATCGGCATATTGGTTTTGTTGTTTTTGCAATCCACCCATCAGTTTTTGTTTATATTGATTTACTTTAGCATTCAAATCCTTCATCAACTGTGAGCGGTATGCTTTAAGTTGTTGCTGTATTTGTGCAGGTGCCTGTTCAACTTGTTGCTCTAATTGTTGGGCTTTTTGTTCAAAATCGTCGGCTTGCATATTATTAAAACGTTTCGCCATATCATGGTATCCGCTTTTCATTTTATCTGCAATGCCACCACCCACAGATTTTGCTACGTTGGATAACCATCCTTCTTCTATCTCGCCATTCTCTATTTCTTCACGTATCACACGTTCAACCATCTCACGAAGTTTTGATTCGCTAAGTTTAATTGTATTTGCCATATTTTTTTTTAATTTTATTATAAATAGTTTATTTATCGCCAAAAGGAAGTTGATTTATTAAAAAAAACATTAAATCGCCTTGATAAGCATTGCATTTCCGGTTAGGGCTTTCTTTGTGTTCTCAACAGTTTCCGCTTCTCTCGCAGTCATATTCCACGGAGACATTCTTTCTAGACGTTCTTTTAATTCATTCAATACTGCATCCATTTCTTTATCGGCTTGATTCATAAGCATCATATAATCAAGATTAACTTCTGCTTCAGGTATTTTTACAACACCACTGAATTTTCCGCGAACGTTAGCTAAAGCTTTTTTCGCTTTTGCGAAGAATATTTTACGAACGGTAACTTTTGCCGGGTCATTCAAAAGGCTGTAATCCATTTTATTCAATGGTACTTGGTCTGGAGACAATATAACATCCGGATTCTGTCTTCTACATTCATCAACGTCATTGTCCAACGTATCATAATACGTATACCACACTTCACATCCGACGAGGCTTATGCCTCCCATAGGATTAAACACGTTTCCAAAAGTCAGTTTTGATCCTGGGACGGAATATAAATGTAATATTCTCGTTCCATCCGGTCCTGCTGTTATTTTATAAGTTAAATCGCCTCTGAGCATTCTGTTTTTATATTGCAAGTCTGTTGCCATATATGCAATATCATAACTCTGTGCAATGTAAAATCCGCCTATTGGACCGAAAGATCCCCCTCCGGCTTGCCCGTATCCTCCCGCAAATCCAAGCATGTCGAGTCCGCCATAATTCGCATACAAAGCGGCTTGTGATGTACTTGGGTTGCACCACATAACACTATTCACCTCCCTATTGGCGGGTATGATATAATTTTGTTTTCCTGGTTCAATAGTTATATAGTCTTTCTTTAATTCCCATGGCCCTCTTTGTTGTAATCCGGCGTCTTTCGAGAAGAAATAACTATAATCTTTTGTTAAATCAAGTGTTCTTATGGACAGCGCATATGCCAAATCCATATTTGATAGATTCTTGTTATAGAAATTTGCCCAGTTTGTTTCTATTATCCAATTCTGGACAATTTCTGCATAATCCTCAACGGACATGGCGAGCAGGTCACATAATTGTTCGTCCGTGAGTTCGACTTCCATAATCGGTGCACCCACCTCACTTTTAAAACGCCTGAACAACGTTTGCATTTCTTCCGTTACTGCCATAATCAAATAATTTTTATTCCAACTTTATTACAGAATTGTTTGAATTTCTGCAATATTTCTTGTTTTGTAAAGCCTGAATTACTAGAACTTTCTTTCAATTGCGACTCATTACCCTTAGTTGCTTCCATACTGTTGTATGTTGTCGCAATGGATATTTTATTAAGGACTCTTGTTACGCTGTTGAGAAATTCAGCGCCTTCTTCTTTCGTAAACTCCGCTGAATGGGCGAACCTTCCGCTTTGATTCAACGCCAATCCTGTCATTATAAGTGTGAAATATGTAGCGTTCTCTGCAAATGCATTCTTATTGGAATCTTTTATAATATTTGCATCTTTATCCGCAATCGCGCTATAATACGACATTAATGCACCTATAAAACGGTTTGATGCGCTGGCATTGTTAGCAAAATTGACATTAATGCCTATTTTTTTGCACATATCCGTGACAACATCCGCAGCAATATTCGTTTTATTTTCTGTCTCTTCTTCTTGGGATATGTTGTGTCTTGAATTATAGTCTTCTTGTGCTTTTTGATTCAGTGCCCCTGTTAGATTATTAGATAAACCTATTTCCTCTTTTATTTTATCCTCTTTTCCCGGTATAAGTTCAGTATCCTCAATATCAAACTCGAGATAAACGGTAAACGGAGGTGCCGCATTAAACTTTTGTAATTCCCTTTTTACTGCCAGTTTTTGTTGCCACGACAAATCATCATACTTTGGCAAAGTTCCGTTATCTTTTCCAATAACTTTCTCTATTGCCTTATCCAATGTTTTTTTATCATCATTTTCTAGCAACGGAGTTTGAACATAGTATTTATGTGCGCCCGGTTTTACCAATCGGTTTAATTGTTTCCATTCATTCGCTGTCAGAATAAACGTAGGGTGTGTCCCGAAACTTTTTGCGGCTGCGAGTATTGTTGCAACATTTCTTACCGATTTAACCAACCCATAACTGGTATCCAAATATTTGTAAACTTTTTTATAATCCTCAAGATTTTTCATCACTTCAGGATTTTCAATATTTTTAATATATTCGAGCCACACGTCAATTGCTTTGTTTTGAGCCTCAATATATTTTGTTTGGAGTTCTTCCTTTGTCATATTAACGTTTGACAAGAGTCCTGGTAAATCATTCACCTCTTTCTCATTGTAATGTCCAGTATCACGTAATATGTTTTGTATTATCGGTAAAGTTTTCGTCTCCCAATTTCGCATATCATCATTGAATACCTTTATTAACAGAGTGTTTGGCACGCCTCTCCTTGGCGAGCCAATAAAACGGGTATATTCATCACCCGTCAGTCTATCTGTAAGCGTTTTTATATCTTCCTTTTCAAGATTATATATGTAAACGTTGTGCATATTCCTCTTTGTAACCGGGTCAACAATCTGACTGTCAGATATTTTCAGTCTTCTTAAGTCCGGCATATTTCCTTCCGTATCGTCCCCTCCGTGTTGTGAGCGAAAATGGTCTTTTCTCGCTTTTGCATTACCAAAATTATATGCTTCTTTCATCGTTTGTTTTCCTCCAAAAAACTTTTTAATATCCTTTAAATCACATATTGGACATCCGTCAATATCTGTTACCGTGTATTGTCCTCCTCCGTTATCCTCTATACACAGTTTTTCATTATTATATAACACTTCAGCAAATCCATCATCGTCAAAATTCGTACCCATATCAAACCACGTATCCGATATGAGGCTCTTCGTCTCAACAGAATAATAATTTATTGAACTACCTCTGTAAACCATGGCAAACCCGTTTATTGACTTCTTTGCCACATTGTCGAATTTTCCAGATCCGTCTATATTCTTGTCTTTAAGTTCAAATTCAGTATCTATGTTTCCTACAACCCGTCTCATAAGTTCTTCGGTAACGTCAGTCTTCCACGTCTTTCCATTATCGGAACTCCAAGCATATGGACACACATCACTAAAATCCCTTACAAATGCGCATGAACCGTCGTGCCATCCGTCATATATAAAACCGCGTATTTTTGTTTGCCTCATCCCACTTTCACCAACGAAATTGAAAATCTTATACAGAAGACTTGCAGTTTTCTTAGACAGACTGTTATAGTCATTCATAAATAATTGATTTCCAAATACGCGTAATATTCCACTTGCAATCTTTTCCGGAAATAACCTCTTAATTTGTTTCCCAATCCACCAGTCATTTCCGTAGTATTTCTTTGCAATATCACTGTTGAATATCAAGAAATCCTTATAACCTCCGATAACATAAGATTGTACAATATATCTTCCGTAACCATTTGCATTTTCATTACTGCTTCTTAAATTGTAAACGTTATAAACACCGGTTCCGTACATGTTTCCTCCGTTACTTCCGGTATATTCCCTTGAAAAACCGTATTTGAAAAGTGATTTAACTACGGCAAGCGGGTCAGAACCACGTGAATCTGACGGCCTATGGTAAACTTTCTCACCGGATTTTACAATTGACAGCAACTCCTGTTCGTTTTTATCATTTGCCATCTCAGAAAGCGATTCATATATTAAATTCTCTATATATTCTGTATGTAACTTATCCATGGTATTTTTAATAGCCTTTTGTTTCAACATTTGAATATAACACTAGTTTCCCGTCTTCATTTGCATGTACCATCGCATTTCTTCCCATATCTTTGAAATTATCAAACTTTTGGCACTCTTTCACAAACAATCTTAGGTTCCGGTTATTTTTATTTGCTAGTATGATGTGCAATCCACCACTTGGTGTTTCGTAGGTGTCAAGAACTTTTATGTTATAATAATCAAGCATTCTCATAACTTCGTTCCATATCTTCTTATCATTCGTGTCAACGTCAACAAACAACCTCAGCCTTGTATCTCTCCAATTGTCACCCGTTTTAGCCTGTCCGGCGACGATATCTTCCGCGCGCTTGTATCGCGCATCGTCTTGCGGGTATTTTGTTTGATAAACCTTCACATAAGAATCCGTGTCTTTCGTTGAGCGTGTGTTTACCGTTATGTATGCCCTCGCATTATTGTCTTCACACCACTTCACAATTTCCGGCTTTAACTGCATCAACTCTTTTGCGTTGTGTATTCTCCAACTCTTTAGGTACCAAGCGCCGCCATGATAACTTCCGTTTGCCTTTCCGGCATCGCGCTCCGCATAAGCGTCATCATTATCTTTCCACCGCTTTATTATCTGCACAAAATAGAAATCGTCGTCACTCTTAAACTCCAGCAAATTACATATCTTGTCGAAGTTATCAATTAAATTACGACTTTCTGATATTTGCCTTATTATGGACTCCTTTATTATTTTCGTTAATTCGCTTACAGTCATCGTACTTATATATAATATATTTCATTCTATAAATAGTCGAATTTAAGGAAAACCAACCATCCACTATATTTATTGTTATAAAACTTATTCAAATATGATTGATGTCCAAAGGCTTTCTGAAGAGTACATAAAGTGTTATTCCGATAAGAGTCGAATATACATGATTACGAACTATCTTAAAACATTTGACGGCACAAAAGGGAGGGAGGTTCCGTTCGGATTATTCCCGAGACAACAACTACTTTGCAAGACACTAGGTTTCAGTAACAACTCGGTAGCAACAACAAAATACAGACAAGCCGGTATATCCACTGTATGTGCGGCATATATAGCATGCGAAACAGCACTCGCAGACGCTGAGACTCCTAAGAATTCACTTGTAATCGGGAATACCCTTGAAATTGCACAACAGATGTTCAATAAAATCAAGGAATTTCTTATGCAGTTTCCTTTATGGATGTGGGGTAACGAGTTTATGGATTTGGGTTATGATATTACAAAACCACCACAATCAGAGAATGTTATTTTCACTAAGTGCAATCAAAAAGAGATGATTCTTAAAAACGGCTCAAAAATTTATGCCCGCTCATCCGATCCGCAGGCATCGCGCGGTTTAACAATACAACTCCTTGTATTTGATGAGGTTGCATTTATTGAGAATGCAAAAGAAGTGTATACTGCTGCGTTACCGACAATCAGTGCTGCGAAGGGCCGATGCGTATTTATAAGTACGCCACACGGTAAGGACCAACTATATTACCCTACCGTAAAAAACGCAAAACTAAAAGGTACGCCGGATTGGAACGGATTTGACTTGGTTGAGATGTTTTGGTATCAGGACCCGAGATACAATAAAAATCTTGAATGGCTCAAAAAAAACGAAACAACGGGAGAGTATGATATAGAAAAGGAACCGGTTCTCGATGATACAGGTACAATAGAATATAATGAAAGTAAATGGGAAGAACGCATCAAGAATGGGTGGAAACCACGTTCACCTTGGTATATAAGCATGTGTCAGCAATTCAACAATGACCCCCAACATATTGCACAGGAGTTGGAAGCGTCATTTCTTGGTTCCGATTCAACGGTTATTGAACCACAATACATACAAATGCAACGAGATTTGAATGTAAGAGAACCTGATAAAACATTAAAAGACCCGGTGTTGGATGAAACGTGGGTTTGGAAGCCTCCGTATGAAGGGCATAGATATTTAATGTCCATAGATAATTCAAGGGGGTCTAGTGATGATGCTACGGCACTTGAAATTATCGATATGGATGGTATTGACGATGACGGTATGCCGTGTATAGAGCAAGTTCTTGAATATAACGGAAAGTTAACAGGTGACAATATCGGAGAAATAGCGTATTCATATGCAATACAATACAACAATGCATTTATTGTTGTTGAGGATATAGGCGGATATGGCGCATCCACACTTATGATATTGCAACGTCTAGGCTATAAAAATCTATATTATGATGACCCTAGTCTAAAAAAATACGTAAGTCAAAATGACGCTACGTCAACGCAGGTAACACAACAGGGGTTGCCCGGGTTCCACTCTACATCGTTGAGATATAATATGCTGAGTGAGTTCGCTAATATGGTGCGTAACAATCAGTTCAAGGTACGTTCTTCAAGGGTTTGTAACGAACTTGATACGTGGGTGTTTGTAACCGGATCAAGAGGAATGGACCACAAAGACGGATGCCACGACGATACTATTACTTGTCTTGCAATGGGGTTGTTTGTTATGAAACATTCATTAAACCGGCAGATAGAAAGTAAAAACCAAAGCAAGACTATGCTGAACGCGTTGATACAGGCAAATAGCCGTATAGAAAGAATCAATAATGTAGCACCAAAATCATCTCCGGTAAATATAAATGATGTTATGATAACAAATAAAGATATAAAACAGTCAAATAATCCGTATATGTGGTTGTTCTCATAATCATTTTCGTTTTGGCGGACTATTTATATTTAAAATAACACAGGGTTTAAACACGACTTTATTATGGGATGTTCATGTGGTGGAACAAGAAGTTCCGTTAAAAAACAACCGATAAAAAATATCGAGAGGGTTATCAGTAAAACGGGTAACACTAAAACTATAATAAGAAGAGTTCTTGAAAGGTATTAATAATGGGATTTATAAGAGGTACACATAGTTCACCTGGTATATATACGAAATATACAGATGTTGACAAAAACGGGAATAAAATCTTTAAAAAGTCATCCTTACAATCAAATTCCGGTGGTGTAGGTAAATCGCCGTCAGATCGTTATTGGGTGTTCGGAGATACGTTTCCTATTATTTTTTCATAATCAAAAAATAAACCATCTGATAACTCAGATGGTTTTTCTTTTCCAAACATATTTAATCAATCCGCAATTCCAAATTCTTTTGAATTTCAATTTTCTAGTCATTTCAGTCTCCGTCATCGATAATGACAGCCCGTATTTTTTGTTCAGAATTTGTTTCCTGAAACCGAACTTATGAAAACGCTTGTACCTATCAAGTTTCGGAGCATAGTACATATAATCCGGTCTGATATATCCGGCAAACTCAAATCCCAATTTTATATAGATATTATTTTCTTCATCCGTTGTCCATCTCCGGTCTGCGAATGACTTAACTTCTTCTGGTTTGTACTCACGCAGGAATTCTTTGAATAACTTTCCGCCAATACCTTGGCATATGTAGTTGTAGTTACTTGCAAATCTCGCGAGTTCCCAACTGTCAGAATCTTTTAATTCTCGTTTGAAACTCATGACACCCACGAGTTCTTCATCGTGATAGGCACCCAGATAAACCGTTGACCGAACGAAACCTTGTATATGATATTTATCAAGAAACTCTTTTGCTGTGTGATTGTTTATGGTTCTAACAACACATTTTCTACCTGGAATTCTATTATGGACGTCTGAAACTCCGATTATATGTTTTATCTTCCCAAAAACAACGTCTCTATGCAACATATATTCATCCTCGAAGATTTGTAACAGTTTTATTCCCTTCTCTTTGCAAAGAATTGTTTTCTCTAAGTGTTTATGTTTATCTACCACATCATCCCCATGCCAGAAATTCCCGTTATATTCAATAGCAATTTTCTTTTCCGGAATATAAATGTCGAGTTCCTTTCCGCCTAATATTTTCCTGTCGTTATTTAGGCATGCAACTCCGAATGATTCGATAAAGCGCTTTATTTCCAATTCCGGTTTGCTTGAGAATACAGGATTCAGATTTTTGTTCAGTTCGATTGCGTTTTCTGAAAGTTTCAAGTGCAACTCGTCTGAAACTGTATTTTGGTCGTATTTTTTGATATATTTTTCCTTCGATATTCCGTGTTTTGCAAGATGCCTCCAATCTAATCTCGCGAGTTTCTTTCCACAGATGGCACATTCAACATATTTAGTTTTATCCGTTTCCGTTTGCCTATCAAGCGTTTTATTAGCAAGTAAGAAATAGTTATTATCTTCCGGATATTGCAATAGGTATTCGGGCTTTGAAATCCCGTGTTCTTTTGATAAGTGTACCTCGAATGCTCCACTATTGTTATTTATATCCGTTGTTTCCCAAGAACAATATGGGCATTTCTTTGTTTCACGCTTATTTGTTTCAATTTCAACAATGTCAAAATATTGCTCGTACCACTGCTTGCCGGTTTCTTTCAGATATTTTTTCCTTTTGAATGATGACGGAACCTCTGCACGCAAAACATTCTTTATATATGTTGTTATGCAACCGGATTTATTCAAGAAATCGTCATATATAACGTTATTGTCGTTCTTGGCAACGGCAACGAATTTATGTCCGTCGTCGGCTACGAATTTCCTTTCAAATGCTTCAATGCAATCATCGTTTGACGTTGTTCTTTCGTGTGGATTCCTTATTTCAATTCCACGTTCAATCAAGATTTTTCTTGCTCGCCTGTCACCTATTTTGTGTTTTGAAAAAATCTCTTTTATAGTGGCGCCGCTTATATATTCTCGACATATTTCATCCTTTTC
>NFZD01001936.1_pt1 | contig 14440 bp, 14 predicted proteins | sample 1095381 | NCBI WGS metagenome assembly NFZD01 (sample SAMN03609891, study PRJNA323583) | gut metagenome | isolation source: feces | host: Rattus norvegicus | place: Denmark: Riget | collected 2013 | reverse complement strand
AATATCAAGTAAGTAATAAAGGGAGAATAAAATCAAAAGAGCGTTTTGTTAAGTTTGGAAAAACTACATATCGAAAAGTTGAAGAAAAGATTTTAAAGAGTTATGATAACGGTGGAGGATATAAATTAGTGTCATTAGGTAAAAACAATAAAGCAAAGAAAATACATAGATTAGTTGCTGAAGCATTTATCCCCAATCCCGATAATTTGCCGTGTGTAAACCATAAGGATGAGAACAAAGCGAACAACACCGTTGAAAATCTTGAATGGTGTACCCAAGCATATAATTTAAATTATGGTACTGCAAGGGAAAGAGCATCAAAAAACCGAAAAGATACAAAAAACAATGAAAGAAGTAAAGAAATAATTGCAATGGATTTTGACGGTAATATAATATTAAAATTTCCATCAATAGGTGAAGCACATCGAAAAGGTTATAGTTTAGCAGGTATTTCATTTTGTTGTAATCATAAAAGAGATACTTATAAAGGTATGATTTGGAGTTTTACAAGTAATGGGTAATATCAAAGTTACCCATTTTTCATTTCTAATAATCTTTATGAGTAAACAAACGATTTAATAAAATGGCAAAGATTAAGATAAATTTTCCCGAAGATTTGGAACAAGAAACATTGGACTTTATGTCGACCGTGGTTAAGTATTTGGATAAATCAGATAAATTAAAAGCGATTGACACAGCAGCATTATTGATGTTAGCAGATAGTTATAATACTTATTTAATCAGTTCAAAGCAGCTAAGAAAAGAAGGTGTAACGGTTATAAACAGCCGTGGTGTAACAATTCAACACCCTGCATATGCCATACAGAAAACTGCCATTGCCACAACCTTACAAATACTCAGTGAATTTGGTTGCACGTTAAGGAGCCGTAATAAATTGGAAATGTTGGAAACTGAAACCGTTGAAAGTCCACTTGAGAAATTTATGAATTTGGCAAAATAAAAGGTTTAGCGTTATGGAAGATGGCAAAGAAAAAGAAAGAAATCGACATAACACAGACCCAATATTACAAGTATACAGAAGGTGTAATTAATGGTAATATAGTTGCAGGTGAGTTGGTTAAACTTGCTTGCAAACGCTTTATGGATGATTTGCAGCGTGATGATTTGGAATTTAAAGCGGATATTGTAGACAGATTTATTTCATTTTGTTCTATTATTAAACACTTCAAAGGAAAATCAGCAGGAACACCATTTAAATTAGAGCCGTGGCAACAATTCATAGCAGCCAACATATTAGGATTTTATTTAAAAGGTGGTGAATATCGTAAATATACCAATAGTCTTATTTGTGTATCAAGAAAGCAGGGAAAAACGGCATTGGCTGCATTATTTTGTTTGTGGTTTATGATTGGAGATAATGAAGCAAGTGCTGAAGTTGATTTGGCTGCAAATTCAAGGCAACAAGCATCCATAGCGTATGAGTTTTGCCGTGAATATGCTAAACAATTAGACCCGAAACAAAAAGATTTGAAATGTCAAAGAAACGGCATTAAGTTAGATTTGAACGCTTCAAAGTTAAATGTGTTTGCAGCCGATAGCACCAAGTTAGACGGTTTTAATGCTTCATTCGCTTTAATTGATGAGTACCACGCAGCCAAAGACAGCCGATTATATGACGTATTGAAATCATCAATGGGACAGCGCAAAAATCCGCATTTAATGGTAATTTCAACCGTTGGTTTTTCCGTTGTAAGTCCATTTAAAAAATTATATGATACAAATGCAGAAGTGTTACACGGCATTAAAGAAGATGATTCCACCTTTGCAATGATTTTCAGTTTAGATGAAAATGATGATTGGAGGGATGAAAAGAATTGGTTAAAGATTGCGCCTAATCTCGATATCACGGTATCAAGAAAATATCTTAGGGAACAAGTAACACAGGCGGAAAATAACGTATCAGCAGAAGCAGGGATTTTGGTTAAAAATTTCAATATATGGCAGCAGGTAACAAGCGTGTGGATTCCCGATAGCTATTTAAACAAGTGCTTTAAAAAGGTACAATATACTGACTTCAACGAAGATACTTCACTTTGTTATTGTGGCGTGGATTTAGCAGCAGTTTCAGATATGACGTGCGCATCATTTATGTTTACCAAAGAAAATGATGATAAGTATTATTTCATTAATGAATATTTCCTACCCGAAAGTGCATTAACAGAGAGTGCCAACCGTGAATTATACCGATTATGGAAGAAAATGGGATTGCTGAATATCACGGAAGGCAACGTAACTGATTATTCGCAGGTTTTGAATTTGCTTTTGCAGCGAAATAATCACATTCCAATCAGAAGCATCCATTACGATCAATGGAATAGTTCGCAGTTCACAATATCAGCAACTGAAGAAGGATTAAATATGCAACCATTTAGCCAAAGTTTAGGACATTTTAATTTGAGCACAAAAGAATTTGAAAGATTGGTTAGAAGTGGAAAAATCGTAATACAGGCAAATGAAATCACGCATTGGATGCTAAAGAATTGCGCTTTAAAATTCGATAACAACTCAAATTGTAAACCCATCAAGAAAAATGGAGAAGCAAATAAGATTGATGGCGTGATTGGTATGTTGCAAGCGTTGGGCGGCTACCTTGAGACAATTCACTATAGTAACGAGATATTCACAATTTAATCTTTATATATAGAAAATTTATTTTGCGGTATGGCAAATAAATAGTATATATGCAATTGGGAAGGAAAACGGTATAGCTAACCGATAGGAAAAACTTTCTTACTTCATTTTCCTGTTTTTCCTTCCCCATATTTTTTGAAGTAAGAGGATATAATTTATTAATAACGAAGTAAGGAAATGACAAACGTAAAAACACAAAGCGGTATTTATTGTTGGAGTAACAAAATTAACGGTAAAAAGTATGTAGGACAGGCACAAGATTTAAGAAACAGAAGAAATAAGTTTTTAAATTTTAATCAATATGATTATGCAGGTGAATATATCAATAGAGCAAGACAGAAATATAACGATGCTGATTATTGGCAGTATATAACATTGGAATATTGCACCATTGATGAACTAAGCAACAAAGAAACATATTGGATTCAGAAATACAAAGAGTATGGTTTTTCATTATACAACCTTACAAATGGTGGTGAAGGAATGCGTGGATATAAACCAACAGAGGAAACTAAACGAAAAATATCTGAAGCAAACAAAGGTAGAATAAGAACCGAAGAAGAAAGAAAAAAACTATCAATAGCAAATACAGGCAAACACCTTAGTGAAGAAACACGAAAAAAATTATCTGAAGCCTTAAAGGGTGAAAATCATCCTTTTTATGGCAAACATCTTTCAAATGAAACCAAAGAAAAATTAAGATTATCACATTTAGGAATAAGACCAAACGAAGAAACCAAACGAAAGTTATCAGAAGTACACCAAGGAGAAAGAAACCCTAATTTTGGAAAACCGAGGTCAGAAGAAACAAAAAGAAAGATTGCAGAAGCGAACAGAGGAAAGCACCGCAGCGAGGAAACCAAAGAGAAACTAAGAAAAATTGGTTTAGGCAGAAAAGCAAGTGAAGAAACAAAAAGAAAAATGAGTGCTTCACAAAAAGGCAGGAAAATGTCAGCAGAAGCAAGAAAGAAAATATCAGAATCACATAAAGGTGAAAAAAATCCTATGTACTTAAAAAATAGAGTCGCAGTCCTGCAAATAGACCCAAATACAAATGAGATAATAAAAGAATGGGACTCAATATCAGAAGCAAGAAATACATTAAAAATCAATGGAATTAGTTATTGCATTCATGGTAAGCAAAAGACCGCAGGCGGTTTTATATGGCGCAAAAAGACAGCCTAAATAATCTTTATCTATAATAAAGGATTTGCAAATTCAATAATGAAATTTAGAGATTTATTTTTTAAGGTAGTAGAAGACGATAAAGAAGAAAGACACATACACGAACACCAACATTATAACCCATATGATAATATTGGCGCATTGATGTTTGGCACTTATGGAGCATTCAGCAGCCAAAGAGCATTAAATCTAAGTGCCGTATATCGTGCTGTAGAAATCATTTCAAGTAGTGTCGCACAACTTCCGATTTATCCATATATGACAGACGAAAAGGAATATAAAGTTAAGCTAACCAAACACCCATTATATAAGATAGTAAATAAGCGACCAAATAACCGTATGTCCCGTTATTCATTAATGAAGACATTAATTCAATCTATGTTATTGCGTGGAAATGCTTATATTTATATTAAGAGAAAAGGCAACGAGGTTAAAGAACTTGTTTATATACCGTCTGAATATGTGAGTATTGTGCCTCCAAAAGACATTTTTACTGAAATAACATATAATGTATTAGGCATTGGAGTTGTTGAAAGTAAAGATATAATTCATATCCGTAATTTCAGTTATGACGGAGTTACAGGAATTTCAACATTAGCGTTTGCAAAAGATACATTGGCATTGGCTAATGATAGTGAAGAAAATGCACGTTCTTTTTTCAATAGCGGTTGCAACATTAACGGTGTGTTGACTGTGACAAGTGGCTCGCTAACTGCCAAACAAAAATCCGACATAAAGAATTCATGGATGCAAGCATTTGGCAGCAAGTCACAGGGCGGCAATAACAGCGGTTTAGCCGTATTAGAGTCCAATATGAGTTATCAGCCAATTAGCGTAAATCCCGCAGATAGTCAGTTATTGGAGTCAAGGCAATTTAATGTATTGGAGATTGCAAGATTTTTTGGTGTACCAAGCACTCTTCTTTTCTCTATGGATGGCGCAAACTATAATACAACTGAAGCAATGATGCTTGCATTCTTGCAACAGACATTGCAACCGATACTAACCAAGATTGAAGAAGAATTTAATTTAAAGTTATTCAATGATGCAGATACCAACATTGAAGTTAGATTTGACACTTCACAACTTCTAAGGACTGACAAAGAAAAATTAAGTAATTATTATAATCGAATGTTTAACATTGGTGCAATGTCGATTAATGAGATACGCAAAGAGATTGATTTAACTGAATTGGCAGACGGTGACACCCATTTTGTTCCGGCTAATCTTTTATCTGTTGGGGCAGCAGCCAACAACCAACCTGCAAATAGTGCAATTCATTCAGAAGAAAACACCGTACCAACGGAACAAGACAAACAGCCATTGAATGAGAAAACACAGATGGAGCAAAAGACAGCGAGAAAGAAGAAATAAACAAATTACCAATCAATGATAAGAGAGCAGCACCATATAATGAGTGTTGCTTTTTTCATTCTCTAATCTTTATTGATAAGAATAAAAATAATATTATAGCTATAATAAAAAATGGAGATAACCAATAAATCAGACATTACAATAATTTTAAAATTGGAAGATTACAAAGGTGTTCCAATGCGTGTTTCAGATTGTGCGGATTTTCGTGTTTACATTTGGACTGCAAACAGAAATAACTTTTTGCAATTTGCAAAGCGAGATATTAAGCAGGGTAAAGATTTTGACGAAATACCAATCCCATCTTTTATGATGAATTGTTTGGAAAGTGGTGTAATTTGCTATCAATACAGATATAGTAAATTTGATGATAACTATGAAATGAGTGATTCCCATTACGATAAATCAAAAATTGTATGCACGGATATCTATTTCCGCAATTGCCATTTTCACGAACAACCTGCCAACCCAATCAATTATGAAACATTGAATTATCTGCAAAACAAGATTGAAAAAATTGGGTTGGATAATGAAACAGGTTTGAAGCAGTTGAAAGATTACATTGATACCGACTTTATGGATAAGTTGGATAAGGAGGTTAAACGCAGTAACGAAGTCGACATTGAGTTCCACAAGTTAATCAAAAACAATAAATCAGAATGTGACACTAAGGCAACAGAATTAAATGATAAGTTGGATAAAGAAATCAAACGCAGCAATGACGTTGATATTGAAATATTCAATCTTATTAAATCCAACGCAGACAGCGACAAAGAAACAACCGATTCCATAACTGATAAACTCAATGAAGAAATAGCAAGAAGCACCCAAAAGGATGCAGATTTAGAAAATGGACTTAATAATGAGGTGAGCCGTGCAACCAATGCAGAAACCGTAATTTATACAAAATTAGAAGGTGAGATTGAGAGAGCAAAAACGGCAGAAGGTGCAATTCGTGATGCAGTTGAGAATGAAAGAGACAGGGCAACAGCCAAAGAAACTTTAATTTCTGATTCTCTTACATCTGAAATCAATCGTGCAAAGACCGTTGAAAGCGACATAACAACATCATTACAGGCACTCAAAACAACCGTACAGGAAGAAAAGCAGAGAAGCGCAGATAAGGACACAGAGCATTCAAACGCTATCAATGCCGAAACTGCAAGGGCAACAGCCAAAGAAAATGAAATTGCCGCTAACCTTCAGACTGAGGTACAAAGAGCGCAAGACAGAGAAAAACACATTGATGATGATTTACATTCTGAGATTGACAGAGCCAAAGCAGAGGAGGCACGTATTGAAGCACTTATTAACTCAAATGCCGATAAGGATGCCGAGGTTAAAGAAGCTATTGAAAACGAGATTAAGAGAGCAACAGAAAAAGAAAAGGAGTTAGAAACTACCATTTCAAATGTTGACGATAATCTTACAGCTGAAATAAATCGTGCAGTGGCAAAAGAAAATGAATTAGAAGCAGCCATTTCAGATAATGCCGATAAGATTGCCGATATTCAAACCGCATTAAATACGGTATCAGATAATTTGGATGCAGAGGTAACAAGAGCAACCGACAAAGAAAATGCCATTGAAGCAAAGGTTGACACCAACACCACTGCCATTGCTGATGAAGTAAGCAGGGCAACAGCAAAAGAAGTTGAAATTGCTGATAATCTCACAGCAGAAACAGACAGAGCAAAACAGGCAGAACAAGACATTAAAGATTTGATTGCAGCAAATGCCGATGCTGATGCCACATTACAGAATGATTTAACCGCAGAGATTGTAAGGGCAAAGAGTGAAGAAGGACGTATTGAAAACATTACATCTGTTAATGCTTCAAATATCACTTCTGAAATCAATCGTGCAAAGCAGGTGGAAGCAGATATAACAACATCATTGCAGCAGTTGAAAACAACCGTTCAGACCAAAGATAATGAGCATTCAAACGCTATTGCCGACCTGCAAACAGCACTTCAATCAGAGGTATCAAGAAGCACAACAAAAGACACTGAAATTGATGGTAAGTTAGACATTATAAATGGTGATTCAACGGTTATCGGTTCAATTTCTCATAGTTTGGCAGATAGCAAACATTATACAGATGATGAAATTGCCAAATTGAAAACTTCCGTTAGTGGTGATGTTGAAAATTCGCTTAAAAACTATGCAACAAAGGCAGAGGTTGACAGCAGGATTGAAACACTTATTGGCACAGCGCCCGAAGCATTAGACACATTGGGCGAAATCGCAGACAAGTTAAATGATAATTCTGATGTTATCACTGCAATTAACGGTGTACTGAGTGGAAAAGCAAACGCTTCAGACGTTTACACTAAAAACGAGATTGACACCAAAGAAACTGCCATTAACAATGCCATTGCAACAGAGGTTAGCAGAGCAACCAACGCAGAAAACACCATTGCAACAGATTTAACCACTGAAGTAAATCGTGCAAAGGCAGCAGAAACAGCGATTGAAACCAAAGTTGATACAAACACCACTGCAATTAATGCCGAAGTTAGCAGAGCAAAAGAAGCTGAAAAGACAATATCAGATAATTTGGCAACAGAGGTCAACAGAGCCAAAGCAAAAGAAAATGAATTGGCAACTTCAATCACTGATTTACAATCTGCATTAAATGCCGAGGTTACAAGAAGCACCAACGCAGATACTTCGATTGCCAACGATTTAGTAACTGAAACCAACAGAGCCAAAGCAGCCGAAAAATCAAATGCTGATGCCATTGCAATTATAAACGGTGGTGAAAGTGTAATTGGTTCAATTTCTCATGGTGTAGCAGATGCCAAACATTATGCAGATGATTTGTTATCCGGTCTTCAAGCTGATATAAATGTATCATTGTCTAATATGGCAACCAAAAACGATGTTGCAACCGTTGACGGAAAACTGACCGCACATATAAGCGAAGCTGATTCCAAGTTTGCCACAAAATCAGATGTTGATGATAAGTTAGCGACAAAGGCAGATACTTCAATGTTGGATAACTATGCCACAAAAACAAGTCTTCAAGGTGTTGCAGATATGGCAACAGCAAATGCAAATGCCATTGATACCATAAATGATACATTGCCAACCAAAGCGGATAAATCAGATACATATACCAAGACAGAGGTCGACACATTGATTGATAATGTTGATGTAACTGAGCAATTAAAGGACTATGCCAAAGTTGCAGAAACCACAGCCATTAAGGATGAAAACGGCAACATCATTACTGAAATGGTAATTGATAATTCTGATGCTGATGATTCGGTGGAAGTCTATACCAAAGAACAATGTGATGAAAGATTTGCAAAGATTTGGAGCGGTACACAATCAGAATATGACGCATTGACAACAAAGGATAATAATACCTTATATATTATCAAATAAGAATGACTAACAAAGAAATTCAAAATATATATTTCCAAAATAATGAGGTTAACGCCCTGTATATGGGTGTTGACCTTATTTGGAAAAAAGAAAATGGCGGTGGTGAATGGACGGTATCAAGAGGGTAAAACCTAATCTTTATTAATATAAAATCATATAAGAAAAACACGATGGCGATACTGAAATATAAGGACGCAAACGGTAACTTCATTGCCGTTAATTCATACAAAATAAACAACGTAATTGTTAGCCAAACCAAAGGTCAGTCAACAGCCGATGTAATGTCACAAAAGGCAGTTACTGATGAACTTGATGAGATTGAAAACACCCTATCTGAAACAGCATCCCAAGACGCATTGGATGAGCTTTCAAATGTTGTTAGTTCAAAGGCTAATAAATCAGATGTTTACACAAAATCCGAAACAGATACAAAGTTAGGTGATAAGGCTGATAAATCAGAACTTCCAACCAAAGTTAGCCAATTAACAAATGATAGTGGTTATCTAACACAGCACCAACCATTAACAGACTATGCAAAGAAAGCAGACGTTACAACCGCATTAAATGACAAGTTGGATAAATCCACATATAACACCGATAAGCCAACATTTGCCACAAAGACAGAGTTAAACGGCAAAGCGAACAAAACAGATGTTTACACCAAAACCGAAAGTGATAATAAATATCAGTTACAGGGCGATTATATGACATTCAAAGCATCCAAAGACCATACAGGTTATAATGAGATTGAAGCACCCGAAAATTTGGTTTATGATTGTGGCGAATATTAAAAATAAACGGTATAATCTTTATTAGTAAGAATGAAAACAAACGAATATAAAACAACCATTATCACGGCAGCGGATGGCAAATACATTACCAATGCTGATGATAATGTAGATATAAAAGACAGACTAATTGCAACTTCAATTGCATTGGGTAAATTTGACAGCGTGGATAATTACAAAGAGATTACCAAGGCAGAAGCAGACGAGTTGAAAGCAGCACAGGAAAAAGCGCAAAAAGAAGCTATTGAAACACAAAATAAAGTATCATAATCTTTATAAGTAATGAAAGAGATAAGAACACAAAACACAGCACAGAACACCGACAACGAAAGCAGAAAAGTTGAAGGTTATGCAGTTGTTTTTAATTCTTTATCGGCAGACCTTGGAGGCTTTTATGAAATCATTGAAGATGGTGCAATTGATGATGATGTAATTAACCGTTCTGATATTCTTTGCCTGTTAGACCACAACAAAGAACGTGGAGTTTTGGCAAGAGCAACCAACGGCAAAGGCAGTCTAAAATTAACACTTGATTCTCATGGTCTGAAATATGAGTTTGAAGCACCACACACGACATTAGGTGATGAAATACTTGAGGGATTGCGTAGGGGTGATATTTCAAAGTGTTCTTTTGCCTTCACGGTGGAAAAAGACAGGTGGGAGAAAAAAGAGGATGGCACAATCATCCGACACATTGACAAGATTAAGCAGCTTTATGATGTTTCACTTGTTTACAATCCTGCATATGAAGACACCGAGGTTAAAGCAGACACAAGAGGACTTAAAGAGTTGAGAGAAAAAGAAAATAATTCAAATACAGATAATCAAGAAATGGAAGATAAAGCAAAGGTTATTGAGCAGCTTAAAGCACTCATTTCACAGCTTTCAGAGGATAAAAAACCAAATGAAACTGAGGACACAAAGCCAACTGAGGAAAAAACAGGTTGTGAGGATAAGAAAGAAGAGAAAGCAAACGAGGATAACACCGAGGATAAGAAAGACGATAAAGAAAACACTGATGGCGGTGATACTTCTGATAATTCAGATGATACCAATTCAGAAGATAATCAGACAGAAGAGCAGCCAACCGACAACAATACAGAGGATAACACAGACGATAAAACGGTAAATCCAAATGATGTTGATGATGACCCAATGGATGATACCGACAAAGATAAAGAAGAAAGAAATAAAAATAAAAGTTCAAATATTAATATTAGAATGAGTAAGAAATTTAGTTTGATTCAGACTATTAACGATGTTGTTAATAACAGACAACTTAATGACGTAGCTAAGAACTTGGATGCCGAAGCTCGTAAAGCAATGGCAAAAAGCGGTATAGATACCAAAGGACAGATTAACCTTCCTATTGTAGAGAGCAGAGCAGGTGAAGATGAGCCAACAACAACCGTACCAAATGGCATTATGGCAACCGTTGAAGGTGCAGGAGCTGAAACAGTAGCAACTGAGAAACTTGACCTTATCGCAGGTCTTAGAAATAACAGCGTTATCTTTAATGTTGGCGCAACCATGATTAACGGTGCAGTTGGTAATATTTCAATTCCACGTTATACAAATTCTACAGCTGAATGGCTTGAGGAAGGTGAGGAAGTTGGAGACGGTAAAGGTACATTCGACCAAATTACATTGAAGCCACACCGTATTTCTTGCTCAATAGCTATTAGCAAGCAGTTCCTTTTGCAGGATAGCACAAGTTCTGAGAATGTTTTGAGAAAAGACATTTGTGATGCAATTCAATCAGCACTTGAATCAGCAATATTTAGCGCAGACGCTGCAACAACAAAGAAACCTGCAGGTTTGTTCTCAGGAGTGACAGCCGAAACAGGTGTTGCAAAGTATGACACAATTCTCGATATGGAGGAGCAGTTAGACCTTAAGAATAGCGGTCTTAACCGTGTTTGGGTTGTAAATCCAAAATCTAAGAGAATTTTAAGAGGTACAAAAGTTGATGATGGAAGCGGTTTATTCGTTTACGACCGTGCAAACGAAATTGACGGTATGAAATCATTTGTAACAAATGCAGTTGTTGAAAAAGGTGTATTGCTTTTTGACCCATCTGATTTGGTTTTGGTTAATTGGAACAACTTGAGCATAACCGTTGACCCATATACTATGGCAGGCAAAGGAATGGTAAAACTTATTGTTGATTCTTATTGGGATTTTGCAAAAAGACGTGATGGCTCATTCTCAGCTAAGATTTTGAAGTAAAAACAATAATTCAACTTTGTTTATTCATATATTAAGTTTTTAGGGTTGGGAAGAAATTTCCAACCTTTTTTATTGACATAAAAACCATATATGATAATCTTTATAAGTGATTCCAAATTTCTTTAAGAAATTTTCTATATATAGTTTCTTTTCTCATGGTGTTGCAGTGATTGCAGCACCTTTTTTATTTGATAATCTTTATAAGAAAAGGAGATTAAAGAAAATGCTAACACTATTAAGCACCGTAAAAAAACACCTTAATTTAGATAATGACTTTAACGATGATGATGAATATCTTTTAAAGCTGATACAAGTTGCAGAAGATGCAGTTGCAAAGCGTATTGATTGCCGTGATTTGAATGATTTGGTATCACCAAAAACAGGCTACCTCCCACCATCATTGCAACAATCAATATTATTGCTGATTGGCAACTTTTACGCAAACAGAGAAACCACAACATTTGCCAATAACTATGAGTTGAACAAAGGTTTTGATTTTCTTGTAAACTTGGATAAGCATTATTGGATTCCATAACAATAAACACCATATAATTTAATACAGATGCAAAGCGGAATATTAACCGAAATAATACACATTGAACGATTACAGACAGTCAACAATGAATATGGTGAGATTGAAACAGAAATCTATAAACCACATATCAGAACGAGGGCAAACGTAAAATATAACAATATAAACCGTGTCGAGGATAACAACGAATTATTTTTTTCGCAGGACGTGACGTTTATCATTCGCATTTACCACGATATAAGGGACTTAGACAGAATAATTTGGAACGGTGGAAAATACCGTATTTTGTCGATTGAGAAAAACAAGCAATTCCAACAAAAGATAATTCATACAGAATTGATAAATGAGTAACGATTTTAATTGCACCATTACAGACATTGATACACTATTTGAAGAACTGAATGAAGAAAACCGTAATTCAGTGGTGTTGGCAGGTCTTAAAAAAGGCGGTGAAAAGTTACAGGAATTGACAAAGCAGAATTTAAGAAAAGAACTTGGTTCAGCAGCATCATCATCAAACCATTGGCAACCAATGGAAAGAGGTATAAGGTTAATTGTTAAAAAGTTCTATAATGAAGTTATTGTTTCAATCCTCAAAGATTTTAGATTAAAGTTTTTTGAAAAGGGAACAAAGGAAAGATATTTGAAAAAAGACCATACAAAAAGCGATGGGCGCAAACTGAAAAAAGGCAGTTACAGGGGAAGCATCAAGGCACACCATTTTTTTGCAGAAGCACGGAATAATGAGTCGGCAATATTTGGAGCGATGGAGGAAGCAATGACCGACAAACTAAATAAGATAATCAAATAATTAAGATGGCAAAGTTAAGAACAAGCAGTTTGAAGATTGGCAGGGTAATCAATGAGCGATTAAAAGGACTATTAACCGTTTATCCAATCATTGCGGATAAGGGCGCACAATATCCATTTGGCATATACAAAAGAAACAGCCTTCAAACCGATAATACAAAAGATATGTATAATTACAGCGAAACCGCAAATGTTGAAATAACCATTGCAGCCACAACATATAATGAAAGTGTGCAGTTAGCGCAAGAAGTTAAAGTAAGGTTGGAGCAGCTTAAAGGTGATTTTGAAACGGCAACAGAGGATGCAATAACACTTAATGATTGCACAATGGTTAATTCAAGTGAAGATTTTATTGATGATGCCTACATACAGAAATTGACGTTTGAATTTGACATTTGTAATTGTGTGCGTTAAATCGGATAACATAATCTTTATAAGTAACAGAAATAATAAAATAAAATATTATATATAATATAACAAATGAGTAAAATTCTAAAAGGTGAAAATCTTATGTTGTTTGCAGATGGCAAGTCTATTGCTTTTGCAACTTCACATTCATTGGAAATATCACTTGACACAAGAGAGATAAGCACAAAAGACCACGGAGGCAAATGGACTGAAGCCGAAGCAGGAAAGATAAATTGGACTATTTCAAGTGAAAATCTTGTTGGAAACCCCGGAGAAGGCTTAGGCTATGATACATTGTTAGACCTTATGATTGCAAGACAGCCAATTGATGTTGTGTTTGCCCTTGAGGGTGACAGCACCGACCTTGAAGCAAACAAACTTGACTATGTACCTACAGGCGGTTGGAGTGCTAAGACAGGCAACGGAAGAAAAGGAAAAGCAATTATAACATCTTTGAGTTGTTCAGCACCAAACGCAGAATATGCCACAATGTCTGCAACATTCACAGGCGTTGGCGAATTGTCTAAAGTTGGCACAATCGCAGAAGCTGCAAAAGCTAAGATGTCAGCATCTGCAAGCAAGTAAAAAGAAATCCATATTGATTAAACGTATTATTCCCATTGGTTAATCTTTATAATAAGAAAACCCAATGGGATTTTTCATATATAATAAAAACAAACAATCACTGAAATGAGTATATTAAAATCGGGTATATATAGATGGTATAATGTAAAATCTGATAAATATTATTTAGGTCAAGCAAAAGACTTAAAAAGAATTTAAAAGAATATTGGAATAAAAATAAAAAAGAAATTTCAGAGGAAACCCGAAAGAAAATGAGTCTTTCACATATTGGTAAAGAAAGTAATCATAAATGTTGTAAAATGTCAGAAGAGAGTAAAGAAAAAATTAGACAGACTTTTATAATTAAGGGAATTACAAACAAAGGGAAACATTTATCAGAAGAAACTAAAAGAAAAATTGGAGATAGAAATAAAAAATCAGTATTATGTTTTGACTTTAATAATAATTTGATTTATAGATTTGATTCTTTGTCGGATGCTGCAAATAA